>Ga0308160_10002996_pt1 | contig 19590 bp, 16 predicted proteins | sample PhyFR1_FD_201036 | JGI IMG/M metagenome (GOLD analysis project Ga0308160, IMG submission 201036) | Phyllosphere microbial communities from UC Gill Tract Community Farm, Albany, California, United States - DLSLF.R1 | ecosystem: Host-associated > Plants > Phyllosphere > Unclassified | place: USA...
GGGCCGCCTGGCTGACCGAACTCAAGATCGACGGGCTCGCAGTCAACCTGCTCTACCGCGACGGGAAACTGGTCCGCGCTGCCACCCGCGGCGACGGCACCACGGGTGAGGACATCACCCACAACGTGCTCACCATCAAGGAAATCCCGCAGCAGCTGCACGGGGAAGGCTACCCGGCCGAAGTGGAAGTCCGCGGCGAGGTGTTCATCCCCTCCAAGGCGTTTGCCGAGTTCAACGAGGCACTGATCGAAGCGGGCAAGGCCCCGCTGGCCAACCCCCGTAACGCCGCGGCAGGCTCGCTCCGGCAGAAGGACCCGGCGGAAACCGCCAAGCGGCCGCTGAAGATGTTCGTCCACGGCATCGGCGCCCGTGAAGGCCTCGAAGCCCGCAGCCAGTCCGAAACCTACGCCCTGCTCAAGGAATGGGGCCTGCCCGTCAGCCCCTACTTCGAAGTGCTGGAGGCCCGCGCCGACGTGCTGGGGTTCATCAGCAAGTACGGCGAGCAGCGCCACAAACTCCTCCACGAAATCGACGGCATCGTCATCAAGGTGGACGACTTCGCCACCCAGCGGGCCCTCGGCTACACCACCCGTGTGCCGCGCTGGGCGGTGGCCTACAAGTACCCGCCGGAGGAAGTGCACACCAAGCTGCTCGACATCCAGGTCAACGTGGGCCGCACCGGCAGGGTGACCCCCTTCGGCATGATGGAACCGGTCAAGGTGGCCGGCTCCACGGTGGAGATGGCTACCCTGCACAACCAGGACGTGGTCAAGGCCAAGGGCGTGAAGATCGGCGACATCGTGGTCCTTCGCAAGGCCGGCGACGTCATCCCCGAAATCGTGGGACCCGTCCTGGCCCTGCGCGACCAGCAGGATCCGCCCGTCCGCGATTTCGTGATGCCCACCGAATGCCCTGCTTGCGGCACGCCGCTGGCACCGGCCAAGGAAGGGGACGTGGACATCCGCTGCCCCAACGGGAAGTCCTGCCCGTCCCAGCTCCGCGAGCGGGTCTTCCACCTCGCCGGGCGCGGCGGGTTCGACATCGAGGCGCTGGGCTGGGAAGCCGCCATCGCGCTGACGCAGCCCACCGAGCCGGACGTGCCGCCGCTGACATCGGAGGCCGCACTGTTCGACCTCACCCCGGAAGACCTCGCCGACGTGAAGATCAGGCGCGAGAAGCGGTCCAAGGGGGTTGCCACCGGCGAGTACGAGCTGGTGCCCTACTTCTACAGCAAGGGCACGGCAAAGTCCCCGTCCAAGCCCACGGCCAGCACGGAGAAGCTCTTCAAGGAACTCGACAAGGCCAAGAGCCAACCGCTGTGGCGGGTGCTGGTGGCGCTGTCCATCCGGCACGTGGGCCCCCGGGCCTCTCGCGCACTCGCCCAGGCTTTCGGCACCATGGACGGGATCCGGGCAGCCTCCGAGGAAGAACTGGCCCACGTGGACGGGGTGGGACCCACCATCGCTGCGGCGCTGAAGGAATGGTTCGCCGAAGACTGGCACCGCGAGATCGTGGACCGCTGGGCTGCCGCCGGCGTTCGGATGGAGGATGAGCGGGACGAGTCCACGCCGCGCACTTTGGAAGGGCTCACCGTGGTGGTGACCGGTTCGCTGCCCAACTTCAGCCGGGACGAAGCCAAGGAGGCCATCCTGGTCCGCGGCGGCAAGGCCTCCGGGTCCGTGTCGAAGAACACCAGTTACGTGGTGGCCGGTGAAAGCGCCGGCACCAAGCTGGACAAAGCGGAACAGCTGGGGATCCGCGTGCTGGACGAGGACGGGTTCCGGCTGCTGCTCGACGGCGGCCCGGCCGCGGTGGGGGACACCGCGGAGGCCGACGGCGACGACGCCCCGGAGGAGAGCGCCGCGTTGGCAGAAGAGAAGGCAGCCGCAGTGGAGGAGAAGGCATGACCGGACCGGAGGAATTCCTGGACGTCGCGAAGGCGGCGGCCCGGGCCGGTGCCCGGGTCCTGTCCGGACGGAACGGCGAAGCACTGGGCGTCAGCAACAAAGGGGCGGCCGGCGACTGGGTCACCGCCTTCGACCTGGCGGCGGAAAACGCCGTGCGGGAGGTCATCACAGCCGCCCGCCCGGGGGACAGCATCACCGGCGAAGAACACGGGACCACCCGCCCCCTCAACCCCACCGGTTACCGCTGGTCCATCGACCCGCTGGACGGCACCACCAACTTCATCCGGAACATCGTCTACTACGCCACCTCCGTGGCAGTGGCCGATGCCGACGGCGCGTGGCTGGCCGGCGTCGTCAACGCCCCCGCCCTGGGCCGCGTCTACTACGCTGCCCGCGGCGCCGGAGCCTGGCTGGAGGAAGGCGGCCGGACCACCCGGCTGGACGGTCCGGTGCCGGGCCGGAAGGGGCAGATCCTGGCCACGGGCTTCAGCTACGACCCCGCGGTCCGGTCCCAGCAGGCCGCCCAGTTCGCCGAACTTGCCGACGGCTTCGCCGACGTCCGCCGACTCGGTTCGGCGGCGCTGGACCTCTGCATGGTGGCCGACGGGACGCACGACGCTTACGGTGAGCGGGGCTTGAACGAGCACGACTTCTCGGCCGGTGCGCTCATCGCCGAGGAAGCCGGGTGCTGGGTGCGGCGTCCGCGGCTCACCAGTCCGCTGGACGGCGGCCCTTCAGACCAGGAACGGCTGGACGCCTGGACCTGTGCTGCCGGCCTGGAGCTTTCGGGCCGGTTCCCGCTCTGACCGGGACGCCCGGCTCCGGCGGTATCCGCAGAGTGATAGTTCAATCACGGAAAAGGCTGTTTCCGTCCGCCGGTGCGCCCGGCAGCACTACCATTGACGGGTGCATCCGCAGATAACCATCCGCACCGCCGTCGAATCGGATTACGACGCCGTTGCCCGCATCACCCGCGACTCCTACCTGGCCGCCGGCTACTTTGAGGACGCCGCGCACCCCTACATGGTCAAGGTCCAGGACGTGGCGGACCGCGCCGGCCAGGCCACCATCTGGGTCGCCGAACGCGGGGGAGCGGTGGTGGGATCGGTAACCCTGGCGCTGGCCGGCGAGCCCTATGCGGACATCGCCCTGCAGGATGAGCTCGAATTCCGGATGCTGGTGGTAGACCCTGCCGTGCAGCGCAGCGGCGCCGGCCGGGCCATGGTGGAGGCCATCATCGAGCACGCCCGGTCCCTTCCCGGCATCAACGCCGTAGCCCTCACCACTGGCCAGACCTGGGAAAGCGCCCACGGCCTCTACCGCACCACGGGCTTCCGCCGGGTCCCCGAACGCGACTGGCTCGTGCCCGGAACCGACATAAAGCTGCTGGTTTACCGGCTGGACCTGTAGCCGCCCTACAGTGGTGCCGACCCGCATTCCATTGTTGAAAGGCCCCGCTATGCGCAAAACCTACGGCACCGGTTCCGTCTGGGAACAGTCCCTCGGCTACTCCCGCGCCGTCCAGGTGGACAACACCCTGTACATCTCGGCCACCGCGGCAAGCGGCGAAAACGGGATCGTGGGCGAAGACTTCTACACCCAGACGCAGTTCATCCTGCAGAAACTGGGCAATGTCCTCGCGGACGCCGGGTTCGGCTACGGGGACGTGGTCCAGTCCAAGCTCTACCTGACGGACATCAGCCAGTGGGAGGACGCCGGCCGTGCCCACGGCGAGGTCTTCGGCGAAATCCGCCCCACCCTGTCCCTGGTGCACGTGCTGCCGTTCCTCGACCCCAAGATGCTGGTCGAAATCGAACTGGTGGCCCAGAAGAGCGCCTAAGCTGCCTTTGTTGCCGGACCGGCGGCAAGTGTTTCCCGGTCCAGCTAGGCCACCGGCAGGCCGTAGCGGTGCTCCGGCCTGCCGGTGGTCCCGTACCGGAGCTGGATGTCGACGGCGCCATCGTCCGCCAGCGATGACAGGTACCGTTGCGCCGTGGCCCGTGAAACGCCCACCCGCGCCGCGACCTCCGCGGCGGAGTACTGCTGGCCCGGTTCCAGCGAATCCAGCACCGCAGCCTCGGTGGCGGAGCGTGGTTTGGCCGACGGCGTGACGTCCCCGGGGATGAGGGATCTCTTGGCCCGTTCCAGGGACTCCTGGTCCAGGGCCCCGGGCTGGGACAGGAGCCGCCGGTACCTGGCGTAGGACCGGAGCTGCTGTGACAACGCATCTGCCGTGAACGGCTTCAGCAGGTAACCCAGGGCGCCGCGGCGGAATGCCACCCGGACGGATGCGGTGTCTGACGCAGCGCTGAGCATCACGGTGTCCACGTCCAGCTGCTGCAGCAGGTCCAGCCCCGAAGCGTCGGGCAGGTAGACGTCCAGCAGCACCAGGTCCGGCCGGAGGCTGTGGATGGCCTGCAATGCCAGTGATGCCGTCCCCACAGGGGCCAGCGCCAGGAACCCGGCCACCGAGTCAACGTAGGCGGCGTGCAGTTTGGCGACGTGGAAGTCGTCGTCCACGATCAGCACCCGGAAATCGTCAGCCATTGTGGTCCTTTCCCTCATCGGAAGTCTGGGCGGCAGTGCCCGCGGTGGTATGCGGCAGGGTGGCCATGAACACCGCGCCGGGCCCGCCGCTGCTGCCGCGGTCCAGCACCGTGACGTCCCCGCCCCGGCGGCGCGCCAGTTGCCGGGCGAGGGCCAGCCCGAAGCCCTGCCCGCCGCCGTTACGGTTGTTCCTGTTCAGCGCGCCCGTGGCGGTGGTGAACCCTTCAGCGAACACCGCCTCCGTGTCCGTTCCCGCGGCCAGCCCGTCACCCGAGTCGGCGACCACGACGTGCAGCGTGCCGCCGTCGTCGCCCGGCTCGTCCAGCACCTCAAGCTCCACCCATTTGTCCGCTGCGGCACCGGCCACAGCCGCGTTAACCGCATTGTCGATCAGGTTGCCCAGCACGGTGGTGACGTCCTGCGCCTCGGTCACCTGGCCCCGGACCAGGGTTTCCGGACCGATCCGCAGGGACACCCCCCGCTCGTCGGCCTCCACGCCCTTGGCCCCCACGAAGGCCTGCAGGTAGGGGTCCTGGAGCAGCTCGGCCTGCTCCACGGGGAACTTCAGCGGCCCGGTGGCGGCCAGCGTGGCGAGGTAGTCGCGTGCCTGCCGGTGCTCTCCGATGCTCATGAACCCCGCCAGCGTGTGGAGCTGGTTGGCGAATTCGTGGCGCTGGGCGCGGAGCGCGGTGGACATGGTGCCCACGGCGTCCAGCTGCCGGGTAAGTTCCTGCAGTTCGGTACGGTCCCTGAGCATCACCACCCAGCCCAGGTCCTCGCGCCCGTGCAGTGCCTTGCGGGCATTGGCCACCAGCACCCGTCCGCCGGCCACCAGCTCCACGGCATCGGCGGCCGGCCGGTCCGGGCTGGTCAGGGCGGTCAGCTGGTCCGGCACCGGGGCGTCCTCCCAGCGTGTGCCGGCCAGGTCCGGCAGCCCGAGCATGCGTTGCGCCGCGGCGTTGAAGACGCTCACGCGGCCGTCGGCGGAGACGCCGATGACGCCGTCGTCCACGCCCTGGAGCACTGCCACCTGGTCGTGGACCAGTGTGCTGATCTTCTCCGGTTCCAGCCCCAGCGTGAGCCGCTGCAGCCGGCGGCGCAGCAGGAACGAGCCCAGGATTCCGGCCAGCAGGGCGCCGGCGGCGGTCAGCGCCACGGGTCCAATGTCCCGGGCCACGCTCTGGCCCACCGTTTCCATCGAGTAGCCGACGCTGACCTCGCCCACCACAGTCGAGTTGTCCGCGGCGTAGACCGGGACCTTCGCTCCCGCCGATGCTCCCAGCGTTCCGGTATTGCGGGTGGTGACTTCCTGTCCCGACAGTGCCTCGGACGGATCGGTGCTGACTTTTTCGCCGAGCCGCTGGGGGTCCGGGTGGGCCAGGCGGATGCCCTCTTCGTCGGTGATCACCACGAACAGCGCCCCGGTCCGGGTGCGCGCCGCTTCGGCGGAAACCTGCAGGGGACCGGACGCCAGCTCAGACGCCGGGGGAGTCCCTTCTTCACCGCTGATGGCCAGCACGTCGGCACGCACCTCGGGGTCCGACGCGACTGTGCGTGCCAGCGTCAGGGCCTGGTTTTCCGCTTCGCTGCCCACCCGGTCATAGGTGAGCCAGGTATGGACGGCGGCGCTGAGCAGAACCACCAAAAGCACTACGCCCAGCTGCAACAGGAGCGTCTGGGTGGAGAACCGCAGCGGCGGGCGCGGCACGGAGCGCTGCATGATCCTCCTTGACTGGCATGGGCCGGACGGCTTCCTGGGTACGGCGTCATCTGCGCGGCGTCGTTAGTGCGGATACCGCGTGAGCACAATGAGCAAAATGCTCCCAATAAGCAGTATGCCAATCAATTGAGCCAAAGGCACGGCCGTGACGTCCGCCACCCTACAGTCTGTAGCACGCATCACAACGCTGTGGTGCCGTTCACAAGAAGGAGCCGGCTGTGCTGGTAATACTTGGATTCGCCATGATCGCGGTGTTCATGGTGCTGATCATGACGAAGAAGTTGACGCCAGTGCTGGCGCTGATCATCGTCCCCACCGTTTTTGGCCTTTTCGCAGGTGCCGGCCTGGGCATCGGAGACATGGTCCTGGACTCGATGAAGTCCATGACGTCCACCGCAGCCCTGCTGATGTTCGCCATCATCTACTTCGGCCTGATGATCGACGTCGGACTGTTCGACCCGCTGGTGAAGTTCATCCTCCGCAAACTGGGCAACGACCCCGCCAAGGTGGTCCTGGGCACCGCCCTGCTCGCTGCCGCTGTCTCCCTGGACGGTGACGGTTCCACCACCTTCATCCTCACTACCGCGGCCATGCTGCCGATCTACCTGCGCCTGAAGATGAGCCCCGTGGTCCTCACCTGCGTCGCCGGCCTCGCCAACGGCACCATGAACATCGTCCCCTGGGGCGGTCCCACGGCCCGCGCCGCCACCGCACTGAAGATCGACGTCAACGATGTCTTCGTGCCCATGATTCCGTCGCTGATTGGCGGCATCGTTGTGGTCCTCGTCTTCGCCTGGATCCTTGGCCTGCAGGAGCGCAACCGCCTCCGCAGCACCCAACCCGAAATCTGGGGCGTGCCCGATACCGCAGCAGAGTTCGACGGCGGTGCTCCCGCCGGCCCGGCCGCCGGTTCCGGCGCAGGCCGTGGGCACAACGGCAACACCCCCGGCGGAGCAGCCCCCGCAGGCGGTTCCGTGGCCGTGCTCGAACGCACCGAGACGCCCGTGGACGACCACGACGCCGCCATGGCGGACACCGCACTGGACCCCAACCGCAGCACGCTGCGCCCCAAGCTGTTCTGGTTCAACCTGGGCCTGACCGTGGCCGTCATGGCCATGCTGATCGCCGACCTCGTGCCGCTGCCCTACGTCTTCATGGTGGGCTCCGCCATTGCCCTGCTGGTCAACTTCCCGAAGGTCAAGGACCAGGGCGCCCAGCTCGTGGCACACTCCTCCTCGATCGTGGCCGTGGTCAGCATGGTCATGGCAGCGTCCGTCCTCACCGGCGTGCTGACCGGCACCGGCATGGTGGAAGCCATGTCCGCCTGGCTCGTCCAGATCATCCCGTCCAGCATGGGCCCGCTCATGGCAGTCATCACCGGCCTGCTCAGCATCCCCATGACGTTCTTCATGAGCAACGACGCCTTCTACTTCGGCGTCCTGCCGGTCCTGAGCGAGACAGCCGCGCACTACGGCATCGGCGCCGCCGAGATGGCCCGGGCCTCCATCACCGGCCAGCCGTTCCACATGCAGAGCCCGCTGGTCCCGGCCATCCTGCTGCTGGTGTCCCTCGCCAAGGTGGACCTCGGTGACCACCACAAGAAGGTCCTGTGGCGCGCCGCCGTGGTGTCCCTGGTCATGCTGGGAATCGGCATGCTGACCGGAGCCATCGGGATCGGTTAGTCTGTTGCTGCCTGCGGCTGGCCCTCCGGGGCCGGCCAACGGCAGCGAACGGTGCCCGTCTGACGCCCGCTGGGGGCCGTCAGACGGGCATCTGCGTTTCCCCACTAGAATGGATCGGAAACCAATCCGAACTTTGCAGGGGAGATCCATGGCTGCGATCAACCGTGACGATGTTGCGCACCTCGCGCGGCTCGCTCACATCGAGATGAGTGCCCAAGAGCTGGACAGGATGGCCGGAGAACTCGCCGTCATCGTTGATTCGGTCAAGTCCGTCAGTGAAGCCGCCGGAGACGACGTCCCGGCCACCTCGCACCCCATTCCACTGACCAACGTCTTCCGCGAGGACGTAGTGGGGCACACGTTCAGCGCCAAGCAGGCACTGTCCGGGGCTCCGGACTCGGACGACAACCGATTCAAGGTCCCGGCAATCCTGGATGAGGCATAAACCATGACTGAACAGAACACCACTGCCGCGGGCCTGATCCGCCTGTCCGCAGCAGCTCTCGCCGAGAAGCTCCGCGCCGGTGAGGTCACCGCCGTCGAAGCCACCCAGGCCCACCTGGACCGGATCGCCACAGTGGACGGCGGGGAACGCGGCGTCAACGCCTTCCTGCACGTCAACGCGGAGGAAGCGCTCGCCGTCGCCGCCGAAGTTGACGCCATCCGCGCCGCCGGCGGTGCGGAAGCCGAGGCGCTGCACTACCTGGCCGGCGTCCCCATTGCCGTCAAGGACCTGATCGTCACGGTCGGCCAGCCCACCACGGCCGGCTCGAAAATCCTTGAGGGCTGGCACAGCCCCTACGACGCCACCGTCGTGGAACGGCTGCGTGCCGCGAAGATGCCCATCCTGGGCAAGACCAACCTTGACGAGTTCGCCATGGGGTCCTCCACCGAGCACTCGGCCTACGGACCCACCCGCAACCCCTGGGACCTGGACCGGATCCCCGGCGGCTCCGGCGGCGGTTCCGCGGCCGCCGTCGCCGCCTTCGAAGCCCCGCTGGCCCTGGGCACCGACACCGGCGGGTCCATCCGCCAGCCCGGAGCCGTCACCGGAACCGTGGGCGTCAAGCCCACCTACGGCAGCGTCTCCCGCTACGGCGCCATCGCCATGGCCTCCTCGCTGGACCAGATCGGGCCGGTCACCCGGACCGTGCTGGACTCCGCACTCCTGCATCAGGTCATCGGCGGCCATGATCCCCGCGACTCCACCTCGCTGCCCGAGCCGCTGGCCGACCTCGTCGCCGCCGCCAAGACCGGCAACGTCGAAGGCCTGCGGATCGGCATCATCAAGGAGCTGCACGGCGAGGGCTACCAGGCCGGCGTCGAAAACCGCTTCAACGAATCCCTGGAGCTGCTCAAGGAAGCCGGCGCGGAAATCGTCGAGGTCTCCTGCCCCAACTTCCAGTACGCGCTCGGTGCCTACTACCTGATCATGCCGTCCGAGGCCTCCTCCAACCTGGCCAAGTTCGACGGCGTCCGCTACGGCCTGCGCGTGCTCCCCGAAGAGGGGCCCATGACGATCGAACGCGTCATGGGTGCCACCCGCGCCGCAGGCTTCGGCGACGAAGTGAAGCGCCGCATCATACTGGGCACCTACGCCCTGTCTGCGGGCTACTACGACGCGTACTACGGCTCTGCGCAGAAAGTCCGCACCCTCGTGCAGCGCGACTTCGACGCCGCCTTCGCCAAGGCCGATGTCCTCATCTCGCCCACGGCACCCACCACCGCCTTCCGGCTCGGTGAAAAGCTGGACGATCCGCTGGCCATGTACCTCAACGACGTCGCCACCATCCCGGCCAACCTCGCCGGCGTCCCCGGCCTGTCCCTCCCGGGCGGCCTCGCGGACGAGGACGGGCTGCCCGTCGGTATCCAGTTGCTCGCCCCCGCACGGGAAGACGCCCGGCTTTACCGCGTGGGCGCCGTGCTGGAAGCTCTGCTAGAGGAAAAGTGGGGCGGACCGCTGCTCGCGCAGGCCCCCGAACTCGCCACGTCCGGCACCCTCGAAACCCAGGAGGCTAAATAATGAGCACCGACACCATCCTGAGCTTCGAAGAAGCCATGGAGAAGTACGATCCCGTCCTGGGGTTTGAGGTCCACGTTGAACTCAACACCAAGACCAAGATGTTCTCCTCCGCGCCCAATGTCTTCGGCGATGAGCCCAACACCAACGTCAACGAGGTGGACCTGGGCATGCCCGGCGTCCTGCCGGTGGTCAACAAGACGGCCATCGAATCGTCGATCAAGATCGGCCTGGCGCTGAACTGCAAGATCGCCGAGACCTGCCGCTTCGCCAGGAAGCAGTACTTCTACCCGGACACCCCCAAGAACTTCCAGACCTCGCAGTACGACGAGCCCATCGCCTACGACGGGTACCTTGACGTCGAACTCGAGGACGGCACCGTGTTCCGCGTGGAAATCGAACGCGCCCACATGGAAGAGGACGCCGGCAAGCTGACCCACATGGGCGGCGCCACCGGCAGGATCCAGGGCGCCGACTTCTCCCTGGTGGACTACAACCGTGCCGGTGTTCCGCTGGTGGAAATCGTCACCAAGCCGATCGAGGGCGCCGGATCCCGTGCGCCGGAACTGGCCAAGGCCTACGTGGCGGCCGTCCGCGAGATCGTCAAGAACCTCGGGGTCTCCGACGCCAAGATGGAACGCGGCAACGTCCGCTGCGACGCCAACGTCTCGCTCCGCCCGCACGGCCGCGAACGGTTCGGCATCCGCTCCGAAACCAAGAACGTGAACTCGCTGCGCGCCGTCGAACACGCCGTCCGCTACGAGATCCAGCGCCACGCAGCCGTCCTGGACTCGGGCGAACCGGTCATCCAGGAGACCCGCCACTGGCACGAGGACACGCGCACCACCACCTCCGGCCGTGCCAAGTCCGACGCTGACGACTACCGCTACTTCCCCGAGCCGGACCTGGTTCCCATGGTGGCCTCCCGCGAATGGGTGGAGGAGCTGCGCGCCACCCTGCCCGAGCCGCCGGCCGAGCGCCACAAGCGACTGAAGGCCGACTGGGGCTACTCGGACCTCGAATTCCGCGACGTGGTGAACGCCGGGGTCCTGGACGAGATCGAGGAGACCATCGCTGCCGGTGCCAGCGCCTCTGTGGCCCGCAAATGGTGGATGGGTGAGATCGTGGGCCGTGCCAAGGCAGCCGACGTCGACCCCGGCCAGCTCGGCGTCCAGCCCGCCACCATCGTGGAACTCGCGCAGATGGTGGAAGCCGGCAAGATCAACAACAAGATGGCAGCCCAGGTGCTGGACGGCGTCCTCGCCGGCGAAGGCACCCCGGCGGAGATCGTCGAGAAGCGCGGCCTCGCCGTCGTGTCCGACGACGGACCCCTCCTGGAAGCCATCGACGCTGCACTCGCCGCGCAGCCCGACGTCGCGGACAAGATCCGCGGCGGCAAGGTGCAGGCCATCGGCGCGATCGTTGGCGGCGTCATGAAGGCCACCCGCGGCCAGGCCGACGCCGGCCGTGTCCGCGAGCTCATCCTGGAGAAACTGGGCGTCACCGCGCAGTAGCTCCCACCCCCCAACTGGGTCGCAGTTAATGTCGTTTTGAACCGTCAGAACGACATCTACTGCGACCCAGTTGGGCTTTAAGGACCCACTCGGGGGCCGCCGGAAAATACCCGTATCCACTGTCGCGCCACGGTCCTACACTGGAGCCGTCGGGGCCTGCTGGTCGGCAGGCCGGCTGAAGGAAGTGGCGGACATGGGACCGAAGACCCTGAGGACTCGGAAGGCACTCCTGGCGGGGGCCGTTGTGGTGGCGCTCAGCGGGGCCGGCGCAGCGCTGGCCTGGTCCGCAGGGCCGCCCTCAGCCACGCCGTCTCCTTCCCCGTCCGCCTCACCGTCAACGCCGGGCCACGAAGGCCGCGGAGCCACACCGGGCGCGTCCCAGCGCCCCCAGTTCCAGCACGGCGAGAGCGTCGTAAAAAAGGCGGACGGGACCTTCCAGACAGTGCTTGGGCAGCGCGGCACGGTGGAGGCCGTCAGCAGCACGTCGATCACCGTCAGGAGCGGGGACGGCTTCACCCAGGCCTACACGGTCAACGCGGACACCAGGGTCACCAGGAACGGCACCATCGCGGACATCGCCACCGGTGACGTGGTCCGGGTTGCGGGCGTCCGGGACGGCGGCACCGCAACCGCCCAGCGGATCACCGGGGGCGGCGGAGACCACCCGGGTCCGGGCCTGGGCCGCGGCCACGGCCACGGTGGGAATGGGAACGGAAATGGAAACGGCAAGGCGCACGGGCAGGGCCAGGAAAACCCATCAGGCTCCGGCGCCTGATCCGCGCCCCTGCAGCTGTCAGCTCTGCTTCACCAGCCCTGCCATGATGTCCTGCAGCGCCTCGCAGACCGTCATCACCGATCGGCGCTTCAGGTTTTCCGGGCGCGCCAGCAGATCTATCCGCCGCCGGGTGCTGATTCCCTTCAGCGGCCGCAGCACGATGTCCGGGTGCAGGACGGGGCCGGCGGTGTACCGGGGGAGCAGCCCGATCACGCCGCCGGCTGCCACCAGTGCGGCGACGGTGGAGTAGTCGTTGATGCGGTGCACGATGGTCGGTTCCCGGCTGGACACGGCCGCGACGGCGGACAGGACGTCGGCGGGGGAGTATCCGGCGTGGCTGGTCACCCAGGCCTCGCCTCCGACGTCGTCCGCTGTGACCGCTGCCTTCCCGGCGAGCGGATGCGCGGCGGGCAGGGCCACGTCCAGGGGTTCGTGCAGCAGCGGCACCACCGTCACCCGTTCCGTTGGCCAGCCCGGACTGTGGTCCATCCGGTGGGCCAGCACGAGGTCATACCGGGCGGTGAGCGCGGGAAAGTCCTGCTGCGCCACGTCCTCATCGGACAGCTCGAGCCGGGGTTGCCCCGGGCCCTCCAGGATCCGGGCCAAAGTGGCGAACACGGCCTGGCCGGCGCTGTGGAAGCCGCTGACGGTGACGCGGCCGCCGCTCGAGCCGTGGTAGCTGCCGATCGCCGCCCGGGCGTCCGCCATGGCGCTGACGACGGCGGCCCCGGCGTCCGCGAGCACCTGGCCTGCGTCCGTCAGCACCAGGTTCCGCCCCTCCTTGCGCGTGAGCGGAACATCCACGGACCGCTGCAGGAGGGCCAAGTGCTGGGAAACAGCGGAGGGGGTGACCATGAGGGTATCGGCCACTGCCTTGACGCTGCCGAGGGCTCCGAGTTCGCGCAGGATTTCAAGCTGGTGGATCTCCATCCGATCAGTTTACGCATTAGTTATTGCTACATCGTCGATTGAGAAGATTCCCATTGTGCTAAAGCTTTGCCGGCGCTGTAATGGGGGAAGGCAGGATCCTGCCGAGCACGTGACGAAGAAGCGAGGAAGCCGATGAAGGCTCTGTACAAGGCGGGTCCGCAGGCCGGCTTCGAACTGGTTGACCGCCCGGAACCCGAAGCCGGCCCGGCCGATGTGAAGATCCGGGTGATGACCACAGGGATCTGCGGGACCGATCTCCACATCCAGTCCTGGGACGCCTGGGCACAGGGCATGATTGAGGCCCCGCTTATCGCCGGGCACGAGTTCTACGGTGAAGTGGTGGAGGTGGGCGCTGACGTCCGCGACGTCAGGGTGGGGGACAGGGTCTCCGGCGAGGGGCACATCGTCTGCGGCATCTGCCGGAACTGCCGGGCCGGCCGCCGCCAGATGTGCATCCACACCGTGAGCGTCGGCGTGCAGCGGGACGGCGCCTTCGCTGAGTACGTCGTCATACCCGAAACAAACGTCTGGGTCCACCACGATCCCTCGGTCACCCCGGAACTTGGCGCCATCTTCGACCCCTTCGGCAACGCCGTGCACACCGCGTTGAGCTTTCCGCTGGTGGGCGAGGACGTCCTCATCACCGGTGCCGGGCCCATCGGCCTGATGGCCATCGCCGTCGCCCGCCACGCCGGAGCCCGCAAGATTGCCATCACCGACGTCTCCGGGCCCCGCCTGGAACTTGCCGCCAAGCTGGGTGCGGACCTCACCATCGACGTCTCCGCCACCCGCGTCCGGGACGCCCAGCGCCAACTGGGAATGCGCGAGGGGTTCGACATCGGCATGGAAATGTCCGGCCACCCTTCGGCCCTGCCCGAAATGATCGACAACATGAACCACGGCGGCCGGATCGCCATGCTGGGCCTGCCCAGCCAGGACATCACCATCGACTGGGGCAAGGTGGTCACCCACATGCTCACGCTCAAGGGTATCTACGGCCGGGAGATGTACGAGACCTGGTATGCCATGAGCGCCATGCTCTCCTCCAACCCCGCCCTGCACGCCGGCATCTCCGCCGTGGTCACGGACACCCTCCCTGCCACAGACTGGGAGAAGGGCTTCGAGATCGCCCGCAGCGGCAGCGGCGGCAAAGTTGTCCTCGACTGGACCCGACTCTAAGGAACCCCATGTACACCTCCATCAAGGACCAGCTCCGCGACGAACTGGAAGACATCCGCACCGCCGGGCTTTTCAAGAACGAGCGCAGCATCAGCTCGCCCCAGTCCAGCCACATCACCGCAGGCAGGATCGGCGCCCCCGGCGCCGACGTCCTGAACTTCTGCGCCAACAACTACCTCGGCCTGGCGGACCACCCGGACATCATCGGCGCCGCCAAGCAGGCCATGGATGAACGCGGCTTCGGCATGGCAAGCGTGCGCTTCATCTGCGGCACCCAGGACCTGCACCTCGAGCTCGAATCCCGGGTCTCGCGGTTCCTGGGCACCGAGGACACCATCCTGTTCTCCAGCTGCTTCGACGCCAATGGCGGGGTGTTCGAATCGCTCTTCGGCCCCGAGGACGCCATCATCTCCGACGCCCTGAACCACGCATCCATCATCGACGGCATCCGCCTCTGCAAGGCGCGCCGCTACCGGTACGCCAACCAGGACATGGCCGAACTTGAGGCGCGGCTGCAGGAGGCCTCCGACGCCCGCCGCCGCATCATCGTCACCGACGGCGTGTTCTCCATGGACGGCTTCCTCGCCCCGCTGGAAGCCATCTGCGACCTCGCCGAAAAGTACGGTGCGCTGGTGATGGTGGACGATTCCCATGCCGTGGGCTTCATGGGCGGCACCGGCGCCGGAACCCCTGAGCACGCCGGCGTCTCCCACCGGGTGGACATCTACACCGGTACGTTCGGCAAGGCGTTGGGCGGCGCGTCCGGCGGCTACGTTTCCGGCCGTTCCGAAATCGTGGCCATGCTCCGGCAGAAGGCCCGCCCCTACCTGTTCTCCAACTCCCTCGCACCGGCCATCGTCGCCGCCACCATCAAGGCACTGGACCTGGTGGAGAACTCGGCGGACCTCCGGAGCCGGCTCTTCGAGAACGCAGCGCTCTTCCGCCGCCGGATGTCCGAGGAAGGCTTCGACCTCCTGCCGGGCGAGCACGCCATTGTCCCGGTCATGTTCGGCGACGCCGTCGTGGCCGCCAAGGTGGCCGACCGGATGCTGTACCACGGCGTCTTCGTCACCGCCTTCAGCTTCCCCGTGGTGCCGCGCGGCGCCGCGCGGATCAGGGTCCAGCTCTCGGCCGCACATTCGGCGGACGACGTCGAAACGTGCGTCGGTGCGTTCGTCGCCAGCCGCGCGGAGACAGCCGCCTGAGGGCGCCTGCATCTTCCGGACACCGGACGGCGATATCTCTGCAAGGATGATGGCATGGCAGCTCATTACGATGTCCTGATCGTCGGCGGCGGCATTGCGGGCCTGTCCCTCGCTTCGGCGCTGGCCGGGAACTGTACCGTGGCCCTGGTGGAGGCGGAGCAGGAACTGGCGTACCACACGTCCTCCCGCTCCGCCCGCCAGCTCATCCCCAGCTATGGTCCGCTGGTGGTGCAGGAGCTGACCGCCCGGACCCTGGAGCTGATGGCCGCCCGCGATGCCGAACTCCCCGAGCCCGTCCTGACCCCGCGCAGCTTCATGCTCATCGGCACTGAGGAAGAGGTGACGGCGGAGGCCAGCGGCTCCATGCAGCCCATCTCCCACGCCGAAGCGCTGCAGCTGTGCCCGGCGCTGGTCCCCGGATCCTTTGCCGCGGCGGGGCTGGACAAAGGATCCTTTGGCAGCAATGCGCCGCTGCTGCTGGAGGATCACCGCAGGCGGGCCGTAGAGGCCGGCGCGGACATCATCACCGGAGCAAGGGTGCATTCCGCCCAGCACCTCGGCTCGGGCTGGCAGGTGGGTGCCGGTGCCGAGGGTTTCGAAGCCGGGGTGCTGGTGAACGCGGCGGGAGCCTGGGCCGATGAACTGGCCGTTATCAGCGGGGTGGAGAAGCTCGGACTCCAGCCGTACCGGCGCACTGCGGCGATTGCCGCCGTCGAACGCCCCCTCCCGGAGGGCAGCCCCATGGTGGCGGCAGCGGACAATTCCTTCTACTTCCGGCGCGAAGGTGACGGCGTCCTCATCTCCCCGTCCGAACACGTGCCCAGTGGGCCGGAAGACGCCCGGCCCCGGCCAGGGGACGTGGACCGGCTGGTGGACCTGCTGAACGCGGTAACCACCCTGGGTATTACGGGTGTCCGCAAGGCTTGGACAGGGCTCCGTACCGAGGCGGCCGACGGCGTTCCCGTCGCAGGATTCGACGCGGAGGCGCCTGGCTTCTACTGGCTGGCGGGGCAGGGCGGCTACGGCTTCCAGACGTCGGCCGCCATTGCCGAATTGGCCGCCGGCCAGATCCTGGGCAGCATGCAGGGCAGCCCGGCAGGCCCGAGTCCGGAATCCCGGACAGCGCAGGCGCTCGCGGCCACGCGCTGGTCCATCCGGCGCTGAAGAATAAAAGCATGAGCATCCTGATCACCAATATCGCCGAGTTGATGACCCAGGACCTGGAGCACCGGGTCCTAAAGGATGCGGCGGTGGTGATTGAGGGCGAACGCATCGCCTGGATCGGGCCGGCGGCCAACGCTCCCGCTGCTGACGACGCCGTCGACGCGGGGCGGCGCGCGCTGCTGCCCGGCTGGGTGGACTCCCACACGCACCTGTTGTTCGCGGGTGACCGGACAGCGGAATTCGAGGCGCGGATGGCCGGGGAATCGTACTCGGCCGGCGGGATCGCGGTGACAGTGGACGCTACCCGGGCCACCTCCGACTTCGATCTCACGCGGCTGGCCCTGGGCAGGGTGGCCGAGGCCGTTTCGCAGGGCACCACGTACCTGGAGACAAAGACCGGCTACGGCCTCGACGTGGAGCAGGAGGCGCGCAGCGCCCGGATTGCCTCCACCGCCGCGGACCAGGCCACGTACCTTGGTGCCCACCTGGTTCCCGCCGGCCAGGACGCTGACGCGTATACAGACCTGGTGTGCGGGCCGATGCTCTCGGCGGTCAGGCCGTATGTGCAGTGGGCGGACGTCTTCTGCGAGAAGGGCGCCTTCACCGAGGACCAGTCCCGCCGCGTCCTGCAGGCCTGCAGGGATGCCGGGCTGGGGCTGCGGGTGCACGGCAACCAGCTGGGCGAGGGTCCGGGCGTCCGGCTGGCAGTGGACATGGCAGCCGCCAGCGTGGACCACGTCAACTACCTCGCGGGCGCCGACATTGACGCCCTGGCCGGAACCTGGTTCGGCTGGGACCCGGCGTCCGGGTCGGGGGTGCGCGGGACTGTGGCCACCTGCCTGCCGGCGTGCGACCTGTCCACCCGCCAGCCGCTGGCCCCGGCCCGTGCCCTCCTGGATGCGGGCATCCAGGTGGCCCTCGCCTCCAACTGCAATCCGGGTACTTCCTACACCAGTTCGATGGCGTACTGCGTGGCCACGGCCGTACTGCAGATGCGGCTCAGCGTGCACGAGGCGGTCCGTGCGGCCACTTATGGCGGCGCGCTGGCGCTGCACAAGGAACGCGGCACCGATGCCGACGGCCAACGTGCCGTCGGTTCCATCGCCGTCGGACACCGGGCCGACCTGCACCTGCTGAACGCACCGTCCGCCACCCACCTCGCCTACCGCCCGGGCATGCCGTTGACGTACGCTGTGTGGCGGGCTGGTGTCCGGGAACGGTAAACAGCGGACCCGCCCTCCACATTTTGACGTTAGATGATTGTTTGAGGTCTGTTATGATCATGAAACGTCATCCGGAGTGGTGGCCGTTGTACTGAGAGGCCCGCATGACCCGCACTGACCGCCTGACCGCCATCCTCGACTTGCTTGCCAGGGCCGGCCAGGTGGAAGTGGACGAGATTGTTAACACCCTCGGGGTTTCGCCCGCCACAGCGCGCCGGGACCTGGACAGCCTGGCCAAGCGGCGGCTGCTGACCCGCACCCGCGGCGGTGCCACCACCGGCGCCCTCGCCTACGATTTGCCCGGCCGCTACAACCGGGACGACCATGCCGAGGCGAAGGAGCAGATCGCCCGGGCGGCGTCCGCCCTTATCCGGCCCGGTGCCGTCATCGGCCTGTGCGGCGGAACCACCAGCACGGCACTGGCCCAGATCCTGGCCACCCGTGAGGACCTGAACGCCCCCTCCAACCAGTCAACGCTGACGGTTGTTACCAATGCCATCAACATCGCCGGGCAACTGGCGGTGCGGCCCAACATCAAGGTGATGGTGACCGGGGGCATCCTCAACCCGCGGTCCTACGAGCTGGTAGGCCCGTATACGGACATCATCATGCAAAAGGTGGTCCTGGACATCGCTTTCATCGGCGTGAATGGCATCGACCCCGAGGTGGGTCCCACCAACACGGGGGAGGGTGAGGCATCGGTCAACGCACTCCTGGCCAGCCGGGCACGGGTGTCCTATGTCATTGCCGATTCCTCCAAGGTGGGGGTACGTGCTTTCGCCACCATGGACGGTTATGACTTCACACGGCTGATCACGGACGCCGGCATCTCGCCGCGGGACAAGGCCGCCTTCGAGGCCAAGGGCACCGAGGTCATCGTCGCCCCCGTGCCCTGACACGGCGGGGCCATCAGCCCCGGCCCAGAAACTGCGGGCAAGATGGGTACATGCTGGTTCCCTCCCGCCGCCGCCTGGCGTTCGAAGTCTGGATTGTCCTGGGCCTGTCCCTGGGGCAGTCCGCCGTGTACTCGGTAGTGCAGCTCCTGGACAAGATGACCCGGGCGCCGCTGGCCGAGGGAACCTCGACGCTCAACCGGTCCCAGAGCACCCGCGAATACTTCGACCTGACCTATCAGCTCCTGGACATCATCTTCGCCCTCGTCCCGGTCCTGCTGGTGCTGTACTTCCTCACGGGCTCCCGGCAGGCGTCCTCCGGGGACCTCGGACCGCAGTCTGGGTCAGCTTTCACGAGACTGGGCTTCACTTTCGCCCGTCCGGGCAAGGACCTGCTGCAGGGGGTGGGGCTGGCCGCACTCATCGGCATCCCGTCGTTGGGCCTTTACGCTGCGGGCCGTGCCCTGGGGATCACCACCGCCATCATCCCCAGCGCCCTGGACGCCTACTGGTGGACCGTGCCGGTGCTGATCCTCTCCGCCATCCGGCACGGCATCGTGGAGGAAGTCATCGTGGTGGGCTACCTCCTGGACCGCTTCGGCAGGTTCGGGTGGAGCGTGCCGCTGTCGATTGCCGTCAGTTCGGTGCTGCGCGGCAGCTACCACCTGTACCAGGGCTTCGGTCCCTTCATCGGGAACGTGGTGATGGGCATTGTCTTTGCCTGGATCTACACCCGGACCAAACGCGTGATGCCGCTGGTCATCGCGCACGCGCTGCTGGACATCGTGGCGTTCGTGGGCTTCAGCCTCTTCGGAAAGGCCGTCGGCCTGG
>Ga0308160_10002997_pt1 | contig 19584 bp, 18 predicted proteins | sample PhyFR1_FD_201036 | JGI IMG/M metagenome (GOLD analysis project Ga0308160, IMG submission 201036) | Phyllosphere microbial communities from UC Gill Tract Community Farm, Albany, California, United States - DLSLF.R1 | ecosystem: Host-associated > Plants > Phyllosphere > Unclassified | place: USA...
CATGGAAAACAAACCCGACCATCTTCCCTCGACTCTCCCGTTCAACTTGCCGGACTTGCCTGATCCTACGACATTCTCAACCCCGGGGAAGAAGAAGAGTAGTTCGTCTTTGATCTCTTCGTTGAGTTCTCGATCACCGTTCTCGAGAAGGAGGACGAGGAAACAATCTAATGTGACCGGTACGACGAACAGTACGACCACGACGACCATGACAACGGGAACAGGGTCGTCAGAGTGTCTCGTAGGCAATATGCCGAACGATACGCCTGGGAAACATAGTCTTAATTCTAGTCATAGTTCGTCAAAGGTTAGTCCGGGGAGATCAAGGGGGACCGTAGGAGGACCAGGATCGCCATTCAAATCCCCGAAAGGCAAGTCTTCGGTGGAGGCTAGTTTGAAGAGGATGGGGAAGGGGAAAGGAGGGAGGGGGTTGAGTGAGGCGACTGGGATGCCTGTGACTCCTCGTCGTCATGGTCCCGGACCTAGTTCTGGTCCTGGTCATTCGCTTGGGGGTGCCCATGAGAGTGGGACGACGATCATCCAAGACAACATCCCGACACAAGAAGACGAGGATGTGGAGATGATGGATATCCCCGATCCGGCTTTAGATCTCCAAAACGATCTCTCTGCGCTGGAGAGTATCAACGAGATGCTCGGTCTTCCTACGGAGAAGAATATTACTACGGGTAGTCGAATGGGTCAAACGCAGGGACCGAAGAAGAAACGTTCGTTGTTGGGTTTCGCGGTGAGAGGGGGGAGCAAGGTTCCGTTTGTTGCGGGTGGGGATGACGAGGGGTCGGTGGGGAGGAAGAGCGGGGGCTGGGTAAGAGCGAGTATGGAGCATTTTACGTAAGGACCGTTTGGACTTTAATTCGATGTGGAGATGAGAGCTGATGGTTTCGCGCCCCGTCGTCCTCAGTCGGGATGCGCCTACCCCGCCGCCGATGATGCCTCTTCCACCTCTACCTCAGATGATGAACAATCTCTCGCTGGAACCAGGCTCCAAGCCAGAGTCGCATGACGCCAAGGACTCTGCCAGCACGACCAAACGACCCAACCTCAAACCGTTCCGTCTCCGCAGTCTTTTGAACCTCAACATGGGTACTCCGAAGAAACAACCCTCCGCGGCTCACATGCATGCGTCTCCTGCTAGTTTCGTCGGCGGTGGGAGGTATTCCCCTGGTGAATCCCCTGTGGACGAACAGAGCCCGTTCTCTGTCTTCCACCCTACAGCAACTCCGAGAAAGTCCAAGGAGGAGTTGGTTAGGTCGGAAGCGAGGATGGTATTCGATCTTCCTCCTCGTCCGGGTACTAGTCTGGGAACATACACACCCAAAAAGAAATCGTCGGTCAGTGGGCTTCCGGGTCAAAAGGGGTTCGTCGGGTCGTCGGCCTCGACTCCTTTCCTCTCCTTGCCTAGTGGAGCGCACTGGAGCGCCTCGAACCCTACTCAAGGTCGGACCAAGATGAGTATGGGTCCCGGTGGCAAGCTTCCGCCTGCTCGACCTAGTTCTAGACCGTCTCTGGGTCCCGACAGGGTCTTGGCGGGTAGACCTAGTCTGAACGAGGTTCGAGAGAGAGCGTTGTCACCTACACCGTCTTCGGTCGTCAGTGGATTCATACAACCTCGATCGGGAATGACAGGGTCGCAATCCTACAGAACCCCTCTTGTCACCCGCTCGACCTCGAACTCGATCTTGACCGAACGTTCTGGTGGCAATACTCCTGTACCTCGTCCAGGCACTCATAACGCAGACAAACGATTCGGCAAGGTCCTCGGCGACAAGGCCGAAAGCCCCCTCGAAGGTCTTCCCTTCAAGAACGGAGATGGCTGGAGTACACCGTATCCCACCGCCGAGCCCGCCGATATCGAAATCGGTAGGCCCGACGTTGGATATCCTTTTCCCGCAGTTCCCGCCATGCCAAAGATCAAGAGCCGATCCTCAAGCCGCTCATCCATCTTTGACATCCATCACACAACGGACAAGTCGCAGAAAACCTCGAGAAGCCGGTTCGATTCGAGCGCGTTCGAGTACCAAGCGTTTGAGACGGATCATCGTGGGGCGGGCCGCGGAACCAATGGTCAAGGGTCTCGAGATTCGTCCCCGCCTCCTTCTGGATGGAAGGGGTACGAGACGACCGCTTCGAGCGGATTTGGGAGCGTAAAGTCCAGTAGACCCGGCTCGAGAATGGGAGGCACGATCAGCGAGGACGGGACGGAGGATAAAGAGAACCAGGGAATGGGTGGAGTCGCTAGGAAGGCTGGGATGAATAGGACTCGACCCATTCCTGCGGTCTTCTCCAGCGGTAGAGAAAGCCGTACCACCATGCGAGGGTGATAGGCGTCGCGTTCAAGGTTGGCTACGTTCCGTTCTTCGCCTGTTTTTCGTTGCTCTTTCTACGCACTACATAAGATACACCATATTATCTTCAATACCTGTGACTACCATGTTGTGTTTTATCTTGTACTGGCGCTCCTTTCCCCTTACGAATCGATGTCATAATGTGGTTTGACCAAAACGCCACTTTCCTCTCTTGATTGCGCGTCGCCCAGTTTGTAAACAAACCGAGCTGGGTTTGTTTGGGAAGTGCAGGCGGTCGAGATGATGCTGGTCTTGGTTATGGTCATGGTCACCGGTCTATCAAAACTTTCGAGAACAGCTTTCAAAGTTATCAGGGTGATCAGATAATTTTCACTTTGCGGTAAACCTAGCCCTGAGGGAGGATCCTTGCTACACATCGTCCCGGCCTACGTGAAAATGCCTGATGCGTCAACCCCTCTTACAGAGGACAACATCGCCGAAGCCCTGCAGGCGATCAAAGATGCTCGTAAGCGGCGAATCCAGCTTGCCAAACCGCAGATTGAGCCCAGCTGAACCTCACACCCTACAGAACCACAAAAGCGAGCAGATATCGTTCAAGTCTTTGCTCTCCGGCTCGATGCGGTCACCGAAGTGAGTGCTGCCCAATCCTGGACCTCCCCAACCCATCGCTGAATGCTCCTCCCTAAGCAGAGATCTCCGACCTCGATAGACCAGCTATCTCCGGGATCCATCGACGCCGTGACTCTCTTGATCCCTTCTCTCCTCGCATCTCCGACGCCAACGCTTCTGATCCCGGTCTTACTCTCCTTGATACCAGCGCAAATCAAATTGATTGCGAACAACGATGCGACGCCTCAAAAGGATCGAGCTAGGTTGATGGTCCAGACAATCATGTCACCTCTACTGGAGAAGATGAACGACGTCAAGGATCGAATACACTTGCCAGCTGTTGACAACGTCACTTCTATAGGCTTAGCGATCTTTGGCGACTCAAAGGCCGGAGCCGAATCTGTCATCTCTGACAGCGCTTCGTCATTCGGAAAAGGCAAGGAGAAGGAGACGCCTCAACAGACGTTTGAACGGCTCTTGGTCAACGCGATGGAGGGAAAGTCTTCAAAAGGAAAGACAGGAGGGATGAAGGTCGTTGTAGGGATCCGAGAGAAAAGCTCGGCTTTGGGATTACGACCCTTTATGCCGCTTCTCGCCGGATTCTTGGAGGATGGAGACAGTGGCGTGCGAGAAGGGGCTCGCGGGGTGAGTGGTAGATCGAGTGTTTGCTGACCGACCGGACTATACACTGACAGTGGGATTCGTCCTCGTAACAGGCATTGATCGCGCTCTTATCCGCTCCTTCGACCCCGCTGTCCGCACGAACAGAGCTGAAAAAGCTAATGCAAGCTCGGAACATGAAGACGACGACCATCGAGACCATGATCGATCAGATCAACAAGACGGCCCTACAGCTTGCGGATGGCAGTGATAGCCGGCCAAGTCCAAGCAGGAATGTTAGCGGAGTCTCGATGACAGGTATTCGGAATAGAACGGTCTCCTCGAAGAGCACTGGTATTATGGATGATGTCGAGATCGCGCCTGTCTATGTAAGTAACAGATCAATTCTCACCTTGTCAGTCGGAGAGCTGAACTTTGGAATCTCAGATCTCGACTGAGCGGGAGTTGGAGTCCGAATTTGCTGGCTTCCTTCCGGCGTTTGAGGTGAGTGATCATCATGCTCTTTCACCTTGTAGGCATCTGTTGAGACAATCTCGCTGTTTCGCATATCTCAGGGCAAGGAGACAGAGCACAATTGGCTCCAGCGCGAAAAAGCAGTCGAGAAAGTCAGAGGCATGCTTGTCAGCGGCGTACATCGTCAATTCTCGGGCGTCTTTATTGGCTGCCTGAGGGCGTCATTCTTGACTGCGTCCACGAAAGCGGCAAGTCCACGAGCTGCTCATGACTTGCTGTCTCTGGCTGACCTGTTTCGACTTCTCTCAGCTGGCAAGTCTACGTACCACTCTTTCAGTCCTCACCATCGGAATGTACAATGGTCTACTGCAGGAACTTGGCACATCATTCGACCCCCTTGTCGATCTGATTCTCGGGTCATTAGCCAAATTGGCAGGTGCTACAAAGAAAATAACGGCAGAAAACTCCCAAAATACGATCGGCCTCATCATCAAAAAGACGACGTGTCCGCCTAAAGCATTCATCTCGTTTCTATCGGTCGGTGTGCACGAAAAGGCTCCTCAGGTCCGCGGCTACTATGCTCGACACCTGAAAGAGTACCTCGAAAAGTATATAGGAGCAAGAGCTCCGGCGTGGAGCGGAGAACAAGTCGGATCTGTCTCGGAAATGCTGAAACATCTAATTGGAGACGGGACCCCAGCAGTCAGAGAGATCGCTCGGCAAGCCTTCTGGCAGTTTCATATCCGATACCCGAACGAAGCGACGGCCTTGCAAAACTCTTTGGACGATGGGGCTCGAAAGCTGTTGGACAAAGCCAAGCCTAGCCCAGCGCCAGCCACGACCAGAGCGACCGACAATACGCCAGCCGATCCGTCGGGAGCGTCCTCTGTTTCCGCTCCTGCCACCAAATCAGAGCCCAACCAATCCCTACCTGCTGTCACAGTCGTCCGAGAACGCAAACCGGTGTCAACTCTGATGGCGGAAATGAAGAAAAAGAAGCTAGCAGCTATGCGTGCTCAGGCTGCCAAGACTAGCTCAATGGAAGAAATGCTGCTCCCTGAGACCGAGGAGAAAAGCAATCCCTCGAGCTCCTCCTTCAAATCACCGGCTGCCTCACCATCCTTGTCTCCACGACGCGCATCATCTCCTGAAGCTACGAAATCCACTGTCTCGCGACAATCTAATCTGTCCTCATCAACGAGCCACCAGTCGTCTCCCGTCAAGCCGCAACCCGGTGTCGTAAGCAAGGCGCAATCTCCTGCGAAAGTACCAGCGCAGATCCCGCTCCCAGAAACCCCTACATTGATCGAACTCGCGTCCAAACGAAATCAACGATCCCCTCGACTGTTATCGCCTCCTCAACCAGCTTCGAATCCGTTCGAAGACGTCTTTACTGCTCCGACCGGGACCTCGCCGATCAACGGCATCGAGGCGGACTTGGCTCATTTGAACTTCGGTTCAAGCAACGGCGTTCAATCAATTCCGTCAACACGCGCTGATGCCTCCCGCCGCGCAGACCCTATTCGCGGCTCTACTTCCCCTCCAGTCCCAGTCGTACCGCTGGCGCTCACGGTACCCAGCCTTTCGGAAGGCGAGACGGCTACAACGACCCTAAACGCATCCGTTCCCATCGCTCGCACCGCAGCGAGGACTACCTCCCACTCAAGTACTTCAGGAAGTAAGGTCTTGGTCGGGCAAACCGTAACGAGTGAGAAATGGGACGCAGCGGCTCAATCTTACCGCACGCCTCCATTTGTCGATTGTTCTCTGTGGCTGACTGCTTCAAGGAAAGCGGCAGAGGATGCGGACTACACCGACGCTCGCCAAACCCGTCTTTCACAGTCTATCGAGCCCGATATCGCCGACCGCCGAGTTTCCACTTCTACGCTGCGCGACGCCTTTGCTTTACTTCGCGGAGCCGCTACTAGTGAGACTGTCCAACAGATGGCGCACCTACGCGATGTCGATGGAATCAGGCGATTAATGGCGCAGGAAGCCGACGATCGCATAAACACTGCTCATCAAACTGTCATTGCGAATCTCGTCGAAATTGCTACCCGTCAATTGAGCAGCGCGGTGAGTATGCCATGTCTTCAAGCTGGGTTGCTACTTGATCTGAATCAGAAGTCTGTGCTTTGAAATAGGATGACGCGTACCGCGAAGCATATGTTATTCTTCTGTGGGAAATCTGCATTGGCCACCGTGCGATTTGCAACTTGGTGGACCGGCAGATCGTTGCTGGGCTTTTCGAGATTCATCAATTGGCAGATGACCGCGTAAGTCCAGCCGAATCCTGCGCGATGATCCAGAAAAGCTGAATGAGGAAACCTGCGGTAGATGCGACGGCCTGTAGCAGCTTTGCTCGCATTATGGGGGCAGATGGCACCCGCACCCCTCGATCTGCTACTTTGCGAGATTGCAGAGCTCGATCGACGCTTGGAAGCCGAGCATGAAGCTCGGTGGAAACTTTTATTCTTTGGAACGCTCGCCATAGCAGTGTTGGTATTGAGAATACCGGGTGTTGTTCTTAAGGAGCAAATTCCCAAACTCAGGCACCTCGTCATCGCTGTAAGTCTCGATGCGGCGCGAAGTGTGCGTAGAAGCATGGAACTTACTTCCCATACCCCTTGTAGGGCATGGGTGCATCGAATATCGCTGCACGCCAAGCCGCTACTGTATTAATCGTTGCAATGGAAGCAAATCTTCGAGATCAGTCCGCATTGTTCGAAATGCTACCCGGTCTGACAGAACAGCAGAAGGATCTTGCAGCGTACATGATCAAGCAAGATCTTCCTGAGACGAACAAAAAGGCCATCGCCTCTAATGGCGGAGTCGAAGGAGGTCTATCGAAGACTCTTCGCCGGTTGAGCGCCATGAGGCTGTAATTAGGGCAGATCCTACACTCCATGCCAAGTTGATTGACCGATTGTACCTGACATCTAGCAAAGCGGCTTGCATATAGGGCATATGAACAGGAGCTTTCGATTACAGCCTGGTACAACACAGATATGAAACATGACAACAGCTACGACCGTGATCTTGATGATCCGTCAGGCGTTCGCTAAATGCCCTACTCCTTCAACCTGTCGACGCCTGCCTGCCATTCGCTCGGCATCAGCGCCTGTCATTCGAGTCGGCTCTGGTGTCCAGCGAGCGAGTTTCTCGAGGATTATCTTCAGGTTCCTCGGCCGGACATGGGGATGAGCCGCCCGGACATTGGGGTCCACGATATATAATTGAATGGTGTCGTTCAAGATCAATGTAATCGACTAGCGGGAGAAGTGACGATGAGCGGATTCCGTGGAAAGGCTTTGAAAATGTGTTCGACTCACAGCTTTGATCTCCCCGAAGACTTCATCAAGACCGACGACGGTCTCGTCCAGTCCAAGGCTTCTCATTTCTCGCTCAACAAATTCGACGTCATCTAATAAGTTCTTGTATGCCTGTTCGTTGGCCTTTGGGATATCTTGAGTCGTCATCAAGTTCTATCAGGCCGGTGAAAGATCAGTCATATAGGTCTGCCTCAGCAAATTCGGACCACCCGACTGACCAAAAGGCCGTCTCGGACGTGCTCCAGAGCCCCTCGATAAGCTCGTCCCCGCACCCCCTCCCTCAGGCCAATCAGGACCGAGTCGACGTACGCCGTCAGGAATGTAATCATCTCGAAGAGATACGTGCTGGGTTCTCGCTTGGTATCTGGATCGAAATACTTGAAGCGAGCAATGCTTGATTGCCGTTTGTTGGCAGGGCTACCTCCAACCATAGATTGCGGACGTTGTCCAGGACCAGGCGAAGCCGGCCGACTGGAATTATGCATGGATCCGAAGCCCATCGCACCTGCGAACGCTCCGCTCATGAAACCTCCAGCGGCAGCCGGCACTGGAGTTTGGTTGGCGCTGGACGCTTGGGCGGCAGCTTGCAATCGGGCCTTCATTATCGAGTCGCTCAATTTCGGAGTCCAGTCAAACTCTTCCCATCCCATCTCAAAGAATTGGTCCAGCTTATCGGCAATTATCTTGTCAATTCGAGACTGGGCGAACTCGAGTGTTGACTGAAGTGAAGCCCCGGACTGCAAGGTGATGAGAGTTTGCGAGTGGGTATCGTTGTGGAAGGATGGGTTTCCAGACCTGCAAAGGTGGAGCGTGAGGGGAAGAGCTATAGACAATATCAGGCTTTGCTTACTTCAGATCGACGAGAACGCTTTCCAATTCATCTACCGCAATCATGAAGTGCTCTACATTGATCACTACTTGGGCGACCTGACTCAAGTTCTTGAGCGTGTTGACCTTGTCACATATGTTTTTCGAGACATGCGAGATCAGTAGGCCGTCGAGGGACTAATGAACCATTAGGCAAGTCAGCCAAAGATACACTGCAACCGCCTCGTGCGAGACTCACCCGGCGAAGAACTTCATCAATACCCGCTCTCCTGTGTGGCACTCCCTCAACAAATTGGTAAAATTGATCCACAAAGTTTCTGATATTGATGCAGCACATGGGAAACGTTTGTGAAAATGGCAGCGCTTGAGGGAAACCTTGACTGTTGGGGCGAAATCAGCCGAGAACTTCTCGCGGAGAAGCAGGGCAGTGCACCTACATGGCGATCTGCTCAGCCTCGCCGGTCGCAAGCCAGCAAGCCGATACCACTTGCTCAAACTCCTCCTGATTTTGCACCATCATGGGCTGATGATCATCCTCAGATACAATCTAGGCGGAGACGACAATTGTCAGCCCCCCTGAAATGGTCGCCGCTGATGCTGGACAAAGCCTTACCTGATCGAATTCTGCACTGAACTTTCTTTGCAAGAGATTCGAATATCGCTCGAACAGCGTCATCAGCAACCTTGTGAGGGCGCTGACGTCAAAGCCGTATCCCTTTCGACCTCGAGATCTGTAAGCGAGAGCCTCGGTCTTTATCGACCTAAATCACACTCACTTGAAGTGTCTGCTCGAAAGCAAGCACGACCGGTTTCACAACCAAAAAGGTATCCAGGTCCTCGCAGTTTTTCAGCCCCTCGCTGACAATCCGAGCGATTCTCTCGCACATCTGATCCCAAAGCGAATCCACCTCCTGTCTTGTCCTAAACTCCCGACAGACCAGGAGGACCTGTTTCTCGATGATGAAGAAGCCAACGAGATCCTCCAGGAGAGGCTGTAGGGCCGTACGAATAGTTGTAGAATCGATAGTCGAACGTTGCGAGAAGATGAGGTTTGCTTGTTGCTGGATGCGGCGTGAAGACCTAATTCAGCTACACTGATCGATAGCGCCAAGCACGACGCAAAGTCATACCTTGCGATCCTCTTCATAATTGCGTTGCAGTTCTTCTCGACAGTCCAAAGCGTTGTAAATATGTATGCATTGCAGCAGGGGCTTGAGGTCAACACGGACTTGATCGTTGTTCAACGGATCGACTGCGACCAGATAAGATAGCGAATATCAGCGAGGCGAGATCGTAATGCTCGATACCTTCGACAATACCCACATTCGGTTTTGTCATTACTCGCCAACTCGATCGGGTCCCCAACCCGAATATGTCGAAGGCTAGGGTCACGATCTTGCTTCGATTTCCACTTCTTCATTCTAATTTCCATCTGATTCAGCGCCAGCCCGCCCACTTGCGCCGAGACTTTCCGCATGTCCAGCAACCAATTCTTCTCGGAAGCCGTAACAGCCGATTTGATTTCTTGGTGAAGGGAAGGAAGCGATGACATGATGTGTTGAAAGAAGGGTGTCTCGGAGATGGCGGAGGGCGGCAAGGCCTGCAGATCTTCCAGAGCCTAGGCGAAGAAAGGCGATCAGTCGTTGCTATGCAGACAGAACCTTTGTACAACATACTCACCCGAAGGGCTGCGAAATGCTTTCCTTCTGTGATCATCTCTCGAACTCGGTTGACGAGATCCAGAACTCGCAAGCATGTCTGTAAGGTGTCGATAGCCTCGTCTATGTTCTGCGCTACTTTCCTCTGCTTGAGAAGAGCTCGTTTCTGAGAGAATCATGTAGCAGGTATTGAGTGGGGGCATCTATCTCTTTACGATAAGTAGGTGGCTCGCACCTTATCTGTCAAGACCCTTCCAACGTCGCCCATTTGCCCGTCCAGCTCTCCTATTCTCCGGCGCAGATGTGCTGTCCCTTGACGAACAGAAAGCAAGGTGCTGACGGATGAGACAAAATCCTGATTGTTGAGCAGATCAGCGCACGTTCCGTTTTGCAGTATGGAAAGATTCTCACCTCATAGTTCTCATCGCATATATCCTCGATCTGCTTCTCCTTCTCCTCCACGAACCGGTCAAGGCTTCGAAGATACGCTTGTTCGCTGCCCGTCTCTTGCAGCGTTACTACCAACGGAGCCAGGGCCTCAAGGTTCTCTGGCCCGCCCGATGCTGGTATACTCAACTGGTGAACAACAAGCAGACAAACGTCAGCGGATCAAGGGCTTCGCAAGCGTTTGGAACTTCCCTGACCTGAGCGAGATGTGCCTCGATGTCGGCATTCCTGTAGGTCGGACGTTTCTTCGCCATGGCTACCGCTGCATCGGCGTGATCACAGCGTTGCTTGTTGTTCGTGTCGTAGGGAAGGTAGGCAGTAGTCCTTTTCAGCCTGCACTGGATTATTCGTGGGCTTGCGAACAGAAAACGTCGTCTCGGTATTTCAGATCAGTAGCCAAAACAGCAAGCAGTCGGCACACATTAGGATCACCATCGCCGAGGGGTTCGTCATTTCGAGAATGCCGTAAGGGTGAATCGCCAAGTTTCAGGCATAGGGTAGGGTGACTTTGGAACCTGGAATCTCTGGAATCGTCAGTCCACACTCGCACTCGGCAATCCGTTTGCATGCTGCATCAGCCAGTGTAAGGAAAATTGTACTTGCGAGACTGAAACTTGTGGTATCTCGACCTTTATTAAATCGGCAGTACAAGGCTGCAAACAATGCTGACTATGATTTGATAGTTGGGTTCTTGCCCGTACAAGATTACATCGCTCGAAAATCCATTCAGCATGCTGTAAACAGCAGTTTCTGTACACCAGGTCGCAATCGTCCGTCCGATTTTTTTTTTCGTGCGCATAGTCTAAGGGGTGTAGGGCGTAGTGGGAATCGTGGAGATGCCATTTTCGTTTAAGGCAGGCTCGGCGCCTGTATTTTGGGGGGGGTTTTGCGTGCAATCGCCATTGGCTCAATTCTCTGGCCGCCAGGATGAACTCAACTTAGCGTCGTAGTGCTGAGACACAGGCTGCTGATAGCCTGGGCCTCCGGGATAACTGTACATCTGTTGCCTGTGCGCTTCCGAGGCAGCCTGGCTCGGATGATAGCTTTGGTAAGCGGAAGGGTAGTTGGAATCGATGGAGCGGTATTCCATGAACTGCCCGTTCGGTGCGATGGGTGTAATCGGCAGCGGACCAGACAAAGCGTGTTGCTGGATCGAGTTGGTACTGGAACTCGAAGTCAACGTCCCGGCCGAGCTCATGGTTTCTGCAGGGGAAATGTTCATGCTGTACATGGATGTCGTAAAAGGTCGCATTTGGGTCGAGCTGCTTTCGTCGGAAGTCCGCCTGTCCGGAGTTTGCGAAGGCGTTCCATGAGCGGGAGTGTGTGCTCGGGAACCGTTGGCTTCGGGTTGGTGCATAGGAGTCAAGCCGAACGCAGATGCAGCCAGGCTGGTAGGTCTGTTCCCCCGCCGGCTAGAAATGCTTGAAGTGGATGACTGAGTCCGATGCAATGTGGTAGGTCGTCGCGGGCTAGGACTGACACCGCCCACACGAGTGGATTGGGATCTCTGAAGCCCGGAAGTCATGCTCCTGGGAGCCCGTCCGGAAGCAGGATCCAAAGAGCCAGGATTAGTAGGATCCAAAGGACCATTCCTCTGAGGCGACGATCGGGAACGTTGGCGGCTGTGCAAAGCCGACGACACGTTGCTGATATCAGAGATCGACTCGTGCATACCTGCATGCTCGCTGTCATTCCAACCGCTCGGATGGCTAGGATGACTACCGTGATTCGGATGCGCCACATATCCAGAATCCATGGAAGCGAGAGTCACCGAGGACTGCGATCGCGAGATGTTACTGTGACTAGGGGTATTGTAACCAGAAGGGTGGCCATAGTATTGGGTAGGGTGGAGGTAGAACGATTGTTGAGGATGGTGACCGGGGAAAGATGACCCCATACCGCTGTGGGGAGTCGCGGTCCCGCTGTAGGACATCGGACTGCCCTCATGCGATGATCCCTGTTGATGGACAGAATAAGGTCGCCTTCGACGCTCCTTGAATTTGTCAAGCCATTTCGCAGAAGCCTTGAAACGATCTTCGCCAAAGCCCATCATCCTTGCAATCGCTTTCGCGTGTTCTCTGGCAGTAGTGTCCCTGACTTCCCTTCCTGAAGCTTCTTGAGCATCCCACCACTTTAGCATCTCATGCTCGATGGCTGGGAATCTGCCACCACTCGGCTTGGTAGGTTTAGGAATGGGTACTACAGGTGGTTGAGGGGGACCGGTCCAGCGGTGGGCCTGAATCAAAATTTTGCTGATCGTACTTCGGTCAACACTGTCGAGTAAGGCAGTAAGCATGATTGACTTGGCGCTTTGAAAAGGAAATAAAATCAACACGTACCCATATTGTTGAGCAATGTCCTCCTGCCTCAAATTGGTGTTGCTGTTGGCGATCTCCACGATTCTCCTCTTATCATCGTATGTAAGCTTGACCTTGGGACGAGCGACCTTGACATCGGAACTACGGGCAAAGACGACCCCTGGGTGACCGTTCTGGTCCTGCATGCCATGCGCTTGCAAAGGCGCAAGATGGGCTCCTTGGGGCAAAGTCTGAACGTGACCGGCTTGCGCATAGTGATACTGGGCTTCCGACGAATGCACAGCGCCAGGCGCCATCTGGCCGTGGGAGTATTGGAAAGCATATTCCAATGGCTGACCGGATTGTTGCGCTCGTATAGCCATCTCGGTCTCTGGAGGGTGCGGTTGATAACCTTGCAAACTCGACGGGACTTGGTGCGTCACGACATAAGGGTATGGGGGCATATTGAGGCCGGCGGGGGCTGGTGCTTGAAAAGTCTCGATCTGCATGTTTGCCGGAGACGGTCGAAATTGGAAAGGTTGATATGTCATGGCCGAGGGAAGATTTTGACCTTGGCCAGGTTCACCCAGGGAATTGGTCTGATGATCCTGCTGGGTCGGAGTTTGCGAACTATATCCATGTTCCGGGCCTCCATATGGCGTAGAGACGGCAGATTGCGCTCCGGCAGCTGTTCTCGCTTCATTCCCCCCACCGGTGTACGGCTGTGAAGGCGTAGAGAGAGTTGTTGCCGAATGCCAATTCGCTCGTGAAGGGCTATCAATCGTGACATACTGATCCTGCCCCGAGGAGAACTGATGGGCAGGGCCGCCGGCGCCACTGCCAGGGACAAAGGGTGACAAGAGTGTGCTCTTTTGGGTCAAATATGTGCCGGGCTTAACGGCAGCAGCGGTCGTCGACAGATCTGCCGGGCTGACGGAGCCGTCAGAGTCATGCTGTTCGGATAACACGGGCGTCTTATCGTGGTCCACTTGCACAGAAATGCCATTGCCACGTCCGCCGTCTTCCAATACAGCAGGCACAGTTTTGACTGTCACACCATTGCCCTGGAAGCCATTATCCCCTGTATAGTTTTGGTAGACGCTTTGCCTGTCGCTCGACTCTTGATTCACACTGTAGTCTTGACTGTGTTTGGCTGAGTGTTGCGCGTAGATGGAACCTGCATCGCGGGTTGGTGGGCGGGAAGACAAGTAGTTGGCCATGTCTGACCTATCGTCGGTCTAACAAGACAAGCTAGCCCGACTTGGAAGAAAACCTTATCGATATCTTCGAAGGTTTGAGGAGGATGGGTAGGGGGACGAAAGCAAAGTTCAGGTCGGGACGCGCTGCTCTTTGGTGACGCGCGCAGTCGCAGTCTCCGATCGTCAGGTACCCGAGAAATCCTCCGGCAAGGCGCGGCGTCCAGGGTCTATATTCGGGGTCGTGAACGTGTCGATCGAGTATCAATTCCAAGCTGCCTGATGTGAGCAAAGAAGGGGTACGAGAACGAATGGATCAGCATTTTGGATTGGCTTCTAACGGAATGTGTAAGACGGCTAGACGCATGCCCGACGTTCCAGCAAAGCTCGCTCTTGCCCGGGCATTTCACCAGTCGTCCGGACACGCGAGATATACCGCGTCGCGCGCGACATATCAACTTGTTACTCACCACTGAGTTGTTCGTACGCAATCCGGGAAATTCTAGATACCCTTTCGCCTGTCGGTTGTAGGTGCCTGGTAGTTGTTTGAGATGTATGGTGTACGTGCTATGACATAGATATGCACAGCTCATCAGCATGAGCACTCTGTTGACTGCCGGACGTGATTGATGAAAAGAGATTAGTCTCACCCTTGTGTGTTAGATAAAGCTCAGTCGTTTTTTTTTCGGGGGTCTGTTGGTTGATCCAAAGGACGTTCGAAGATTGACAGTCTATGTGAGGACCCGATCTGGATAGATGTACGATCACGAAGCAGCGTCAGCTTTCTTCGCTCCAACCTGGCTCTCGAGCCGTTCGTCAGGACAGAGCTATCTGCCAACGAGCTGATGGTTCAAGCATACCTGTATTGTAGAGGGCAGATATCCAGCCCTGGCCGATGGTATTCCCGGAGCTCCCTATTGTGTCGTGTCACGCCGTTCAGAAATCTATCGTTGGAAACCGATTCTATTGCTTCATCTATGTCATGCACCAAAAGAAGGATGGTGAAAAGCGTAGTCTTGGACCGATATAGGCTCAACGAGATAGACGGGTCTTTTAGCCTGAGAGGGTCTCCCTGTCTCTGGCGCTGGCCCTAGCGAGCGCTGGGAGGGGGAGAGGGAGAGTTGGCTGCGCTGCTAGCAAAGGCGTCCTCGACCATCAATTTCCGCGCGCAAGTGAGATTTCACGTGACAAATGAGAGCCATTGACCTCGGTCTAACCCGAGAAGACCGGGGTCCTTGTAAGACCCTCTTTCTGGTTTGCATCGATCGAGCTGGCCCAGAGAGCCCACGGCGATCGACAACTAGCGATGCTCATCGTCATTGCAGGGGTCTGCATGCCCAACTTCAAGACGTGTTCGACCCGTGACATCGTATACCTGATACGGACTCACCCTGAAAAACGACCGGAGAGGATCCGGTTGGTCCGGTCGGGGTTCTACCTTGTCTCGCGAAAAAGCCCCGTGGCATGGGCGGGACCTTATTCTCGTTGACGTGCTGTCGTTCTTACAACGCCCTGAAAACAATCCCGTCATGGACGCTGGATTTTACAGTGTATTTCATAAACGGGGGCGACGAGTCCCGAGCGGACCCTGGTACATCCTGCAGGTCATGACCGCTAGTACAATTACAGTGGTACAGCAGTATAGCAATGCCAATCATCGGTCGTATAAGGGTCTCACAGCCCGAGAAAATCACGTGAGTCGCATCTAATTAGGTATTGGCTCTGATATCTGGTCCTCTGGACCTCTTCCATCTTGCACATTTTCCCCCGGTGGCGTTTCGCCTACTACTGTTGGGTTGTGCACTTCTCGGCCAGCTCGTTCATGAGCCCCGTCCTCAAGCATCCAAGCTGGAGCAAAGCCCGATTCCATTTCAGGATCCGCGAGATGGGGGTTGGGGTAGGTGTTGTATGTCGATCCGAGGGAAGTATAACTGCAAACGGATGTTTAGCCTCAGGTGATTGACGGGCAATGGAAATGTGGGGAAGCTCACCCTTCATCGTAGAGGGAGCAGTATGGCACACTGAGCTCTTTGAGGAATACCCAAACGGTGTGATAGTCCCAGTCAATGATCGGATGAACCCTCATGAAGTCGGGCCATCCTCCGTCAGTTCGATTTCGCGCTGAAAGATTGGCTGCGCAAAAGCAAGGGTCAGGGATTAAGATTGTGTTAAGGGCCATAGGTCGAGATTGCGACTCACGCCCGTTAGGATCCGTCCGTCTTGTGCCAACGAGAATCGCCTGAGTATTGGAACCCGCAGGACTGCTCAGAAAGTCCGCAAGGGCTTCTTTCATTGAACCCTCCTTGGCAACGAGATCCAGGTTGTAGTAAGCTGCTGAATCCCAGACGAATTGTTCGAGTTCCGGGAAGGTCGAGTCAGGTGCTATATATACGCCTGGTATAGGAGGGTAAAGTGTTCCGTCTTCTGGGGGTGACGCTTGATGCCGTCGATAAAGACAAGCAGCAATGAGATGTAACAGGATGATACCTAAGCATCAAGCATTTCAGTGACTCGCTCGCATCACAGCAGACGTCAAACGCGGGAAGCTTACAGTCTTTGCCTCCATTGTAAGATAATGCAATGTGCTCCTCTCTGCAGACGGAACTGGTTTAAGCAGAAGTCGTTTCCGAACCAACGATCGGACTAACCCATAATCATTCATGCAGTCATCGATGATCGTCAACGCTACTCGCAGGGATTCGGCGAGCTCGTCGTCTTGCTCGGCACGCTCCATGACCATGTCCAGAGCAGCGGGTTCGAGACACGGGTATGATTGCTCTTCTTCTTGCTCGCCTTGCGGCTCGACTTGCTGTTGCTGTCAAGCGAACGTGAGCTGGTTAGCAAGCGTGATGGCAGCGATCGTCATCGAGACCACATACTTCGATCGCCGATCCCTGAGCAGTCTCGTATTTTTGCACTGCAGCCGCTTCGTCGTGAGTCGTCTTTTCGGATTTCGGCCCCTCCGTGTGGAAGCCAGCCAGTTCTGTATCTGGCGTCATCCCAGTCTCGGGGGTGTATCCGTGAGAGCGCATGGACAGCATGTTCGTTGATGCGATTGAGCCTGCTGTCGAGCTCTGTCCGGCACTGTTGTGCGCAGACAATTGCTGTTGCATTGGCTGCAGCCAAGGATGTTGCAAGAGTTCCGCCGCTGTCGGTCTTCGAGCTGCTTCCAAAGTGAGACACAACTCGATGAAGTCGATTCCAATCTCGGAAAGCTGACCCGGTTCAGGTAATGGTGGATGCTTTGTCGAGACCCCGATATGGAACATGATCGCCCTGGGTATATGATCGGAGGCTAAGCTTCATCTGTATGGAGCAGAACTGACAATTCGACTCACCATTCATTGTCAAGATTGCTCCAAGGTTTATGTCCCGTGGCGAATTCGAGAATGACGCATCCCATACTCCAGATATCCATAGCCCCTAATCTTCCGCTCTTTTCGTTCTTGATGACTTCGGGCGCCATGTACATGGGCGTACCAGCCAATCCGCTCATGGCTCCTCCATCGCCTGCTGCCATTCGGCGCGTCTTGGCCATTGTCTTGTTACCCTTGACAATCACCTTGGCCGCACCGAAGTCGACAAACTTGATGACCGAGTTTGCACCCAGCAAGATGTCTATAAAGCAAAACTTCGTCAGCTGCAAAGCTGTCGATCTGGTTGTGACCGGACTTACTATCAGGCTTCACGTCCCGATGTTCCACCCCCTTGGAGTGCAGGTACTCCAGGCCGTGCAGCATTTGCAACGTGTAAACCATGATCACATCCTCGTCTTCGATACGACCGTGATCAAGTAGGTCGGCCAGACTTCCACCCTCGCAATACTCTTCGAATATGTACACCCTGTCTCGGTGAACCTCAATTCCATAGTAGTCGACGATGTTCGGGTGAGACAGCATCTGCATGACATCGGATTCATCCTTGATCTGCTTGTAGAGCGCAGGGCTGTTGCTGAGATCTTGCACCTTGATCTCTTTGACCGCCATGATTCCACCAGAGTCGAGATTGAAGCCGATGTAGACGTTCCCGTTAGCACCGCCGCCAATGAACGATCCTTGCTGCCATTTAAGCGCAATGTTTGACGCCGAGGAAGCCAAGAACAACAGTGATCGATCTTCCGATACCTCCTCGTCAAGGACCTGACCGACCAGATGCTGGTCATTGATTCTCCCAATTCTCGCTTCTTCGAGTGCCTTGAGGAACTCCATCCGTTGATCACGAACCAGCCGAATGCTCCGATCGATACCTGCAGATCCGTAGACTTCCTCGGTGAGCTGACCGATACGATCGCTGGGATTCGCTTTGGTCGGCGAGACTGATTGAGCTGACACGCCATATTCATCATCGATGTTCTCTTGCATTCGTTGCAGACGACGAAGAGCTTCGATGCGCTCGGCTTCTCGTTTGGCTTCCATACCACTTCGAGCTCCGAGGATGTCAAAGTGTCCAATCAAGAATTGCATGCAGGTGCCGACCTTGGCTCGCAAAAGCGCGAACTCGCTATGACGCAAGTGCAGGACGTTGTCCCCGGTGGTCATAGCCATGGCATATTCCAGTGCATTGACAGTCCAACGGAAGGTCTTCCTATCCGAGGGGTCGCAATCGTCACAGATGAAAGTGACCCAATTGACCGCCAATCGCAGGAGACGTCGGCTGAATCTTGCCCAGGCGTTCTGCTCCATGTTCAGTCCAAGCTTCCTACCATGCTCAGTCGCAAAAGCGAACCAATTCTGTAGCAACTCTTGTGCCATCGGCGAGGTGAATCCCTTGAGCGCGACTTGCACATGTGCCACCGAGTCGACGATAGTCTCAGTGAGAATGTGATCAGACCGGGCAATCTTTCTCAGCTCTCGTTGCAATCGAGGAGAATGGGCTTGCTGCGGTACAAGGCACTCAAATTGCACAAACCTCTCCCCGGAAGGTGCGTCAGTGAAGGACTCTAAGAATGTCTCCTTTGCAGTCTGTAACCGATTGAGCGGCCCATCCGCCACCAAACGTATCCTATTGTCCTGAATCTGGAAATCCACATAAGGCAGGTCGAGCTGCAGGACCGTCCCTGGCCATACGAAGCTTTGACGAGGGGAAAACATCAACAGATATACCGCAGGCGCCTCCGGCACTTCCACTGGGATGTACGGGGCTTGCTGCTTCGTGTTGTCCTCTTTGTCTCCTTCATGAGCCCGGCCATCCAGATCCTCCTCGGCGATCTCATTGATAGAAGGTTTTGGTTGAGGTGCCGGCACTCGCTCCGGCATCTTGCCATTAGCCAAGAGAAGCTCTTCAGCGGAGTAGGTGATCATCCCTTTCGGTTCTGCCTTTTTGGGATTGCCATCTTTGTCTTTGGTCTCAGCGTCAGCGGGTTTCCTTTGGAAAGCTCGGTAGAGAAGCTCCTTGATCTTCTCTGGCTGATCTCGCAACGTTGGACTGGCAATCAGATATGTACCGTGAGTCTCGAAAGAGCCGGTGTAGATGAAGAAGTGATCTGTGTCGTCCAAGGCTTCGAGCACGAGCTCTAGATCAACGTCACAAAGATCGTACTCGGCGGAGTTGTTGAAACGCTCGGTCAATTTCCTATGTGATCAAAGCAATCAACATTAAGCCACAATCAAAGTCGAAACTCTTAAGCACAAACTCACCTCGCAAACGTTTGCAGCTTTCTGTATCGCATCTTGACGGCATCAAGGATTTTGGAGAACCATGGCAAAATCTCCCTATGCCGCATCACTCGAGGACCCTGGCTCTGATCGAGGCCATGGCTTTCGTCCTCGAGCTTGTTGGCCTTGTCCTGAGAAGACTTCTCCTGTTCCTCTGTGATGATA
>Ga0308160_10002998_pt1 | contig 19581 bp, 27 predicted proteins | sample PhyFR1_FD_201036 | JGI IMG/M metagenome (GOLD analysis project Ga0308160, IMG submission 201036) | Phyllosphere microbial communities from UC Gill Tract Community Farm, Albany, California, United States - DLSLF.R1 | ecosystem: Host-associated > Plants > Phyllosphere > Unclassified | place: USA...
GGAATGGGTCGAGACCAAATCCACGGATGATGAGGGGTCCGAAAGCCGAGATACCTCCCGAGACGAGGGACACGCAGAACACACAGATGACGTAGATCCATTGCTTGGGGTCAAGCAAACATTCTCGTACTTGGCTCCAGTCAAATTCTGCTTGTCAGTCCTAGTCCCGTTCGTTTGACGATATGGCTTACGCGTGTTTTGGGTTCCGGTATTGTTGAGCCTGATTCGCTCGAGTGCCAGATACTTTTGCTCGTCATTCAAAAACTTGGCGGTCGTAGGGTGGGAAGGAAGGATGAGCATGGTCGGGACGGCGAAGATGAGAGCGATCAAGCCAGACATGAGGAAGATCCATTGATATGGGTCCAAGCTAGTTCCCTCGATTTGGGCGAGACCATATGAGAGCAGTGATCCCAGGATGAGAGCAAGACCGTTGGCAGAATACCAGATGCTGATGATATCAGTGAAAACTTCCGACAAAGACCCAAGGCACTGACTTGTTTCGCAACGGCTGTTCTCGCCTAGTCCACCATGAGGAGACGATGATCACTGGTAGTCAGCGTCAAATTTTCTTGCGAATTCAACGGGCCGACTCACTCATGCATGGCGATATACTTGCTTCGAAAGCCCCCAGGATAAATCGAAAGACGATAAGGCCAGCAAAATTGTTGAAAGCGGCACAGATCATACACGAAATCGCCCATCCAAAGAAACAAAAGGTGATCCATTGGTTGACAGGGAATCGCACCAAGGCATAGATCGATAGTGGTTGCTAATATGTCAGCCTACATGCAGGGGTGAACGAAGGAACATACCAAGACCAGCTGGGCAAAGTAGATGATGGAGGACAACCAGGAGTATTCACTTCCGGTCAAATTAGCATCATCTCGAAGACCAAAATTGGCCGCGAACGAGACACTTGATTTGTCCAGCTGTTGGCAGAAGTAGATGTAGAAGCAGACTGGCATAAGGAAAGAGTCAATCTGTATATCAGCCCAGTCAAGAAACCAGAAGTGGTGGACATACTCTCAGTCTCACTTTCTCGCTGCTCTTGTCGGTCAGCTCTGGTCGTGGACCGGTGTAGCTCGCCAGCCATTTGGATGCCAGATCTCCGCCCTTAACGTTAGGCGTGACGTCCGCTCCCTTCAAATCATCGCCATGTATCGAGTCTGGAGCTGTGTGGTTGTCGGTGTGAGTGACGTTCGCCTTGTGTCCTTCCCCATCCGCCTGCGGTATGGGGGCAATGGTGGTTTCGTTCGATGCCATGTTGATGTAGTCCTGCTGGTGTCGAAAATGTAGCGGATTCTGATCTGTACCGAGATCGTAAGAAGGTTAAATACCAGATAGAAAATGATGATCTTTTCGTCTATTCTCACCCCCCTCACCAGCCCCTCATCCGGGCCCGCAGGCCCTGTCCACCGGTCCACCGTCCGAACAAATCCTCCACAAGCCCCCTTGAGCTTACAACATCACCCCTCAAGTCCGAACAACCGGTCTCCACTCGGTCCGAAGACAAGTTTCATAGGTGGTATCGCCTAATTCATTCCTGAATGGCTCAACATTTTTTTCGGGAGATACCGCCGGTTACAAATTCTGTTACCGCTCAGTCTTGGCATTACTCCTGTTTTCCCATAGCTCGTTTAAGAACAGCTAGGGCTCGGCGCTTCTCGGGAAATGGGAGTGTGGGTCGTCGACGTGGTCTCGGAATGAGCGGCGCCGGTTTTTCGCGGACCAGCTTCCGGTGGCCTCTACGGTCCGATAGCCATACTATACGTTCGCCGGTCTACCTTGGCTTGTGTAGATACCGTCTGGCTGTGAAGCCTGATAGTAAGGAATGTGTTCAATGAATATTGAGGAAGAGACGCGAGTAGACTTGGTATCTGTGTGTCTGTGGGAGTGTGTATGAAAAGACGATCCCGCATGTCTTTCATATCTTCATATCTTATATGAGTTGCTTTGGGGTCATGGAGCTGGGTTTCGGTCGGATGACCATATACCACAGGCTCATTTATCGGTCATGAGCCAAGCAGAACTGGTCCAAAGGCTACGAACGTCCCTGTGCGAGCATGACGTAGAATGGACCCAGAGTCGAACAGATTACAAACCGTGCCATGCATTATACTGAAATATCGCTATTATATTGTTATTGTTATTCAACCCTCTTCCAACCCAATTAGCTCACAGCCAGACTCGCTCGATCCCAAAATTATAGTCCCAAGGCGGCAGCAACGACCACACCACTAACACCGGTCAGCCCCCATACCCATCCCTGGTCCGCGATTCTTGAAGCAGTGTTCGAGGGCGTTGAGCTAGCAGCCACACTACTTGCCGAAGAAGTTGCCTGGCTGATAGTCGAAACAGAGCTCGAGCTTGATGGAGCCGATGAAGAGGTAGAGCCAGCCGACGATGAGGAGGCGGATGCAGATGCAGATGCAGACGAAGAGGCGAACGAAGACGAGCCGGAGACAGAGGTTGATGAAGCTGCTGACGTGGATGAAAGGTCAACCGTAGCACTCGATAGGGTGACAGAGGCGTAAGCACATTGCTGGAGATATGCTACCGGGTCAGCTGAGTCATGTGGAAGCAAGTGCACAAACCGTCTATGAGACTCTGGTAGCTTCCCACTGCTTGTGATGGATTTGGGTCTGCCCGTCCTGCGCATTCTATACACGTCAACTATCAGATCAGCTCCATATCCTGTTCAGTATCGTAGCATCTGGTCGAGATGGTAACTTACAAAAGCATTTTCCACTCTCGCATTGCATAAACACGAAACATCAAATCCAGTCAAATCCCCCAATCCACAGTCCTGTCTCGTCAGCCTTGATACGCTTGCCTCAAATCAACGTACCGTCAGAGACTGGGCAACAGGCGAGCAGTCGTCCGCGCATTGTTCGGGAAACAGCCCTCCCATACTTGATCCCAGACCTCCACTGGGTGTTGCGGATGCAGATGACGAGGCGGAGGAGGTGGGCGTAGGTGCGTCTGTTTGAATGGAAAACATCTGTTCTGATGATGAAGACTGGCCAAGAACGACTAAAGATCAGCATCACGTACCTTGATAGCGCGCAGAAAAGTGGACAGGCTCCATTATGGGGGAGGATGGGTCTTCGTGAAGCTCACCTTTCGAAACAAGGCCTAAGACTATAACATTCCGGAGAAACGGCATTTTGCTGGCGGCGTATGTATGGGCGGTATGTCTGATGTCTTGATGTTTGAAGTGCCAGCCAATTATAGTCCTGTGGTTGTCTGCACAGAGGTCGATCACGAAGGATGTATGAGAGGAGAGGACAATCCGAAGGCAAAGCCGAGAATAAACACAGCAAGCCCGCGTCACCACAAATGGCGGAAATCCTGGACCTGCCGAAACTTATTACTGTTTACGACAAAGGACCTGGCAAGGCAAGGACGATGGCAACAGAATCCGCCAGCCGTTGCATATAGTTAGGTAGGGCAGTGTAATGATTACATATATCGTATAGTATCCAATACTCTCATCCCTCTAGTAGGAGCTTTACAAATCGGATCCGCCCTTGTCTTTCATACTCTGCCTCATCCCGCTCCGTTCCCCTCTGAGGTCCGAATACAGCCGGGACCAGGCTCTCCACTGACGGTCAGCTGTCATATGGTCTAATCATGAAGTGTGACTTGCCAGTCAGAAGCTCTGACTCTGCCTCTGGATTACAGAGCCTAACAACGCTCATCAAGCCAATCAGAATCTACGAAAATCAGCGCATTTTCAAGTCGACATAGGGATGAGGATGCTCACGTTCGTATGAACTCCCTCGACACCTTCCAATATCGCATACCCTTCATCTCGATCTTCTGCTTCGCAGCACTGCTGTTGCAAGTCCTGCGGCACCAGCGGTGTAGGCAGTGCCGCCAGTAGGTGTATCAGGGTATGAAAGACGGTCGATGGTGGAATCTCTGGTAGAGGCGCATCTACGTCAAGAGCCTAGTATGTCAGCTGCAATTATCGATCCGGCTCACCTCTATGACAGTCAAGATTAGCGCCAAGTCCGAGTGTCCCGACCAGAGGATACCGTTGTGAGTTTCCATCAGTGATTCCAAGAGTCTCCAAATCACTTGCGCCGGCTTGACGGCCTTGATCGTTTTCCCTTCATACGGATCCTCATCCTCGTCCTTCGGAGTCAAGAGAGGAACAGAGTCCGTCAAGCGTTTACGCTGAACCAGGGGTACTTGTCGAATACCGTTCGGTAGCTTGATTAGTTGAGTGAGAGGTAGGCCGACGATGGATGGAAGGTAATTGGCTTGAAGAGTGATGAACTGACATTAGCCGATTGCCAACGACAATTCTCACCGTGTCCTTTCCTCCTGCCACTTGTAGAACAAGCACATCTAATATCAGCTGAGACATAGGCAGTTGACCTACCATTCGGCTCAGCCTCCCCTATCGTAAGTTTCGAAGACCACGGGGTATCCACTAGCGCAGTGACTTTCAGTATCGTCTCGGCCCCAGGCTCGAGAATCCCGGTAGCAGGGAATGGCCAGTAAATTGATTTACCTGCGGTCAGAAAACGACTTCATGTATTGCCTTACAGATTCCCTTGCCGACTGGTGCTTTGAAATCGAAGTTGGCTGGCACGCGACCTTTATTACGCAGTACGAGGTCACGGGTGATGGGCAGGCCGTATCTGAACAGTCAGCAAAGCCAGCGCCGTCATACATACCTGACATCGCCAAAGTCCACCTCAGCCTGATCAACCACGATCGATGGCGCCCACTCCTCATCCAATTTGTCCAACTCAGACCTGACCTGGGCCAATTCTGCCTTCCGCTTTTCTCCGTTAGCCTCTCGTACGACCACTCGGAACTCGCACGTGACGGGTCGATGATCGGACCACAAGATCTCGTGTGAAGTATATGTTCCAGCTGTTATGAATGTCGCATCCGACGCAGTAGCACTCGGCGCAGTGCTCGGTGTAGAATACAACACTCGGTCAGTATACGCCGCTGGTCTTTTGGTGTCAAGAGTCGTTGATCCATGTACGTATTTGTACGATCTACAGTCAGTGCCATTCGAGGTAGGTAGCATACGGTGGGAATGTTATGGGTGCCTCTTCGAATCCAGCGAAGGACCGACCTTGAGCTATATCTGAGCGCAGCTGTCATCAGCCAACGCGTTTACGGTAGACATACTTGATCATGCTCGAGCACTTCCTGCCATCGCTTCCACTTGACAAGCGGAGCAAGCTTGTCGTCCTCCATGTCGATCCGGTAATTCAAATCACCAAGCCAGAACTTAAGTTAGCCCGCGCGGTGTTATGTACATACAATAGCATTACTATCTTGCAAAGACAGCAAGCGATCCGGTAGATCAGGCAGAAACTCCTCGAACGCTAAAGCCGAGACTTCGCTTTCAAGCGGTCGAGGGAATGTCAAAGAATCGACGAGTGCACTGTAGTCTAGTCGGCGACGGTCGAGAGCGTTTGCGAATGCGGCGAGATCTAGTGTCAATGTCATTTGGCGATGGAGGACTCACGACAGTTCACAAAAGCCAGTGTGGTGTCGTAGACCTTCAGACGGATTGCTACCCCCTGCATTTCAGCTCTGCCCCGTGTTGGGTGGACCTACCGCTTTATTGCCCTGCAGCGTCAGTACTGTACTAACGGGTACGATCTTCTATAATACTCACGACGAACCCCATCAACCCTATCCCCTTCTCGCTAGTCTCCACCCGACTAATCACTGTCCGCAGCGTCTTCCTGACCAGGACGATAGTCATAACGCCAACGTATTGACTAAAGGCAAGCTGCATATCAGCTACAATGGGCCGAGGTATGAAGACCGGAGTTACCTTCTCAAAGTCTGATGCTCGATCTCCCAGACCACGAAACAGCGCTTCCTCCCATGCGGCAGCTCTATCATTGCCCTGAGCGAACAGTAGAGCTTGATGACGAACATCTGCAATCAGTAGGATCCTCAAAAAGCACGTACCAGCTTCCTGAAACCCAAACACTAGCAGATCGTCTGACCCGTCACCCACGAAGGAAGCGAGCTCGGTGGTACCCTTTGGCGGTAACTTGTCGTTCACATTATAGGTCCCACAGCGAATTCTATCGTCAATTCACTTCATCGATCAGGAACGAACTTTATGGTCTTTTGCTCAGACCATCGTGAAGCCCTCTCGAAAATTCGTTTCCGCAAGAAAGCTGGTCTGGAGAAAGTTGGCAGATAGGGGTTCGGATGTGGGTCGTCTACCATAGGCATCGTCACGTGGTCCGTGGCCGTCATGGATGAGACCTGGGTCGTCGGAGATGTGGTGTCGAAGCTAGTGAGACCGAAAGCTGAGTCTGAGCCAAATCGTGGGGTGCACTCACCTGACGTCTCCCGAGGGCTCTTGTCCGACATGGAGGTGGTCGTAGATGGGCCGGTGTCCTCCGGGACAGGTGTAATGGGGTATAACCTTAGCCACTCATGCTGTAGACTTGGCGGAGTCGAGGAATGATCTAGTCTCAGCTGTGGTACCTGGGCATTGTAAGGGGTACGTACGAACTACAAGAGCCAACCTTCTCAATTCCTTTGTCAATGACTGCACGACAAGCGAGTGATGAGCGGCTATGCGAAGCTCGTAGATCTCGTCGCCCATACGTAGGTCTAGAGTAATGTCTGAGGTCAGCATAACCATGACACAGAACATACGAGGTCGTGAGGACTGATGAAAATACGAGACCGAGGGCGAGGGGGGAGTTTGCAGGAGTGTGTGCTTGAAGCGACCGTTGATGGGTAACGTATGTGTGATCTGGGGCTGTACGACCTCATCAGATGATGTACATATGACTAGACTATGACTTAGCTTACCACCGGCTGTGTGTACTTACGCTGCCTCTTCGTTGCCTCTCGCGTCATGCGAGATCAGCACTGCATCCGCCTTGGCGAATCCTGTTCCTGGTTGCCTGATCCTACAAGGCAGAGACACCAACACTGAGTCAGAGGGGCGGAGAAACTTGCTGACTGGCATAATATCAGGTCTGGAGCTACTCATGGTGACCGTCTAGCCCTACAAGCTATGTGCTTGTGAAGGACCAGGTTGACAATGGTACGTAGTCGAGGAAGTGGACATGGTTGACAAGGGAGTGGGGTGGAGTCCCGCATGACGTGGATATCTCAACATTCGTTATCAGTCGTTTTATGGCTGACCCCAGTGTTCAATTACAGTGATTAGCACCAGCATACCCTATTCACCATGACGAGCGTCTCAGTCATCCCTAAGGGTATGTTGTAAATGGTCATGCCCGTACTGATATTCAGGATTGCATCATCTAGAAAATATTGGTCGAAAATTCCCAAAGTACGTAGACACAGGCCCAAAAATCTCAATGGCTAATGGGATAGACTACCATCTCGAGTCCCCCATCCTTCCAACGTCTTTGTCCAGCCTGCCGATCGTATACGTAAATGGAACATCAGGCCTGGTGACAAAGTCCGTTTGAGGGTCGGCAAACCAAGAGAGAAATTTCAGGATGAAGCGCAGAAAGCTGCTGGTGGATATAAAGTCTACAATGTGAAAAGCGTCGATCTGGAAAAGAATTGGCTGTATCTAGATGGTCTTTCCGTAAGTCATATTCAATCGAAGGAATTGACGTGTAGCACAAACGATCAGCCACAGTATCACCACGACCCGAAGGATATGAAAGATGGGACCAGGAAGCCAAGAACCGATGGGACGAGGAGCAGAATGTCGTACCCACGAGTCGACCTGTTCATTACAGCAATGTACAGCTATGCGTCGAGGAGAATGGAGCGGCCAGGTAAGCTATCCACTTGATGAGATAGACGGCATCTGATAATATCAGTGTGTTCGCGTCCAGGATTGCTACGTCGGGATCGCATTTCAACAAGCGTACACGTACACAAGAGTGGGACCGATATGCCGCTCGATTGTCTGGTCCATCCTCAGCTGCACCTGATCCTGACCGCAATCAAGTCTCCATTCCTTGGCCAGCGTTGAGGCTGCCCAAATTACCTTCTCGTGAGTTTCAGTCCATATCACCGGAACCCACCTGATCATCAGCAAAACCCTGGGACGTCTCATCCGCAGACCTCAAGCAAACTTTCGAACCCGCCAATCTCCTTCCCCTGGATCAGATACAATCGAATGCTGCCAGAGATCTTCTAGCCATCACTCCTTTATCATCGCGTGCACCCGCCCCGGCCAACCAGGAATTCTCCGACACGTATATCGATTCTATTGAAGACAGAAGTCGACCTACCGTCGAATCGGCTATGCCATTATACTTGTCGGAAGAACTGTCGCCTCGTTTCAGCCGAGCTAAGCAGACTCGAGGATGGAATGAGCGACGTCTAAGAGAACAGGCAGAACGAGTGGAGATTGGACGAGTGGCTGTAGAAGAATGGGAGGCTGGAGGACGAGACAAGGCCCTCAGTGAACTACTCGCCGACGATAGCACCGGACTCGAGGGCGTCAAGATTCGATCAAGGACAAGGCAGGAAGTCCGTGATGCAGCTATGGCGGAATATGATGAGGAACTCGTTTCAAGGCAAAAGAAGGTTCAGCATGCCAGGAAAATGGGTCTCAAGTGGGACAGGCATGTCGAGGGATGGGAGGCCATGCCCGAAACCAGTATCATGCCAGGTGGTCAGCAGGATAAAGCAGCGACCAAGAGGGACAGAAAGGATCGCCGAGCAGACAGGCTCGAGAAGAAGTTGGGGGACCTCAAGCTGGAGGAGGCTAGGAATATGGTGCTACCTCCGGACCTACGTTTTTAGATTTATGCATCGCGTAATTCCGGTACCTGAGCATATGCCCATTCGTTCTCTATGATTTGCACTGTCCAGTCCACCACCTTTATCATGGCTGACTTATCCAAGACAATGCCGCTCGAGGCGAGCTCAGTAGCGAGAGCATACGCCAAGATCCAAGAGCACGTACATCGCACACCATTGTTGACGAACAAGACGATCAATAAAATCGCCTCGTCGTCACGGAACGGACAACCGGCTCCAGGTTTCAATCTATTCTTCAAATGCGAGAACTACCAACGCATTGGCGCTTTCAAAGCCCGTGGAGCATTTCATGCAGTGACTCACCTGATAGAGGAGATGGGATTGGAGGAGGTGCGTAAACGAGGCGTTGTGACCCATTCTTCTGGTAGGTCAGCGTATTGATGGACCTGACGATAGGTAACCACGCTCAGGCTTTGGCTTTGGCGGCGTCTACATTTGATATACCAGCACACATAGTCATGCCCACCATCTCAACGCCGTCCAAGATCGCCGGAACGCAGGAGTATACCGACAAGGTCTACTTCTCGGGATCTACCAGTCAAGAACGCGAACAAGTCGTCAAAGAGGTCATTGAGAAGACAGGTGCTATCCTGGTTCCACCTTACGATCATCCCGATATTATGCTAGGCCAAGGTACGGCAGCTCTAGAAATGGATCAGCAGTACAAGAAGCTCTCGGATGGAGGCAGCATGCGAGCCGTCATCGCCCCATTAGGCGGAGGCGGTCTACTCTCCGGTACAACGATCTACTTTTCCGATAAACCGAACACTTATGTCTTTGGAGCTGAACCTTCCTTCGAGGGGGGCAATGATGGTCAACTGGGTTTATTAGCAGACCCACCGAAACGGATCGAATCAGTCAAGACTTTGACGATTGCAGACGGACTTCGTACACCGCTTGGAGTTAATCCATGGAAGATCTTCACGAGCGGATCTCAGCAGAAGTCAAAATTCCTCGAAGGAGTGTATAGCGTTACTGAGGATCAGATCAAGGACGCTATGCGTTTAGTGCTCGAGAGAATGAAAGTCTTCGTGGAGCCTAGTGCTGTTGTTGGATTGGCGGTCATCCTGTTTGACGAGACGTTCAGGAGCTGGGCTATAGCGAGACAGCAGGAAGAAGGAGTGGAGAGCTGGGATATGGGGGTCATTTTCTCGGGTGGAAACACGACCATTGAAGCCATTGTCGGGTTATTTGGGAAGCAGGATGGAGAAAAGCAGAAGCGAGCAGAAGCCAAAGTAGGCAGTGACGGCAAGGCGATCGCTGAAAATGTTGCTGGGTAAAAGTATGTGTACATGTACGCCACTATATTCATCGTCGATATGTCCAACTTCCACCTAGTAGTGTACCAATCACCTTCATCGCCCTCAAACCGGCTGCATTGCATTTGAGCGGGTCAGTAGGTAAAAGCACCAAATCGGCTCGATCGCCTTCCCGGATATGTGTCTGGCCATTCTGCGCAGTCAGCGTCTCTCCAGGAGGTTCTTCCTAATACGTACTGAGGTCGAGGCGGCCCAAGCTGTCTCCAAATCGATGATCTGCTCCGCGCACATTGGAGAATCGCCGGCTGCAGCTCGAGTGATACAGACCGCCAAAGCGTCCCAGGGTTGCATCTGAGCGACAGGACAATCACTTCCCAGCTTCATCGGGATTCCAGCATCCACAATAGATCGAAAGGCCCAAGCTCGATGTTCTCGTCCAGGCCAGAATTTGGCGCATGTCTCTCGGTCATCAACCATATGCTGTGGCTGCACCGATGCTATCAGACCGAGCTTCTTGAATAGCGGTAGATCGCTAAAATCGAGGAGTTGTGCATGCTCAATTGTGCTTCCCGGTAACGGATTCGGGCCTTCGGCGAGTGTCTTGAAAGTTAGAGAATTCGCTTCGTCTCCAATGGCGTGAATGGCGAGTTTGAATCCATTCTCTCGACCTCGTCTAGCCATTTCCGCCAATGTCTTTGGCTGATAGGGGAAGACACCGTAATCTTTGGTTCCTGGATACGGCTCATGACAGTATGCGGTCTGCGAACCGAGTGAGCCATCTGTGACGATCTTGTATGGACCGACTGTGATCAAACCTTCGGTTTCGGGCACGGCATCGCCAGTCTTGAGACCTAGCTTGATGGCATCGTCGAGATGCTGGTCGTAGAAGCCGACGTGAACTCGTAGGGCTCTAAATCCCTTCTTGTACCTTCGTTGCCAATCCGCGATATTGTGCGAGTTCTCCAGTTCCACAATCTCGGTGACTCCTAGTTGCCTAAATTCAGCTTGGTCGCGGATCATGCAACATACGAAGCGGTCTTGACTTCCTGGATAATCCAGTCATCCAGTACCTCATCCGTGACAGCACTCAGCTTGCGAGTCGCTTCGAAAGCTTCCTGTTCGACCAAAATCCCGTCTCCTTCCGGTTCATGACCAACACGCTCCAAACCCAGTGAGTTCGAGCATATAGAGTGGTATCCATTCCAGAAAAGGTAGATGGGTCGCGTAGAACTAAGCCTGTCCAGGCTGTTACGACACATTGCCTCTCCATCAGGCCAGACTCCATTTCGCATGTTGACTCCAACGAGTTCGAATTGATCATACTTAGGGTCCTTTAAAGCCTGAGCCACCATGTCCAGAGCTTCGTGAGCGGTTTGAGCGGTCTTAAGGTCGATACGATGAATCGCGAGGGCATTGAGTTTTGAGTGAACGTGCCAATCAATCAAGCTCTATGTCTCAGTGTAGAACCAATGTGGACACTCACTGGGGCGAGCCATTTGTCTGTGCAATCGATCACTTCACCCACACTCGAGATTCGAGATGTTGAAATCTGTCTGACGATACCGTCTTCGACTAGGACGTGGTACTGGCCCTCGGGGTGACCGACAAGCTGAACATTCTCGAAACTTATCGTTGATTTCGAGCTCATCCAATTACCCATTATGATATGATGATTGCTCAATGTTGAGAAGAACCAAAACGGGTGAGCCGAGCTTATAAGGAGGTTCGGTATAAAAGCCGAGGCGAGGCGCCTCTATTTTGGCGCTGGATTACCCACATGCTTTCCAGGCCAAGGAGTCCGTGTGAGCACGTGCGAGCAGAGTTCAGGCTTGCTTTGAGAGGTGCAGGCCAATTTCGGCCGTCTACATGGAATTCAGGCATGGATCCACGGCTTTGAGTGGACTGTATAAGTGAGAAGCAGAGCGAAGGGGGTGGTCAGCGAGCTGGAAATACAGGGTCAATTCGTCACGTGTCACCCGTTTTGCCGCGCATCTTATCTGATCAAGAATCCTAACCGCTCCAACCTTTATCATTCAACAAACATGGATCTGCCTGTTCCTAAAATTGGTGGAGACAGGAGAGCTAGCTCTATGGGCCCAAATAGCTCAGCACCCAACAAAAGACTCCGCTCCGGATGCCACAGCTGCCGTATACGGAAGAAGGTAAGCCTGAGCCACATTTCATCCAGTGATCATCTGATTTGGCAGCGATGCGATGAAGGCAAACCAGACTGCGCAAGTTGCACAAGATTAGGGATCCAGTGTCTTGGGTATGGCGCAAAACGACCAGAGTGGCTCAAGGATAAGAGGGAAATCGAGAAGACAGCTGCGGAATTGTGCGTCCCGCCTAAACTTTGAGCTTACAGGCAGGAAGAACAAAGTTTCAGAGGGACGTGGGAAACGGCCCCGGTCTACCTTACCTGATCAATCGACCTCTAATAGCTTAGCATCATCGTTCGCTAGTGCTGAGCCTGAAATCTCGGATACATACAACTTCGGTCATGCACCCAACGCCTATCCCCTACAGGGCTACGAAATGATACCAGCTCAGTCGAATGGATATGCTAGGTACGACGTGGATATCCGACCGGATCACCCGGCTGCAACAAGTTTGCCCCTTGATCGTGATTTAGATGAGATTTGGAAAGTGCTTTTCGGTCACGACAACCCATTTTCAATACCCCACAGTCTGTCCGCACCAATACCCGGATCAATCATTGACGACTCGCCCAACCGGTATTTACACCATTATCTGAATATTGTCCTGCCAATGCAATTCCACCATAAATCGATGGGCTTGGGCGATTCAGTAGCCCACCTCGCCATGACACATCCAGATATCCTGGACGCCGTATCGTCACTGGCCGCTCTTCACATGGGTGCTCAGCGGACTCGGGAGCTCTGCGCCCCTACCGATAATGATGTTATCTACGCCCAGACGGCTCATAGAAAGACCATCGACAGACTACGGATGATTGCGGTGGAGGAATTTCCGACGGAACAGATAATAATCATGGCCATTTTTGCGACCTCGTTCCAGTTGTTCTCGGGCGGAACAGCCAAAATGTGGAGGGAGGCTATAGCCGTTTGTCAACGGTGTCTTTCGACAATACTGTCCAGAGTCCAAGAGTAAGTCGCATGTGAAATTTGCGCTGATACTGGGTCACCAACGATACAACACTATCCCATCTGGATGCCCCACTTGATCTGGGTAGATGTCGTGAGCTCGGTATCAAAGAATACGGTTTCGCGGATGCTGGGCACATATCGGAAATTGCTTCTGCACAAACCCGTCAACCCTGACGATCCTGGTGAAGCGGTCTTGCTGGAAAAGACCATGGGCTGTGACAGTACCACCGTGAGTACTCAGTCGCGAGGTGTGCTGATATAAGACTTTGGCGTTGGCTGAGATTGTCGGCCTGTCCGAATGGAAGACAAAAGCGATAGATGCTGGATGTTTGGTCTCGAGAGACCTGTTGGAGAGAGCCAAACCTATAGAACAGCTGCTTGAGGATCGGGAATGGAGAGAAGGGCACTTGTCAACTCTGGAGATAAAGGACCAGCTGTATGGCGATACTTTCTACTATGCGGCCAAGATCCTGTTAGCCAGTGTCTTAGACGGTCCTTTTCCGTCGAGTAAGTTATTGGACTTCCACAACGGTCGACTCGAACTGACATCCAGTCCCCGACATTGCACTAGCGGTCCAAAATATGCAAAACACCCTCCAGCGACTAGACGACATAGTCCACGACATTGACTTAGCCCGAGGTTTGGTACTCCCAATTACAATAGCAGGATGTCACGCCGGAACAGCTGCAGAAGAGGCCTTCTTTCGAACACAATTCTCTCGTCTGAGCTCCGAGGCTGCAGCTTTTGGAAACACTGGGTCCGCGTTAGAGTTGATGGAAGAGGTTTGGAGGCGGAGGGCGGTGAGTAGGAAATCTGAGAAGGTGGACTGGACCGAGGTCATGATGGATATGGGCTGGGAAGCGGGTATTTTGTTGATATAGTTGAAAGCTCCTTTTCATTATACATGTCAGGCGAAACATGGCGCGTTGATCAATGACAGGGCGATTGCTGGTGTGAGGCCGCCTGACCCTGCGGTGTGTGATCATGTAGAGGCATAATACCGAGAAACGCTGCGGTTAAATAACCGCCCCGCGACCTGACCGAAATGCGATAAGACGATGTCCACCTTTGACCGTTCCTCAAAGTCTCTGTCTGTCTTCTTGCACAAACGTCAATAATCGGCATTCTCCCTACTGGGCAGAATGGGGGCTCACGCTTCAGGCGAATGGTGACGGACTTGCCTGAAGCTACCAGAGCTCAGCTCCAAACAACAGCTCATGAGTCCCTGTTTAGGGGAGACACGGATGCGCTCGCCGTCCGACACTGGGCAGACATTATGTGGGTAGCATACAGAACCTGAGGCTGATTGTAGATATCGGGTGTTTCGATCCAACGAAGTCGTAAGCCAGCTTGGATGAGAACAGCTGAGAAAAGATACTTTGCCGGCGATTCTGGAAGTCGGAGTACGCGGTCTACCAATGTAGATGACTTGCCTATACTACGGATACAATCACCATTGCGTGATACTTGAAACGTCCCAAGGTATCCGCCGGTCTTGGTCACGACAGTAGCAACCGACAACCGGATGGTACCGGATCATTCCCAGAAGTCCCTAACCGAGCAACACTGTGGGTGCCACGGGCGTAACCGGGACTGACAACACAGCCAAAGCGCCCCCTGACAATCGCACATATATCGAACAGATCTATGGTGGCATGGGGCACGAGCTTAGGTTGCCCACGACGAACCCACTCCGCTAACAAGTAGCCGGCGCCAAGTCCATCGGCCCAGATTTCAAGAAGCCGTGGACAGGCTGGGCTTCATTTTTTCGTGCATGCAGGAATACAGCCAGGTAGCTTTTTGGCTTTTCGGGTCTGCTCGCTCCGAATCGCTGCGCTGCTTCTTCCACCGTCTTTACTCCCGAGTCGCGCAATCAGATAACCCCTGTTCACACAAGAAGTTTACGTCAAGCAGGCATTTCGCACCGTGTCAAGCGTTTGAGCGAGCGTGAAAATACACAGATCGCATCAAACGCCGTAAAGGCATGTATAGGAATGCCAAGCAACGCTCCACCAGGCCGGCGCCGAGTCCCCCTTGAGAAACGAAAACTCAGAAGAAAGAAGGCAGAGTGGGTATAGACCCTTCAAAACACGTGCCTGAACCCTGAAGACTTGCCTATCTGATAAAAAAACCCTTCTCAGCTCCCGCTCTTACGCCCCTCTGGTGTTCCGTGCAGAAGGCTTTGGTAATAGGGTAAACTAAAGGCTGGATCTGATTATTGCTTCGGCCGATACCCTTGAAATGGTTCTGGACTCGAGGTACGAAACAGGGTAGCCTCGATACCACAATACGAAAATTGATCGACCCGATCCAATCAGATAATAAAAAGGGCATGAAATTCTCTTGTCAACCTTCTCATCATTCCTCTCCATTCCTCTCCATTCCCACACCATCCATCTAAATCAAGTAGAGATGTCACACGAGCAAAAGTACGCTGGTGATCTCGAGTCATCGCGAGATGGCAAAGACGCCCATCCTGAATCTCCCCATGATCTTCCGGCTCTTGGTCACTCCTCTTCATACCCCAAGGACACTGCTCATGTCACCCATGATGATCTGCACTTGGCCGGTGAGCCCTCTCATAACACTAGCATTGGCAATCACTGATCATTAGGTGTCAAGCGAATTGAGGCTATCTCCGCTCAGATAGGCTCCAAGACTCGAATCCTCGCCTTTGTTGGTGTCCTTATACTCGCCTATGCCATCTCTATCGATGGAGTAAGTTGTATCAATCATCATTCGTCATGTCAGTGGCTCATAGTTTAGTCCATTCGATACGTACTGCAGACCTACGCCACCAGTTCTTTCTCCGCCCACTCCCTCTTGATCACTATGGGTGTTCTCCAGGGTGTTATTGGTGCTGCCGGTCAACCTGTCGCTGCCAAGATCTCCGATGTCGTCGGTCGAGTCGAGATGCTCATTGCCGCCATTATTCTTTACTGTATCGGTACCGCTATAGAAGCCTCTTCCAAAGGTATCGCCTCCTACGCTGCGGGTGTTGTCATCTTCCAGATCGGATTCACCATGTACACCATCATGATCCAGGTCATCGTCACTGATCTGTCTTCCCTTCGAGGTCGACTTTTCGCTTCTTTCATTCCTCCTTCTCCTTGGCTCATTCAAACTTGGGTCAGTGGAAACGTTTCGGCTCACTTTGTTACCGACCAGGGAGAAAGAGGTCTCTGGCGATGGGGTTTGGGTATGCTCGCAATCATCACGCCAGGCAAGTCTATCGTCTGTCGAATGTAATGTACAACCGGCTGACCATCAGTCGCCTCTCTCTGCATCATTACCATCTTGGTCATCGCTAGTCGACGAGCTTCCCGAGCCGGTACCCTTGCCGGCTACCGAACTCCTTTCCAGCAACTCGGTTTCAAGAACTTTGCACCTCACATGTTCTGGCAACTCGATATCATCGGTGCTATCCTTCTCGTCGCTTCTATCGCCCTCTTCCTCGTCCCATTCACACTTGCTGGTGGTCAGCAATCCAAATGGGGTCAGGCTCATATCATCGCGCCTGTCGTTGTCGGAGCTTGTATCTTTCCTCTTTGGGTCCTATGGGAGCGAAGATGCCAGTACCCCTTGGTTCCTTTCCATGTAAGCCCCAACTTTAATCATCTTGGATCGCGCTGATTGTCTAGCTTCTCAAGGACAGAGGTGTCTGGGCCGGTCTCCTTGTTGCTCTCTGCCTAAATATGGGTATGTCTTCCGTCACCTACTCGTACGGCGTGCTAACGATTCAGCCTGGTCCATTCAAGGTCCTTTCCTCTACACCAGTCTCATCGTTTCTTTCGGTCAATCCGCCTTATCCGCCACCCGAATCTCCTCGCTCTTCACCTTCACCTCCACTTTGACCGGTATGGCCCTAGGTCTAGTCGTTATGAAGGTTCGACGACTCAAAGCATTCATCATTTTCGGATCTCTCACCTACACTGTCGCTTTTGGTCTTCTTATCCGATTCCGAGGTGGACACAATACTAGTCAAATTAGTGGTGTTATCGGTGCCGAGGTTCTTCTTGGTCTTGGTGCTGGTTTCTTCACTTACCCCGCTATTGCCTCTGTTCAAGCTCGAACCAAGCACAAGAGTGCGTCTACCCTGTTCTCATATTCGACTGGAGGCTGATCAATAGACGTCGCTGTTGTTACCGGTCTCTACTTTGCGCTATACAACTTGGGAGGTGCTCTCGGAAACGTTATCTCCGGATCCATCTGGAACCAGAGGATGCCAGTTGAGCTCAACTCCCGACTCACCAACGCTACCCTCGCTGCGGAGGTCTACTCCAGTCCATACACCGCTATCATCCCTTTCCCCGCTGGTACCCCCGAGCGAGAGGGTATCACCGAGGCCTACAGAGCCGTCCAGAGAATCCTTGGTAGTAAGTCTATCTACCTTCATCAAGATGTTCTCGACTGATGAAAAGTCACCGGTATCTGTGTCTGTGTACCCCTCGTCATCTGTGCTCTGCTCTTGCGAGACACTCATCTCGGTACTTCACAATCTAGGGAGGACGCCGAGGAGGATGACCAGAAGGACAGGGAGAGACTACAGAACGCATCTCTCTGGCAGCGACTCTGGAGCTGAGCTTGTCAGCATCAGCTGGCTTGACTCTTCTTCTTATAACGACTCCATTCTTCCCAGTTCTTAGACTTTGCTTTCTCAATCAGATCTTTATAATGCACATTTACTCAATCTTACTCTGTATTGCCACCAACTAGATCTGCCACGGATCTCTCCGATTCTTGCCCGATCTCAGCCAAAGTTTCCGTCCACTCTCGATGCTCACATTTGTCTTTCATACCTCGTCAAGCACACCCACATACTCTTCAACATCTGCACTATTAGCGCATTAGGTCATCAGCAGCAAACCGAAAAAAGATGTCACGTATATCACAAGCTCAAAACCTCATTCGATCTCTCGCACCAACACCTCTCAGAACATCGAATTCTCAACAACTAAACGCCGCTCTGGAGAATATCACAAATCGTGCTTTCCCTAATGCATCCTCGATAACAGCTGGAAGTAGAGAGGAGAAGGCGCTAGATAGGATGGTGGCTAGCTTAGAACGTCTGCGCGCAGGAAAAGCAATGACGGATGTACGTTTCTCATTTCGTTGCATCCACTGGTGTCTCTGAACACTCAAGCTGATATGACAGTATCCACTTTCAGACAAGACGTTGAGACCTGTACATGACCCACATTACTACGAAAGGATCATGGATGGTATTCACAACTCTCAAAAAGGCCAGGGAAGGAGTTGGTGGAGATCGTTCTTCCAGCTCAAGGGACGAGAGTAGGAGCAAGGCGATAGCTCAAATTCGCAGAGGGCGAGATGAAGGATCCAGACCAACGGGAATGGTTGTATGTATTTTACCATTTAGATCGGTTCGACCGATGTATATTACCTAGACTTCTCGACAAACTGGAAACATGGTACCCCCGGTGATATCACGCGATGTCTCTCCTTCGCCTTGTTTTGTAAGCCCAGAGCTCCCTCATGAGGTAGTCTCGATACATACGATTCTGCCTTGAGGCGTTCACCCTTTACAAATGCGCCTCAGAAGATGTCGAGGTGGACGTGACTGCATCAGGCTGAAGAGACTGAATAAATCTGTGATATGTAAGGAATGCGCATGAGCGCATACGCCTGCAATCGACTGTTGCGCATGATCTCCTCTTGATACCCTTGATACCTTCGATACCCTTGATACGCATTAGCTCCGGTTCGGAGACTGAATTACCTCTAGTCGCACTGTAATTACCATAATTAATTACCGTAGATCTACCGAATCTTGGCAATTACCCATATGTTCGCAGTCACCCCCACCCTGCCGGATATATACCGAGATGTAGATGCTGCAACACATACTCATGTATAACTTGCTTTTGAACTCGTTTGATACCAGGATAGGCATATAATCGATATCGCTCAAGCATAGGAAACCGAGACAAAGACTCGCGATGTCCCTTCGACCCTTGCCTCTCCTGTCGACGGTTGCTCGTTCACTGATCCAATCGCGCAGGGCGATCAACACCTCATCCTTCCGACTGCAAGAGCCGAAAGCAGCTCACCCGGATTCTCATGCCGAGATACGAGTATCAAGGGGCGAGCCCGTTGCAGACGGTGCCAAGGAGAAAGAAGGACCGATCTCAGGAATCTCTAAAGCTCGAGAGCCTGCTGAGGGTCAGTGCCTATTCCAGGATGAACCCGTCAAAGTAGCAAAGTGTTGACATGCAGCACCACTAGCTCGTGTACCTCTTCCGCAACTGTTCAGCCTAAAGAATCGTACATACGTTGTGACAGGCGCAGCACGAGGACTTGGACTCACGGTCGCCCGCTCGCTTCTGGAGGCAGGAGCCCATGTTCATTGCCTTGATATGCTGCCTGAACCAGATGCTGCCGGATGGAAAGAAGCTCTCGGGACGGC
>Ga0308160_10003000_pt1 | contig 19567 bp, 8 predicted proteins | sample PhyFR1_FD_201036 | JGI IMG/M metagenome (GOLD analysis project Ga0308160, IMG submission 201036) | Phyllosphere microbial communities from UC Gill Tract Community Farm, Albany, California, United States - DLSLF.R1 | ecosystem: Host-associated > Plants > Phyllosphere > Unclassified | place: USA...
ATCGTCTTCCTCAGCCAGTTCGACCAGGACAGCCTGATCAAGGAAACCTACCGCCTCGGCGCCCACGCCTTCGTCACCAAGGATTGCGACCCGGCCGACCTGGCCGACGCGGTGCGCCACGCGCATGGCGGCAAGCTGTACTTCCCGCCGCAGATCGCCGAGCGCCTGGCCAGCATCGCGGTCCGCGGCGACGTCTCGCCGCAATCGCAGCTGGACGAGCGCAGCCTGGAGATCTTCAGGTTGATGGCGGAAGGGCTGACCAACAACGAGATCGCGGAGCGGCTGAATTTGTCGAGCAAGACGATCAGCAATATCAGCCAGTCGGTGAAGGAGAAGCTGGGGGTACATCGCCAGGCTTACATCACCAAGCTGGCGGTGAAGCATGGGTTGATCGAGCCCTGACCGCTGTGCGTCAGCTGCTCGGCACATTGCTCCTGTCGGCGGCCATGAGCGCCCAAGCCGCCAAACCCGACCCCGTCCACGACTACGGCTTCCAGATCGTCGCCGCCGACGACAGCGCGATCACCCGCCGCATCAGCGAAGACCTGGTCAAGCGCCTGGTCCCGATCTTCGGCAAGTTCCGCACCGAACTGGCCCAGCGCCGCCGCACCCTGTACGTCGCCATCGGCCCCAGCGCGCTGCGCGACGTGGCGGCGCGCCGCTGCGATTGCGTGGTCGTTTCCGCCTTCACCTCGAGCCAGGTCTACCGCACCATCGCCGCCCGGCTGGCGCCGGCGCAGGCGGCGGCGATCACGGCGGTGTACGCCGAGCCGGCCCCCGCCGACCAGTTGCGCCTGGCCGCGCTGCTGTACCGGCGCCCGGTGCGGGTGGCTGCGCTGCTGGGCGCCGACACTGCCTTCCTGAAGCCGGCGCTGGCGCTCGACAAGGTCACGGTGCTGGACGCCGGCCAGGGAGACAACAGCGGCGGCAGGAGCGGCGACGACATCAACGACCTGCTGAACCGCATCGCCCAGACCGACGTGCTGCTGGCGCTGCCCGACGCCGCCATCTACAACGCCGAGAACTTCCGAAATATCCTGCTCTCGACCTACCGCCACAAGCAGGGCGTGATCGGCTTTTCCGCCGACATGGTCAAGGCCGGCGCGCTCGGCACGACCTATTCCGAAGTCGAGGACATCAACACCCAGGTCGCCGAGATCGCGGCCGCCTACGTCGCCGGCGGCCAGCTGCCGGCGCCGCAGTTCCCGCATTACTTCCGCACCATCGTCAACGAGGGGGTGGCGAAGTCGCTCGACGTGACCGTGGACGACGCGGCGCGCCACTTCGCACGGCGCCCTCCGGGCGCGAAACCGGCGCCGCCGCCATGACACTGCGCTTCTGGCGCGGCTGGAGCATCGGCCTGCGCATGGCTTTCATCACCATGCTGCCGGTGGCGCTGCTGTTCTCGGCCTTCGTCGGCTACTCCTGGTACGCGCACCGGGCCCAGGTCGACGAGGAACTGGCCGAACGCGGCCGCATCCTGGCGCGCGCGCTGGCCGAGACCAGCGAGTACAACGTCATCTCCGGCAACCTGTCCGACCTGCACCTCACCATCAACGGCCTGGTCCAGTCGGACACCAGCGTGTACCGCATCGACGTGGTCGACACCGCCGGCCGCAACCGGGTCGGCGTGGTGTCCGAGCACCCGATCCTGCCGCAGCCCGGCGGGCGCTGGTACGAAGCGCCGATCCGCAAGCAGGTGGTGTGGATCAACCTGTTCTCGGACAACGGCACCCCGCACGTCTCGGCCTCGAGCGACATCCGCCCGCCGACGATGACCAGCGAAGTGGTCGGCCGCGTGCGCGTGACGATGTCGCCGACCAACATGCTGGCCAAGCAGGTGCAGCGCTTCCGCATCGAGCTGGCGATGGCGGCGCTGGCCCTGATCGCCAGCGGCGCGCTGGCCTTCATCCTGGCGCGCAGCCTGACGGTGCCGCTGCGCGAAGCGATCGCGGTGCTGCGCCGCATCCGCGGCGGCAACGTGCGCGTGCAGCTGCCGGTGACGACCGGCGGCGAGATCGGCGAACTGCAGGCTTCGATCGGCGAGATGTCGGTGGCGCTCGACGACGCCAGGCGGGACCTGGAAAACCGGGTGGCCGAGCGCACCCGCGACCTGCTGGCCTCGCGCAACGAAGCGCTGCGCGCCGACGCCGACAAGAGAAAACTGATCCAGAAGGTCAACAGCATCATCGAGGACGAGCGCAAGTCGATCGCGGTCGAGATCCACGATGAGCTCAATGCCTCCCTGATCGCGGTGCGCCTGGAATCGCAGACCATCCAGCTGCTGGCCAACAAGGCGCCTGCCGGACCGGAAGTCGAGCAGATCGCCACGAAAGCCCAGGCCATCACCAAGCTGGCGCTCGACCTGTACGCCAACGGCCGGCGCCTGGTGCGCAGGCTGCGGCCGGAAGTGCTGGACATGCTGGGCCTGCACGGCGCGGTCGAGGAAATGGTGAATCACTACCGCAGCGCCGGCGTGGTGTTCGATTTCCATACCGAAGGCGATTTTTCGAAGATCGGCAACGAGCTGGCGATTTCCGCCTACCGCATCGTGCAGGAAGCGCTGTCGAACATCATGAAGCATGCCGGCGCCGGTTATGCGCGCGTCAGCCTGGTGCTGTCCGAGGCCAGCGATGCGCTGCAGATCGAGGTCCAGGACGATGGCGAAGGCTTCGATCCGGCGCTGGCGTCGGAAGGCATCGGCATCATCGGCATGCGCGAGCGCGTGTTCGCGCTCGGCGGCAGCATCCAGGTGCGCTCGACCCCGGGCGAGGGCACGCTGGTGGCGATCGCGCTGCCACTCGGGGGTGCTTCTGAGGTATCTTAGCGATCTTGGAAACACCCTCACCGCACACACCATGTCCAATGAATTGAAGACGCCTTTCGAGAAGGGCAACCAGAACCAGACCACCACCTGGGCCGACTGCATCGCCTGGTACGAAGACCTGGCGCGCCAGCATCCGCGCGTACTGCGCTTTTCCCGGATCGGCACCTCGGATGCGGGCGTGCCGATCCACGCCGGCGTGGTCAGCAGCGATGGCGCCTTCAATTGCGGCGAGATCAAGCGCGAAGGCCGGCCGGTGTTCTTCAACAATAACGGCATCCACCCGGGCGAACCGGAAGGCGTCGACGCCTGCATGGCGCTGGTGCGCGACTTCTGCCTGGAGCCGCAGCGCCTGGCCGCGCTGGGCAAGACCGTGTTCATCTTCATCCCGCTGTACAACGTCGATGGCGCCTTCAACCGCAACAATACCTCGCGCGTGAACCAGGACGGCCCCGAGCAGTTCGGCTTCCGCGGCAACAGCCGCCACCTCGACCTGAACCGCGACTTCGTCAAGTGCGACACCCTCACTGCGCGCGTGTTCAACGAATTCTTCACGGCCTGGGACCCGGACGTGATGGTCGACACCCATACCTCCAACGGCGCCGACTACGCCTACACGATGACGCTGATCCACACCCAGGCCGACAAGCTGGGCGGCGATCTGGGCGATTTTCTGCGCGATACCATGCTGCCGCACATGTACGCCGAGATGGACCGTCGCGGCTGGCCGACCTGCCCCTACGTGAACCCGGTCAAGGACAGCCCGGACGATGGCATCGCCGAGTTCCTGGAAACCGCGCGCTTCTCGACCGGCTACGCGGCCCTGCACCACACGATCGGCTTCATGCCCGAGACCCACATGCTGAAGCCCTTCGCCGACCGCTACCACTCGATGCGCGCGCTGGTCGAGACGGCGCTCGACTTCACGGTCGCACGTGGCGAGCAGATCGTGGCGTTGCGCCGCGCCGCCAAGGACGCCGGCCGCACCCGCCGCGAGTGGCCGATCCACTGGAACATGGACGCCTCCAGCCCGTCCAGCTTCCGCTTCAAGGGTTACGAGGCAAAGTACAAACCCAGCCTGCTGGGCGACTACCAGCGCCTGTGGTACGACCGCAGCGCGCCCTACGAAAAGGACATCCCGTACTACAACCGCTTCCCGGCCGACATCGTGGTCTACGCGCCGCGCGCCTACGTGGTGCCGCAGCAGTGGCGCGAAGTGATCGAGCGCCTGCAGTGGAACGGCGTGCGCATGGAGCGCGTCGAGTCCGAGCGCGTGCAGGAAGTGGCGTGCTACCACGTGAAGTCGGTGACCTCGCGCCCGAACGCCTACGAAGGCCACATGTTCCACGACGACGTGCAGCTGGAGCGCGGCTGCGCCAGCGTCACCCTGCGTGCCGGCGATCACATCGTCTGGCTCGACCAGGACAATGCGCGTTATGCGGTCGAGATGCTGGAACCGCTGGGCCACGACAGCTTCTTCCGCTGGGGCTTCTTCAACAGCGTCCTGGAAAAGAAGGAAGCGTATTCGGATTACGTGTTCGAGGACGAGGCCGAAAAGCTGCTGCGCGAGGAGCCCGCGCTGGCGGCGAAGTTCGCCGACTGGAAGGCCGCCAACCCGGCGCTGCTGCAGGACCAGGGCGCGGTGCTCGACTTCATCTTCGCCAACTGCGCGCGCTGGCGCGAGCCGGAGTGGGGCCGTTATCCGGTCTTCATGATCGATTAATCTTGTAGAGGAAAGAGGAGACATGCATAAAACGATTCCGGCGGCACTGACCGCCACCTTCGGCTGGCTGGCCATCGCCGGCGCCGCCGCGGCCGCTCCCTCGGGCGGGCAGACTTATTTCGAGCGCAACTGCGCCAGCTGCCACACGGCGGATGCAAGCATGGGTTCGCGCGCCGGCCCCGGCCTGTTCAATGTGGTCGGGCGCAAGGCGGCGGGCGTCCCCGGTTTCAACTACACCGATGCACTGTCCAAGGCCGGCGCCGCCGGCAAGACCTGGACCAGGGAGGAGCTCGACGTCTTCCTGCGCGACCCCAGCAAGGACGTGCCGGGCACCGCGATGCCGATCGGGATCGCCGACGCGAAACAGCGCGCCGCCGTGATCGATTACCTGGCCGGTCAACACGGCAAGGTGGCCGCTGCCGCCACGGCAGCCGCGCCGAAGGCGGCCGGCGGCGACAAGGCCGGCGCCTGGACCGAAGACAAGCCAGGCGACCTGCACCACATCACCGTCGCCAGCCTGGTGCAGCCTTTCGCCAGCGAGAGCGCCGGCAACGGCCCGAAAGTGGCGGCCCGTCCGGACGGCGCGCTGCCGGCGGTGCCGAAAGGCTTCAAGGTCACGACCTTCGCGGCGGACAGCGGCAAGGCGCGCCTGGCGCTGCGCGCGCCCAACGGCGATATCCTGCTGGCCGACACCGGCAAGGGCCAGATCACGATCCTGCGCGCCAAGGGCGGCGACAAGGCCGACAGCGCCAGCGTGTTCGCCAGCGGCCTGTCGCGGCCCTACGGCATGGCGCTGTGGCCGTCCGGCCCGAATCCGAAATACCTGTACGTGGCCAACGTGAACTCGGTGGTGCGCATTCCGTATGCGCCGGGCGACCTGAAGGCCAAGAGCGAGCCGGAAACCATCGTCGACAAGCTGAGCGACACCACCGGCGGCCACACCACGCGCACGCTGGCGTTTTCAAAAGACGACAAGACCCTGTTCGTGTCGGTCGGGTCGGCCACCAATATCGCCAGCGGCATCGGCAACAAGCCGCCGCTCGCCTTGCCGGAGTGGGAAAAACGCCATGGCCTGGGCGGTGCCTGGGCCGAAGAGACCGACCGCGCCACGGTGCTGGCCTTCGACCCCGACGGCAAGAACCGCCGCAACTTCGCCAACGGCCTGCGCAACTGCGTCGGCATGCTGGTGCACCCGGATACCGGCGATTTGTACTGCAGCGTGAACGAGCGCGACGAACTGGGCGACAACCTGCCGCCGGATTACGTCACGCGCGTCAAGCAGGGTGGCTTCTACGGCTGGCCGTGGTACTACCTGGGCGACCACGAAGACCCGCGCCTGAAGGGCATCCGCCCTGATTTGAAAGGCAAGGCGATCGTGCCCGACACCCTGATCCAGGCCCACTCGGCGCCGCTGGGCATGGTGGTGTACCACGCCCCGGCGGGCGCGAAGAACGCTTTCCCGAAAGAGTACGACGGCGACATCTTCCTGGCCCTGCACGGCTCGTGGAACCGCGGCATTCGCACCGGCTACAAGGTGATCCGCGTGATGATGAAGAACGGCGTGCCGACCGGGCAGTACCAGGACTTCATGACCGGCATGGTGCTGAGCGACCGCGATGTGTGGGGGCGGCCGGCGGCGGTGACCGTGGCGGCGGACGGGGCGCTGCTGGTGGTGGACGATGCAGGTGGGCTGGTGTGGCGCGTGGCGCCGGGGCAGTAAGCATTGCCGATTTGTTGGCTTAAAAACGTCATCCCCGCGCAGGCGGGGATCCAAGTTCTGCGTGCATTGCGGTAGCGCGTGCAACTTGGATCCCCGCCTTCGCGGGGATGACGTTTAAGCGTTGGCGGCTACAAACGGCTTATTTGGATTCCGCAATCCACCGATCCACCTTCTTCTCCAGCAGCGCCAGCGGCAGCGTACCTTCCCCCAGCACGATGGCGTGGAACGCCGGCAGGCTGAACTTGTCGCCCAGCGCCGCCTGCGCACGCGCACGCAGTTCCTGGATTTTCAAGGCACCGATCTTGTAGCCCAGCGCCTGGCCCGGCCACGCCATGTAGCGCTCGGTCTCGCTGCGGGCGATCGATTCCGGATAGCCCAGGGTGTCGCGCATGTACTGGATCGACTGCTCTCGAGTCCAGCCCTTCGCATGCATGCCGGTGTCGACCACCAGGCGCACCGCGCGCAGCATCTCGTCGTTCAGGTGGCCGAAATAATCTTCCGGCTTGTCGAACAGGCCCATTTCCTTGCCGAGGGTCTCGGCGTACAGCGCCCAGCCTTCGGTAAAGGCATTATTAAAATAGTACTGGCGGAAGGTCGGCAGGCCCAGTTCCTGGGTCAGCGCGATGTGGAAGTGGTGGCCCGGCTGGCCTTCGTGCAGGAACAGCGTGACCATGCCGGTGTCGCCGTACTGGGTCGGGTCGTTGACGACCGACCAGAACACGCCCGGACGCGAACCGTCGGTGGCCGGCGGGGTGTAGTGGTCGGAGGCGGTGGCGCGCGTCAGTTCCGGTTCCAGGCGGATGTCGAGCGGGGTCTTCGGCCGCAGCGAGAACAGCGCCGGCAGCTTGGTGTTCAGGGTGGCGTTCAGCTTGCGGTAGACGGCGATGATCTCGGCTTCGGTCTTGAACGGCTTGTACTTGGCCTGTTCGCCGACCCAGGTCGGCAGGCCGCTGGGCGCGCCCGTGTAACCCATCTGCGGGCCGATGCGCGCGTATTCGCCCTGGATGCGCGCCACTTCCTTCAGGCCCATCTGGTGGATCTGTTCCGGCTGCAGGTCGGTCGTGGTCTGGCTGGCGACGCGCGCCAGGTACCAGTCCATGCCCTGGGGAAGCGCGCTCCAGCCGGTGCTGGTGCGGCAGGCCGGCAGGTATTCGGTCTCGAGGAAGGCGGACAGGCGCGCCAGCGCCGCGTTCAGCTTGCCGTCGATGGTGGCGCGGTAGGCGTCGGCCAGCTTCTTCTTGTCGGCGTCCGAGAAGGTCGATGGGAAGTGCTTCACCGGCGCATAATAAATGCTGTCCTCGGCCTTGGCTGCGACCAGCTGCTTGAACTGGGGCAGGGCCGAGACCATGACCGCCTTCTGCAGCACGACGCCGCGCTTCATCCCCTCGCGCATGTTGGCGATGGCCTGGTCGATCCAGGGCGTGAGCTGGTTCAGGCGGCTCAGGTAAGCCTGGTAATCCTTGACGGTCGCCAGCGGCTGCGCACCCTGGCCGCTGGAGTAGTTCGCCAGCGTCACCGGCATCGCGTCCATCTGGTTCAGCGGCAGCAGGTGCTCGGGGAAGGCTTCCATGCGCAGGGTGGTGCGCAGGTCGAAGTCGAGGATGTCGTAGCTGGTCTGGTCGCGCTGCGCCAGGCGGTCGCGGCGGATCGCGTGCAGGCGCTTCAGCATCTCCTTGTACAGCGCGAACTGGCGCGCGCGCTTGTCCGGTGCGATCGCCATGCCGATCTGGTCGGGGAAGCGCGGGTCGCCCGCTTCGCCGGCCATGACGGGATCGAAGCGCGCTTGCGCGTTCCAGTAGTCGTCGCCCAGCTTGGCCAGTTGCTTGGATGCGGGGCTAGTGACGCTGGCGGCATTGGCGCTGGCCGGCTTGGCGGTGGTCTGGACGGCGCCAGCGGGCGCGCAGGCGATGAGGCAGGCGGCGGCGATCGCGCCCAGCTTCAGGAAGTTCTTCATAGGTGATCTGCTTGGTGGGAAAAATAAGGCGGCACAAGGATAACCCTTGCACCGCCCGTCGCCCAGTCTTTACTGGAAAATCAGTAGTTCGCCAGCGGCGCCAGCTGGCCGCCCTTGAAGGTGTAGACCGTGACTGCGGTCTGTTTCAGGTTGCCGCTGGCATCGTAGCCGTAGGTGCCGGCCACGCCCGTGTAGCTGGCGCTGTGCAGGACCTTGCCGACCGCGCCGGCGTCGACGCTGTTCGCATCCTGGATCGCCTTGGCGATGAACATGGTCTGGTCGTAGAAGGCCGGCGCGTACACGTCCGGCTCGCGCCCGAAACGCCCCTTGTAGCGGGTCTTGAAGGCCGGGCCGCCGGCCTGCTTGTCGAGCATGGCGCCGGCCTGGGCGCACAGTACGTTGGCGCCGACCGCGTCGCCGCCCAGCTTGGCCATCTCGGGGCTGCACAGGGTGTCGCCGCCGAGCAGGCGCACGTTCGCCATGCCGAGCTGCTTCATCTGGCGTGCCATCGGCGCGCCCTGCGGGGCGTAGCCGCCGAAGAAGATGGCGTCGACCTTCTTGGTGCGGAACGAGGTCAGGATCGAGGCGAAGTCGCTCGCCTTGTCGTTGGTGAATTCGCGGCCGGCGACGGTGAGGCCGGAAGCGCGCGCCTGGCGTGCGAATTCGTCGGCGATGCCCTGGCCGAAGGCGGTGCGGTCGTCGATCACGCCGACCGTCCTGATCTTGAGCGCCTTGGCCGCATACGAGGCCATCGAGGCGCCGACCTGGGTGTCGCTGGCCACGATGCGGAACACGTTCGGATAGCGCGCCTGCGTGATCTTGGGGCTGGTGCCGACGGTCGACATCAGGATGCCGGCATCGTGGTAGACCCGCGAGGCCGGGATCGCCACGCCCGAGTTGTAGGGGCCGAGCACGAACTTGACGCCGGCGTCGGCAAACTTCTGGGCCACGTTGACGCCGGATTTCGGGTCGCCCTGGTCATCCTCGGACATCAGCTCGAAACGCAGGGTCTTGCCCGCGGCCTTGATTCTCCGGGCATTGAGTTCCTCGAGCGCCAGGCGCACGCCGTTCTCGTTGTCCTTGCCGGCAAAGGCGTTGGCGCCGGTCAGCGGGCCGCTGAGGCCGATGCGCACGGGCTGGTCCTCGGCCAGGGCGCCCTGGGAAGCAGTGGCCAGCAGCGTTGCGGCCAGTGCGAGTGAAGCGATTTTCATTCTTGACGCATCTCCGTTCTAGATTCCGACGGGCGCCATCATCGCACGATTCGCGCTGGCCGCGGCATCAGGCCGGCAGGCCGTGCGAGATCAGGTCCAGCGGCAGCGCGGTGGTGTACTTGATCTGCTCCATCGAGAACGCCGACGAGACGCCGGACAGCTGCGCGGTCTTGATCAGCTTTTTATAAAAGCGGTCGTAGCCGCCGATGTCGGTGGTGACCACCTTCAGCAGGTAGTCGACGTCGCCGCTCATGCGGTGGAATTCGAGCACCTCGGGCAGGGCAATCACGGCCGCGGCGAAGCGCTCCAGCCATTTTTCGTCGTGTTCGACGGTGCGCACGCTGACGAACACCGTCACCGGCAGACCCACCTTGTTGCGGTTGACGATGCTGACCCGGCTCTCGATATACCCCTCTTCTTCCAGGCGCTTGACCCGCTTCCAGCAGGGGGTGCTGGACAGCCCGACCTTCTCGCTCAGCCCGGAAATCGACAGGGTGGCATCCGCCTGCAGCGCCGCCAGGATGGCGCAATCGTATTTGTCGAGTGAGTTCATTTTATTTTCCTGCCGGTATGAGAATAATTGTTCTGTGAGGCTGGCAAAACGGATGAGATTTTAGTACATCTTATCCTGCATGAGTCCGTAACATATTACTCAATATGGCGCCACTCGCGCACGATTATTTTTGGACTTTTGGCAATTATTTCATGAGCCACCTTTCCCACGCTGACGAACTCTATCTCGACGCCAACGCCACCTCGCCCGTGCTGCCCGCCGCCATCGCGGCCGCGCTGGATGCCATGGGCGGCCGCTTCGGTAATCCCAGCAGCAGCCATGCGGCTGGACTGCGCGCCAAACAGATCCTCGACGACACCCGCGCACGGGCGCGCCGCGTGCTCGGCGCCGGGCCGGGCCGGGTGCTGTTCACCAGCGGCGCCACCGAGGGCATCCAGACCGCCGTGCTGTCGGCGCTGTGCGCGATCCGCGAACGCCGTGCCGCGGGCGACATCTGCGGCGACCTGCTGGTGTATGGCGCCACCGAGCACAAGGCCGTGTCGGAAAGCCTGGCGCACTGGAACCGCCTGCTCGGCACCGGCTTGACCCTGCAGGCGCTGCCGGTCGATGCCGACGGCCGCCACCGCCTCGACAGCCTGCGCGAACTCGCGCCGCGCGCGGCCCTGGTGTGCACGATGGCGGCCAACAACGAGACCGGCGTCATCTCCGACCTGGACGGCATCGCGCGCACGCTGCGCGAACACGGGCCGCGCGCCTACTGGATGGTCGACTGCGTGCAGGCGCTCGGCAAGCTGCCGCTCGACCTGGCCGCGACCCGCATCGACTACGCGCCGTTCTCCGGTCATAAACTGTATGCGCCGAAGGGCATCGGCATGCTGTACGTACGCGACGGCGCGCCGTACACGCCGCTGATGATCGGCGGCGGCCAGGAAGCCGGGCAGCGTTCCGGCACCGAGAACATGGCCGGCATCGCCGCGCTGGGCGCGGTGCTGGCCGAACTGGAGCAGGGCACGGCCTTCCGCAGCCACGCCGGGATGGCGGCCATGCGCGACCGCCTGGCAGCGGCGCTGCTCGACGCCTTCCCCGGCATCGTGTTCAACGCGCCGCTGGCGCAGGCGCTGCCGACCACGCTGAACTTCGCGGTGCCGGGCCTGGCGTCGAAAGACCTGCTCGACCTGTTCGATGCCGCCGGCCTGCGCGTCAGCGCCGGGTCGGCCTGCTCGGCGGCCAAGGCCGCGCCCAGCTACGTGCTGGCGGCGATGGGCTTGCCGCTGTGGCGCAGCAGCGGCGCCGTGCGCCTGTCGTTCGGGCCGACCGCCGGCGACGATTTCATCGACGAAGCCTGCGCGCGCATCCGCCGCTGCGGCCAGCTGCTCCGCGCGCCGCTGCTGGCACCGTCGCCCTTGAGCGGCACCGCGCACGGCCTGCTGCAGGTAAGCGCCGAAGGCCGCCACGGCTGGATTGCCTTCGACCTCGATGCCGGCGTGGGCGTGGCGATCGATCCGCCGCTGGCGCTGGCGCCGCGCATCGCGGCCCTGATCGGCGCGCGCGGCCTGCGCGTGGCGGCGGTGCTGGGCACCGGGTCCGATCCTGAGGGCGTGGCGGCCCGTACGGCGCTGCGCGCCGCCTTGGGACAGGCGCCGGCCGATCCGGGGCCGCTGGGCTGGCCGGACAGCGAAGCCGCGATCGCGATCGGTGGCCGGGTGCTGGCGCGCCTGGCGTCGAGCGGCACGCGCATGGCTTACCTGCTGGAGGCGGCCGACGGCGGCTGTATCGCCTTTACCGGCGACGCCGACGGCATGCAGCTGGCGCGGCCCGCGGCCTTGCTGTGCCATGGCGTCGATCTCGACGGCCAGGCGTTCCGCACGTTAAATGTCGCCGCCACCGAGGCCTCGGCTGCGCAGATGGCGCCGGCGGAACTGGCGGACTTTTTGAAAACCCATGCCGATGCATTGCTGGTCGACGTGCGCGAGCAGCCGGAAGCCGACGCCGGCGCATGCGCCCTGCATGGCCGCAGCGCGCTCAACCTGCCGCTGTCGCGCCTGGCCGAGCACCTAGGGTACCTGCTGGCCACGCCCGAGCGGCCGCTGGTGTTCGTGTGCCGCAGCGGCAACCGCAGCGCCCGCGCCGCGCTGGCCCTGCGTCGCGCCGGCCATGCGCAGGCGTGGACCCTCGCCGGCGGGATCGCGCTGGCGCAGTGAGTCCATGCAGAACGCGTACGTACGCCGCTTGCAAGGCGAGCGTACGCTAACGCACTGTCACTGAAGACCTGATCTCTTAGCATGGCGGCAGCCGTGCGCCCTCGATCCCGCTTGCCAGCAATCGGCTGCGCACGCCAACATCGAGGTCCCTGTTGAAAGACGAACGCCACCGCCCAGACGATGCCGCGCCACTGCGTGCCGACCTGTTCTCCGCCGCCCAGATGGCGGTGCACGGGCGCAGGCTCGCGGCCGAGCACCAGCTGGGCACGCAGCCGGGTAGCGCGCGCCTGCTCGACCGCCTGGCGGAGAATGCCGCCGTCATCCTCGAGGCCTGCAGCGCCCTGACGCTGGCGGCGCGCGATGGCGTGCGCCTGGCGCCGGCCGCCGAATGGCTGCTCGATCACCGCTACATGATCGAGGAGCAGGTGCGCCTGGCGCACAGCCACCTGCCGCGTCATTACAGCCGTGCCTTGCCCTGCCTGGCCCTGGCGCCGGGGGAGGACGAGGCGGACAGCCACTCGCGTGTCTACCGGCTGGCGCTGGAAGCCGTCGCGCATGGCGACGGCCGGGTCGAGCCGGAAAGCCTGGCGCGCTTCGTCGCCGCCTACCAGGAAGGCGCGCCGCTGGCGCTGGGCGAACTGTGGGCGGTGCCGATCATGCTGCGCCTGGCGCTGCTCGAAAACGTGCGCCGCATCGCCGCGCGCCAGGCGCACACCTGCAGGCAGCGTGCGCTTGCCAACCGCTGGGCCGACCGCCTGGCCGGCCAGGCCGACCAGCGTCCGGGCGACCTGATATTGCTGGTGGCCGACATGGCGCGCGAGGTGCCGGCGATGGACGCCAGCTTCGTGGCCGAACTGACGCGCCGCCTGCAGGGCCGCAGCGGCCCGCTGACCCAGGCCCTGCAATGGGTCGCGACCCGCTTGGCCGACGACGAGCGCACCATCGAGCAGTCGGTACAGGCCGATATCGCGCGCCAGTCCGCCGACCAGGTCTCGGTGGCCAACAGCATCGGCAGCCTGCGCCTGCTCGGCACCATGGACTGGCGCGAGTTCGTCGAGACCCTGAGCGCGGTCGAACAGGCGCTGCGCCAGGATCCGGCCGGCGTCTACGGCAAGATGGATTTCGCCACGCGCGACCACTACCGCCACACCATCGAGCGCCTGGCGCGCGCCAGCCGGCGCAGCGAAACTGAAGTCGCCGGCGAGGCGCTGGCCCTGTCCGGCGAAAGCGCACAAGGCCGGCGCGAACGTCACGTCGGCTACTTCCTGGCCGGCGCCGGCCTGGCGCGCCTGGAACGGCGCCTGAAGCTGGGCACGGCCGCGCACCGTGCGGTGCGCCGCATGCTGCGCCGCCTGCCGCTGCCTTTTTATCTGGGCGCGGCCGCGATCCTGACGGCATTGTTCACGGCCGCCGCCGTGATCCACGCGCAGGCCGGCGGCGCCGGCGACGCGCTGCTGTTCGCGCTCGCCGTGCTGGCCGCGTTCGGCGCCAGCCAGCTGGCGCTTTCCCTGGTCAACCTGCTGGCAGCGCGCCTGGTGCGTCCGAAACCGCTGCCGCGCATGGATTTCAGCGCCGGCATCCCGGCCGATGCCCAGGCCGTGGTGGCGGTGCCCGCGCTGCTGTACAGCGGCGACAACGTGGCCGCGCTGTGCGACGACCTCGAGGTGCGCTACTTGGCCAACCGCGATCCGCACCTGCGCTTCTGCCTGGTGACCGACCTGCTCGACGCACCGCTGCAGGACATGCCGGGCGACGCCGAACTGGTCGAGCAGGCGCGCGCCGCCATCGCCGCCCTGAACGCCAAGTACGCACACGACCGCGACGGTGACGCCTTCCTGTTCCTGCACCGCCAGCGTGTCTGGAACGAGGGCGAGGGCGCCTGGATCGGACGCGAGCGCAAGCGCGGCAAGCTGGCCGACCTGAACGCCTTCCTGCGCAGCGGCGCGCGGACGCCGTTCAGCGTGGTCGAAGGCAGCGCCGACGGCCTGGCCGAAACGCGCTACGTGATCGTGCTCGACGCCGACACCCGGCTGCCGCGCGACACCGCGCGTGCGCTGGTGGCCGCGATGGCGCACCCGCTGAACGCGCCAGTGCTGAACGAGGACGGCAGCCGCGTGGCCGAAGGCTACGGCCTGCTGCAGCCGCGCGTGAGCGCCTCGCTGGCGCCGGAAAATGCGTCGCGCTACCAGCGCCTGTGCAGCGGCGAGCCCGGCATCGATCCGTACACGCGGGCCGAGCACGACGTCTACCAGAACCTGTTCGGCGAAGGCTCCTTCATCGGCAAGGGCATCTACGACCTCGAGGTGTTCGAGCGCATGCTCCAGGGCCGCTTCCCGGACGACCGGGTGCTGTCGCACGACCTGCTGGAAGGGTGTTACGTCCGCTCCGGCCTGCTGGACGACGTCCAGCTCCACGAAGCCTGCCCGGCGCGCTACAGCGACGACGTCGGCCGCCGCCACCGCTGGATCCGCGGCGACTGGCAGCTGGCCGGCTGGCTGGGCACGCGCGTGCCGGCTCCTGGCGGCCGCCGGGTGCCGAATCCGCTGTCGCCGCTGTCGCGCTGGAAGCTGTTCGATAATCTGCGCCGCAGCCTGGTGGCGCCGGTGCTGAGTGCCCTCCTGCTGCTGTGCTGGGCGCAGCTGGAAGGGCCGGCGTTCTGGAGTGCCGCGGTGCTCGCGATCTTCTTCCTGCCGGTGTTCTTCCAGGCCCTGATCCGCCTGGCCGGCAAGGCGCACGACGTCACGCTGCGCCAGCACCTGCTGAACTGGGCCCAGGACACGCGCAGCGGCGTCGTGCGTGCCACCCTCGACGTGAGCTTCCTGCCCCACGAAGCCTGGTACAGCCTCGACGCGATCGCCCGCAGCGCCTGGCGCCTGGGCGTGAGCCGGCGCCGCCTGCTGGAGTGGAAGGCGTCCAGCCTGGCGCGTTCGAGCACCGACCTGGAAAGCAACTGGCACAACATGACGTTCGCGCCGGGGTTCGCGATCGGCACCGCGCTGCTGCTGTCGTTTGCCAATCCGCTGACGCTGTTCGCGGCGGCGCCGCTGCTGCTGCTGTGGTTCCTGTCGCCGGTCGTCGCCTGGTGGATCAGCCTGCCCGTGGCGCGGCCCGCGCCCGCCATCGACGCCGGCCAGCGCCGCTTTCTGCACACGCTGGCGCGCCGCACCTGGGCCTTCTTCGAAGACCATGTCGGCCCCGAGGACAACTGGCTCCCGCCCGACAGCATGCAGGAGCATCCGGCGCCGCGGGTGGCACAGCGCACTTCGCCCACCAACCTCGGGCTGGCGCTGCTGGCCAACCTGAGCGCCTGGGATTTCGGCTACGCCGCCACCCTGGAGCTGCTGGCGCGCACCCGCGCGACCCTGCAGACCATGGGCCGCATGGAGCGCCACCGCGGCCACTTCTATCAGTGGTACGACACCCGCAGCCTGGCGCCGCTGCTGCCGATGGTGGTGTCGACGGCCGACAGCGGCAACCTGGCCGGCCACCTGCTGACCCTGGCAGCGGGACTGGAGCAGCTGGCCGAGCGCCCGGCCGCCTCCAGCCGCGCGCTGGACGGCATCGGCGACACCCTCGCTATCGTCGACGAGCTGGCCGAAGCCGGCCCGACGCCGCTCAGGGACGCGATCGCCGCCATGCGCCTGCACCTCGGCCCCGAGCGCTGGCGCAGCCTCGACACGCTGCCCGGCCTGCTCGACTGCCTGGCGGCGCTGGCGCGCGCTGCCGTGGCCATCGAACAGGCCGTCGCCGACGATGCCGGCGCCGAGCTGCGCAGCTGGGCCGGCAAGCTGGCCGCGCAATGCCACGCCTTCCACGCCGACCTGCTCCTGAGCACGCCCTGGATGCGTGCCGCCCAGGCCTACGTGCTGGATTCGAGCCTGACCCGCATCCCGACCCTGCGCGAACTGGCGGAAGGCGGCGTGCGCCTGCCGGCCGACGATGCGCTGGCCGCGATGGTGGAGGAGGGCGCCGCCCACGCGCGTGCGCGCCTGGACGAGCTGCGCCTGCTGGCGCGCCTGGCGCGCGAGTTCGCCGCCATGGACTTCGGTTTCCTGTACCGGCGCGACACCGGCCTGCTGGCGACCGGCTACAACGTCAGCGAGCGCCGCCTCGACGGCGGCAGCCACGATCTATTGGCGTCGGAAGCGCGGCTGGCGAGCTTCGTCGGCATCGCCCAGGACCAGCTGCCGCAGGAGCACTGGTACGCGATGGGACGCCAGCTGTCCCTGGCGCAAGGCGAGCAGGTGCTGCTGTCCTGGAACGGCACCATGGCCGAATACCTGATGCCGCTGCTGCTGATGCCCGGCCAGCGCGGCACGCTGCTCGACCAGACCTACCGGGGCATCGTGCGCGCCCAGGCCGCGTATGCGGGCCGCCGCGGCATCCCCTGGGGCATGTCCGGGTCCGGCTACAACACGGTGGACGCCGCCATGCAGTACCAGTACCGCGCCTTCGGCGTGCCCGGCACCGGCGCGCGCCGCGACCTGGGCGAAGACCTGGTCGTCGCGCCGTATGCCGGCATGCTGGCGCTGATGGTCGAGCCTGCGCTGGCCTGCGCCAACCTGCAGCGCATGGCGGCGCTCGGTTTCAGCGGCCGCTACGGGTTTTATGAGGCGGTCGACTACACGCCGGCGCGCCTGCCGCCCGGCCAGGCCAGCGCCGTGGTGCGTGCCTTCATGGTGCAGCACCAGGGCATGGGCTTGCTGGCGCTGTCCCACCTGCTGCATGGGCGACCGATGCAGCGCCGCTTCGAGAGCGACCCGCAGCTGCGCGCCACGCTGCCGCTGCTGCAGGAACGCGTGCCCAGGTCCGGCGCCGCCGAGCCGTCGGGCGCCGATCATCCGGCCTTGCGCCAGCCGGCCCAGGCCGCCGGCACGGCGAACGCGGTAGCGCGCAGCGTGACCGATGCCGATGCCGGCCATCCGGAAGTGCAGCTGCTGTCGAACGGCCGCTACCACGTGATGGTGAGCGCCGCCGGCACCGGCTACAGCCACTGGAACGGCCTGGCCGTGACGCGCTGGCGCGAAGATCCGAGCGCCGACGACAGCGGCCATTTCTGCTATGTGCGCGACCTCGACAGCGGCGCCGTCTGGTCGACCACGCGCCAGCCTGTGCAGGCCGCGCCGGAGCGCTACGAAGCCGTGTTCTCGGAAGGCCGCGCCGAATTCCGCCGCAGCGACCACGGCATCGATCTGCACACCGAGATCGTGGTCTCGCCGGAAGACGACATCGAGCTGCGCCGCACCCGCATCGCGAATAAATCGGGCCGGGTGCGCCGCATCGAGCTGACCGGCTACGCCGAAGTGGTGCTGGCATCTGCCGCCATCGACGCTGCGCACCCGGTGTTTTCCAGGATGTTCGTGCAGACCGAGATCCTGCCCGAACGCGGCGCCATCCTGTGCACGCGCCGGCCGCAGACGCCGGACGAGCGGCCGCCGGTCCTGCTGAACCTGATGACGGTGCATGGTGCCGCAATGGATGCGGGTGACGCGGCAAGCTTCGAGACCAGCCGCGCCGCCTTCATCGGCCGCGGCCGGCGCAATGCGCTGCCGGCCGCGCTGGCGGACAGCGGCCTGCTCGGCGCGCATGCGGGCACGGTGCTCGATCCGGCGGTGGCGATCCGGCGTGTCCTGACCCTGGCGCCCGGACAGGAAATCACGGTGGACGTGGTGCTGGGCGTGGCCGCCACGCGCGAGGGGGCGATGCAGCTCGTCGACAAATACCAGGCCCAGGAAGCTGGCAACCCGCTGGCCGACCGCGTGTTCGAGCTGGCCTGGACCCACGGCCAGGCGGTGCTGCGCCAGCTGAACGCGAGCGAGCCGGACGCCCAGCTGTACGGCTGCCTGGCCGGTGCCGTGCTGTATCCGCAGGCCGCGCTGCGCGCCGACCCGGCCCTGATCGCGCGCAACGGCCGCGGCCAGTCGGGGCTGTGGGCGTATGCGGTGTCCGGCGACTGGCCGATCGTGCTGCTGCAGCTGCGCGACAGCGCCAATATCGAGCTGGCGCGCCAGCTGGTGCAGGCCCATGCCTGGTGGCGCCTGAAGGGCCTGACGGTGGACCTGGTGATCTGGTGCGGCGACGGCGATAGCGGCGGCGGCGGCGGCTACCGCCAGGGCTTGCGCGACCAGATCATGAACCTGATCGCCGCCGGACTCGATGCGCAGTCGCTCGACCGCCCCGGCGGCGTGTTCGTGCGCGCGCTCGAACAGATCCCGAACGAGGACCGGATCCTGATGCAGTCGGTGGCGCGGGTGGTGCTGTCGGACGAGCGCGGCAGCCTGGCCGACCAGCTGCGCCGTGGCGGCCTGCAGAAGCCGAACCTGCCGCCGCGGTTGGAGACCGTGCCGCCAGCGCAGGTGCCCGCCGCGCAGCCGCAGCCGCTGGCGCTGCCCCCGCTGCAGCTCGACAACGGCATCGGCGGCTTCAGCGCCGACGGCCGCGAATATGTCATCCGCATCGGCCCCGGCCGGCCGACGCCGGCGCCCTGGTCGAACGTGCTGGCCAGCCCGATGTTCGGCAGCGTGGTCTCGGAAAGCGGGCAAGTCTACAGCTGGAACCAGAACGCCCACGAATTCCGCCTCACGCCCTGGCACAACGACCCGGTATCGGACCCCGGCGGCGAAGCCTTTTATATACGCGACGAAGAGAGCGGCGTGTTCTGGTCGCCGACCGCCTTGCCGGCGCCGTCCGGCGCCGATTACCTGACGCGCCACGGCTTCGGCTACAGCGTGTTCGAGCACGCGGCGCATGGCATCCGCAGCGAACTGCAGACCCATGTGGCGCTGGATGCGCCGCTCAAGTACGTGGTCGTCAAGCTGCGCAACGAGGGCACCTTGCGGCGGCGCCTGTCGGTCACCGGCTACGTCGAATGGGTGCTGGGCGACCTGCGCGAGACGTCGGCCCTGCACGTGGTCACCGAGCACGATCCGGCCAGCGGCGCGCTGTTTGCCCGCAATGCCTACAACACCGACTTCTCGGGCCGGGTCGCCTTCTTCCACCTGGATGCCGAACAGGTTTCGTACACCTGCGACCGCCTCGAATTCATCGGACGCCATCGCAGCCTGGCCAGTCCGGCGGCCCTGGAACGTGCCGGCCTCTCGGGCCGCAGCGGCGCCGCGCTCGATCCGTGCGCCGCGCTGCAGACGGTGGTCGAACTGGCGCCCGGCGAGGAGCAGGAGCTGGTGTTCATGCTGGGCGTCGGCGGCCGCCGCAACCTGGACGCAGCCGGCATGGTGCAGCGCCATGCCGGCGCAAGCAACGCCCACGACAGCTTCGCCCGCATGCGCGACTGGTGGGACGAGACGCTCGGCGCCGTGCGCATCGAGACGCCGGAACCGGCGCTGGACGCGCTCGCCAACGGCTGGCTGCTGTACCAGACCATCGCCTGCCGCCTGTGGGCGCGCACCGGCTACCACCAGTC
>Ga0308160_10003002_pt1 | contig 19560 bp, 22 predicted proteins | sample PhyFR1_FD_201036 | JGI IMG/M metagenome (GOLD analysis project Ga0308160, IMG submission 201036) | Phyllosphere microbial communities from UC Gill Tract Community Farm, Albany, California, United States - DLSLF.R1 | ecosystem: Host-associated > Plants > Phyllosphere > Unclassified | place: USA...
AATCATGCTTCACCCAGATCAGCGCATCGGTATTATAGCCTATGCTTTTTGCTTTTGCCAGAAACCTCTGCCTGATGCTATCGGGAATTTCTTTGGTCCGGGAAAGGATCCAGAGGTATTTTAAATTGTTTCCCATGATTAAAGCATATTGGTAATTGTCGTCGATATCAACGACGTTATAACCTGCCCAGACCGGCTTGAAAAAAGAGACTTTTAAACGGGCTTCATTATCGCTGTTTACAAACCGTGCTTCGCCGACGGATTCTTTCCATTCTTTTTTAACATAGTTATAGCCTCTGTTATCGACTTTGATGGTACCGTCCGGATTTTTGGAATAGGTGGCCGTCACGTTGTCCATATTTTTCTCGAATTTGTAATCGAAACGGGCGATCTCGTACCATTTGCCAAGGTATTGATCGGCCTTGAAATTCTGAACGGCAGCGGCCCCATTCGGAATCCCTACGGAACAGGAGTTTAAAATCACGAGTCCTAAAATTCCCAGTGAAACGGGAATGGCGATTTTCGTCAGCATCTTCATAACGGAATATTTTTGTGGTATCCTGGACTCTTCAAAAATAATGCCTGAAAGAATTGCTGCTCTCCTGTCATCGATGGTCTGTTTAAGTTTAGCTTTTGCTTCACCATCAAGAATTAAGATGTTTTAGCTTTAAAAAATCAGTTGATCAGTTTCTCAGCGGCATATCATATGATTCACCGAAATCGTCGTATGAAAGTGAGGCATAAACAAAGTTTATTTTAATTCAGGAAATTAAGAGAAATGACGGAATGTTTTATAAATAAAAATCCAAACAGTTTCTATGAAAAAACGTTCAGGAAATTATCTTTGAAGCTGCCGGAGACTTCGATTTCGGTATCATCGGAAAGGGTTACGGTTCCGCTTTTATGGTAAGATTTCACAAACCGGGTATTGATGATGTGCGAACGGTGAACCCGTACGAAAGGGGCCTCAAGCAGGTCGTCGAAATGTTTAAGGAAACGGCAGACCATTTTTTTGGAACCGTCCGTCAGATACACCTGGGTAAAATTCCCGTCTGCCTGGAGCCTGATGATATCTTCCGTTTTCACGACATCAAAGCCCTGTAATGTCGGAAGGATGAGGTGCTGCTTCTCAGGCTTCAATTTTAAATTTTCGAGGAGGATTTTATTCCGGTTCAGTTCTTCCTTGTTCTCAATGCTTTCCGCCGCTTTGTTTACCGCCATGATAAGCTCCTGAATATCGATAGGTTTCAGGATGTAGTAGCTTGCCGATTTGTTCAGGGCCTGTAAGGAGTACTGTGAAAACGCAGTGATGAAAATGGTTTCATACGAAAAATCCTTTGTTGCTTCAAGCACATCAAAGGCATTTCCAAAAGGCATTTCCACATCCAGGAAAACAAGCTGCGGCTGTTTTTCAGAAATGAGAGGAACGGCTTCCCTGATGTTTTCCGCCTCCCCTAAAATTTCAACCTGCGGACAGTATTTGGTGAGATAGCTCCTTAAAACTTCTCTGGCCATCAGTTCATCGTCTACGATTACGGCTTTTATTTTCATTTGTTCATCAATTTATAAGTGATTTCCACGACAACACCCTGTGCATTTTCCTTATCGGTGATCTTACATTCTATTTCCTGATGATAGAGGTCATTCAGCAGCGCGATCCGCTCCAGTGTATTTTTCATGCCGCGGCCTTTCCGTGCTTTCTGGTGTTCCGTTTTCTGCTTTTTGCTTTCTTCGATGCCGATGCCGTTGTCTTCAACAGTTATTTTCAGCTGCCGGCTTAGCTTTTCAAAGCGCAGGATGAGAAAACCTTTGGTCGTCCGGTAACGGAGTCCGTGCCAGATGGCATTTTCGAGAAAAGGCTGGACGAGCATTCCGGGAACCTTCAGGCTATGGATATTCAGGCTTTCATCCACCTCGATTTCATAATCGAACTTATCGGCGAAGCGTGTTTTTTCCAGCGCCAGGTAATTCTGCAGCAGATCCAGTTCCTGCTGAAACGGGATAAAATCTTCCGTGGAATTTTCCATCACTCCGCGCATCAGCTTTGAAAACCGGGTTAAATACTGATTCGCTTCCAGTTCGTTATTCGTCGCAATAAAATGATTGACCGAATTCAGGCTGTTGAAGATAAAATGCGGGTTCATCTCACGGCGCAAGGACTGCAGGGCAATTTTTTTATTCTTCACCTGCACTTTTTTCAGGGTCCTGAAAATGAAGATGATTAAAGCTGTTAAAATAATTAAAGCTGCAATTAATCCATAATTGAACACATTTTTCTTACGGATCAGCTCATCTTTCAGCTCTTTTTCTTTTTCGAGCTGGTTAATCCGCTGTTCGGTATCTTCCAGTACTTTTTCATCGGCCAGGCTTTTATCTTTAGCCACCAGCTCCGGGAGTTTCCCCAGGAAATCACGGTAGAGCTGTACCGAAGCATCAGTATTTCCGGAGACCCTGTAGAGGCTGTCGAGTTTCTTTACGCTTTTCTGCGCTTCCAGGGTATGGCCCTTTTCGAGGGCAATCCCGTATGATTTTTTCAGCAGGCCGATGGCTTCTTCAGGATCGTTTTTCTTAATATAAAGGTCTGCCAGTTCCCGGATTTGCTCGACTTCCTTTTTAGAATTTTTCTTTACGAAATCTTCTTTCAGCACCGTCTTTTTTGCTGCGATGGCTTTATCAAACTTCCTGTTGTCTACATAGAAATCCGTCAGTTTCTGATTGATTTCCAAAGCCTGCTGCGGGGCTTCCTTTTTGGAGATCTTATAGGCGCTTGTCAGGTTGGCTTCCGCTTTCGGAATATCATTCTGCTGGATGTTCACTTCCGCCATCTGGCTGTAGCTCGTGGCCAGTGCACCGTTATCCTTTTCCTTTTCGTTCAGCCGGATGTTGCTTTGGATCGCTTCTTCTTTTGCTTCGGGCGAACTGACGGAGAGCCGAGTCGCATCATTGGAATTGAGAACACGGCTTTTAGGCGTGCTGACTTCTGCCGCGCGGTTGTAATTGCTGATGGCCGGGGTAACCTTATTCTGTTTTTCCTGAGACTGTGCCAGCTTACGGCTCGTCTTTTCAATATTGGGCCGGTCATTTAATTTTTCATAAATGGTTTTGGCTCTGGCATAATATTCTTCGCTCTTACGGAAGTTTCCGTCTTTAAAAAAAGTTTCACCGATGTTGTAGTAGGAATCGGCCTGTGCGGATTCGTTTTCGGTACTGACGGCCTTTTCCAGCTTCTTGGTCTGCATCCGCACCTCTCCCGCCACATTACCGCTCTGGGAATACGCCATATTTCCAAAGACCACGGTAAAGAAAACGGTAAAAAATCGGAGCATTTTCATAAAACAAAGATAGGCATATCTGTCATTTGCTGAAAACGATTCACCAAGTGGAAACGGAAACTCACCAAGTCTGCCCTTTTTCCCGGGATCCCAAGCCTAATTTTACGGCATAATTTTAAATTTAATAATCATGAAACATTTTTTACCCCTGTTTTCGGTGGTATGCTTCCAACTCTCTTTCTCACAGGTTTCGGGAAATATCAATTACAGAAACCGCACCCAGTACCCTGAAAGCAACATCAATGTCGCAGATCCCGTTATCGCACAGGCCATAAACGAAAGTATCATCAGTGTAAAAGGCCTGGCCAATGTAAAGGCAGAAGAATATGTAGCGATTTTCAGCATTACCCAGGTTGCGGAAAGCGCCGAAGAAGTGAATGACCTGATCGACCGCCGCATCAACAGAGCACTGGACCGTATCAAAACAAAAAAAGGAGTCGAAACCTATGTAGATATGATTTCGTTTGTGCCCGTCTACCAATATAATGTCGAAAAGAAAACGTCGAGCAAAAAAAACTACAATGAGTTGCCCGCCGGGTTCGAGCTGAAGAAAAACATCCATATTAAATTTACCGATCCTTCGCAGCTGAACGATTTCATCTCTATTTTATCCAAAAACGAAATCTATGATCTTGTGCGCGTGGATTATTTTGCCGGTACTATGGAAAGCGTCAAAAAAGAGCTGATCCGTAAAGCAACCCTGGCATTGCAGGAAAAAACCGCAAACCTTCAAAATCTGTTGGGTGAAAATTTCGCGGGAGCAGAAAAAAATGTGAGCGACGGATTCAGGGTGACCCTGCCTACGGAAATGTACCGGTCATACGAAGCATACAACAGTTCTTCCCTGGCCCTGACGAAGTTTTCAAATGTAAACCAGGCCGCCAAATCCGTTACTTCCTATTATCAGCCGGTTCTGGATAAGGAATTCGATTTTGTCATCAATCCCGTTGTTCACGAACCGGTTATTCAGGTGATGTATGAGATCAAATTAAATATTAAAAGAAATTCAGGTGTAGGGAAAATAGCAGAACAAAATTCATTTAGGAAAGAAAAAAAACGGTTCCGGTTATTTTAAGGTGTGCGTGTCAAAAGCTTTCTTTTTCTGTATCAAAACCTTAATATTAATTGAAATTCCGTTAACAGCCAATAGCTTGGCATTGAGTACATTTGTTTAAAACCAATCATGACTATGAAAAAAGCTTTTTACTTTCTGGGCTTATGTACGCTGTTCCTGCAGAACTGTTCTTTTCTGGAACAGAGCGACTTTATGGAAACGAAGATAATTTCGAGCGACCTCAACGAAAAGATCATTTATAAATATTACCAGACGGGCATTCATCAGTATAAAGTCGATTTTTACTCGGTGGACCGGGCGGGTTCCACCCGATTGTTCGGGCATTATATCAACGATGCCCTGCTGTCTCCAGATACCTACCACATCTCCGAAAGCGATGATGAGCTGATTATCAGGACAAAACTCTTTACAGAGGCTAAAAAATTCATCACCCGGAGCGGAAAATCGATTATTTTAACAAACCGGTAAAAAACGATCGGCAATATTTCACTTAATACCATCTACCAAGTGAAACCCGCTTTTCACCCAGTTTCATGGGATCCTGCTGATATTCTTTGTAATTTTACTATAGAAATTTAAAATTAAAAACAGGAAATTATGAAATGGAGACATTTTTTACTGATCGGATTTTTAGTATTCGGAAGTCTGATCAATGCGCAGGAGATTAAAAAGAATTTTATTGAAGTAACAGGAGTTGCCGAAATGGAGGTGGAACCGGATGAGATTGTCTTCAGTATCGGAATTAAAGGCGATAATAAAAACCAGCTTGCCGATAATGAAAAGCAGCTGTTCGAGATTTTAAAGAACAACGGCGTGAAAAACGAAGACATCAAATTCAAATCGATGTACCAGAATATTTACTCCAAAACCAAAATCTTTACAAAAAGCCTTGAGTTTAAAGTTACAAAGAAGACGAATATGAGCAATCTGTTTGAAAGCCTTAACCAGAAATGGATTACCAGCATCAACATCAGTGAAATTAAGAATACCAAAATCGCCGATTTCAGAAAAACCGTAAAAGTAAATGCTTTGAAAGCAGCTAAAGAAAAAGCCGACTACCTCTTGGAAAGTATGGGTAAAAAAGCGGGAAATCCCCTTGAAATTGTAGAAATGGAAGATTACACCAGCGACACCGTACTTCCGATGGCTTACCGGAGCAAAGTGGCCAATGTACAGCTGGAAGCTGCCGATGCCAACGCAGACTATTCGTTCGACAATATTGATAACATCAAACTGAAGTACAGCATCAAGACCAAATATGAAATCCTTTAAAAGTAATGGATAGAGGCCGATATTCCTTCGGCAGATATCTATATTTTAAGTGTGCAACCCGTGGCCGGAACGCCATGGGTTTTTTCATCTTAAAAGAAAGGAAATCACAGATAGATAATCAGGATTTTTGATCTTAAAAGAATAAATTATCTGTAGTACCACAAAAAATTAACCATTGGTTTACTTTTTGTTAACGTAAAACTGAACCATCTTAATAAATATACGATATGATAACGATTATTTCAGAAGCTCCGGAGAATGTTGCTGCTTTCAGCGCAACGGGAGATGTAACAAAAGAAGATTTTGAAAATCTTGTATTTCCTCACGTACAAAAAAAGGTGAATGAATACAATGAGCTGAATTATCTATTGTATTTGGATACAGACCTGGATAAATTTACCGTAGGTGCCTGGATGCAGGATGCTATTCTCGGATTGAAAAACTTATCCCATTGGAACAGAGCCGCGATTGTGACGGATAAAGAAGGAGTGCAGAATTTCACTGATATCTTCAGTGTCGTGATGCCGGGAGAATTTAAGTCCTTCCCGAAAGGAAACCTTTACAATGCTTTGTACTGGTGCAAAAACGGGAATGAAGTGGAAGCGTAAACAGCTTATTATAAAAACAACTGAGGACTGTCTTTTTTAGGCAGTCTTTTTTTGTCTGTTAAAATTAAAAAGGCTGCTCCTGACCGGAACAGCCGTTATCTTATCTATTGATCACACGAAACGCATCCGGCAGTAATTTCATCCTTATTTAACTTCTGTGAAGCATAGAGCTGCTTGTACCGGAAGGCTATCACCAGACCAACGAGCGTCATTCCCACTCCGACCAGAGACGGATAATTATAGGCATAACCCTTTTGCAGCGGAATGCCTCCCAAAAATGCACCCATGGCATTGGCACAGTTGAATGCTGCCTGCATAAAGGAAGCGGCCATCATTTCACTTTTCGGGGCCGCCTTCATCATCATAATGTTGATCGGTGCCGCTACGGACATGGACAGCGCTCCGCAGATAAAGGTCAGTATTAAAGAAACAACCGTATATTCCGAGAAGAAAAATACCCCGGTCAGTGAAAGCATCATCAAAGTCATCAGCAGGACACAGGTTTTTTCAGGATTGAGCCTGTCCGAAAGGTATCCGCCGGCCAGGTTTCCGACCACCATTCCCGCTCCGGCAAGAATCATCACATAAGCCATCTGATTCTCCTGTATGCCTGAGACTATGGTCATCAAAGGCGTAATATAGCTGAACCACGTGAAAAGACCGCCGAAACCGATGGCCGTAATCATCAGGACCAGCCATGTCTGCTTTCTCTTAAGAAACTTCATCTCTTCCATAAAGCGGGTATCCTGATTGGTCTCCAGCACCGGGAGCCAGAGTTTCAGAAACAGCAAGGCGAGCAACCCGATTACTGCAACAATCGCAAAATACCATCGCCAGTGGAACGTATGTCCGATGTACGTTACCAACGGGACCATCGCCAGATTGGCAATGGTAAGCCCGGTAAACATCAGGGAAATATAAAACGCCTCCTTCCCTTTTGCCGCCATCCGGGTCGCGACTACAGTGCCCACTCCGAAAAATGCGCCATGCGGCAGACCGGACAGGAAACGGATGATCATCATGGTCGTATAATCCGGCGCAACAGCCGATAAAGCGTTGAATACGGTAAAAATCATCATCAGGGCAATCAGAACCTTCTTCGGTGGGAATTTTACCGAATAGCCGATCAGCAGCGGTGCACCAACCACCACCCCGAAAGCATAGGCTGAAATCAGGTGTCCTGCCTCGGGGATGCTGATCTCCAGACTTCTCGCCATATCGGGAAGCAGCCCCATAATGGTAAACTCGGTAGTCCCGATTCCCAGTCCGCCGATGGCCAGCGGTATTATTCTTTTATCAATCTTCATTGTATTGCCTTTTAACTGTTTTAAAGTGCAAAAATCGACAGAATTTACCGGTTATACTTTAACGGAAATGATGTAAATTTGTTCTGTATTAACAATTTTAATTAAATTTAAATTAATTATTAATCAAAAGAGGACCTAATGAAAATCCAGAAGGAGATTATTGCGTTTGAAGAGGGGAAATCCTTCAAGCTGTTTTCCCCATCGCTTAAAAACTGTTTTTTCTGGCATTACCATCCGGAAACGGAGCTGGTTTACGTAGAAGCCAGCAACGGCATCCGTCATGTAGGAAAGAATATTTCAGATTTCAAGGACAGCGATCTGCTGCTGATCGGCTCCAATGTTCCTCACCTCAATTTCGATTATAAGATCCAGACGGAATGCAAGCAACTGGTCCTGCAGATGCGGGAAAATTTTCTTCAGGATGTCATCTTTTCCGTTCCTGAATTTGATAAGATCAAGAAATTACTGGACCGCTCTTACCTCGGCCTTTCGTTTTCAGGGGAAACCAAACACCAGGTTGTTGAAAAATTAAAGCGGATGAAAGAGGAAAACGCTTTCGGTGCTTTTATGGAGCTGATTGAAATATTACAGATCCTCGCCCAGTCTCATGAGGTAAAAGAACTGAATACCGAAGATACCCGGATCAAATGGTTCCTGAACGACAAGATCCGGATGGGAACCATTTACGACTACATCCACGAAAATTACGATAAAGCGCCCAACGTGAATGTGATTGCTGAAAATGTAAACCTAAGCACGCCTGCTTTCTGCCGCTACTTTAAGAAACAAACCAACATGACATTCACCGATTTTGTGAACAATTACCGGATCAATCAGGCTAAATTGCTGTTGCTGCAGAATTCAGGGATCACGGAAGTCTGCTTCCAGGTGGGTTTTGAAAGCCTCTCCTATTTTAATAAGCTGTTTAAGAAATACATAGGCGAGACCCCTTCTGCCTTTAAGAAAAAACATTTGAGTAAAATAGCACATCCTTAAATTTAACCATAAAAGCTTTTAACACATGAGCCACATCAGATTTTAGATTAAATGATTCCGCATAATTTCAGAACACCTTAGAAAGAAACCTCGAAGAGGTTCGCCGATTCATTTATTAAACCATAAAAAGGTTCGACGAAGTCAAAAGTCACAAAAGACATGGATGCTGCTAAAAAAGTTGAATATGATTCTGGGGAAAGCGCACAAAAGTCTTTAAAAAATCAAAGATTTTTTATCTCCTATGTTCTGAAAGTATTTTCAAGATATTCAAACTTTCTCTGTGACTTATGGGTTAAAAATAAACACAATCATCTGCGTCAATCTGTGATTAAAAACAAAAAAAAGTCGCTTCAAAGCTGAAGCGACTGTATTTTAATGAATATGTTTTTCTGCGTGATAGGAGCTTCTTACCAGCGGCGAGCTTTCCACATGCCTGAACCCTAAACTTCTGGCGAAATCCCCGAACTCGTCGAATTCTTCAGGGGTTATGAATTTCTTTACGGGAAGATGTTTTTTAGTCGGCTGCAGATATTGGCCTAAGGTAATGATGTCCACATCTGCATTTCGGATGTCTTCAATCGTCCGGAAAACCTCATCTCTGGTTTCACCTAACCCTAGCATAACGCCGGTTTTGGTTCTTCGCTGGCCGGCTTCTTTTAAATATCTTAAAACCTCAAGGCTTCTTTCGTATTTGGCCTGGATTCTTACTTCTCTGGTAAGGCGTTTTACCGTTTCCATATTATGGGAAATCACTTCCGGAGCCACCTCTACCAACCGGTCGATGTGCTTGGTGATTCCCTGGAAATCCGGGATCAGGGTTTCCATAGTTGTGCCAGGGGAAATCCTTCTCACGGCATTCACGGTCTCCGCCCAGAGAATGGAGCCCATGTCTTTCAGATCATCACGGTCTACCGAAGTTAAAACGGCGTGTTTGATCTTCATTAATTTGATCGAACGGGCCACTTTTTCAGGTTCATCCCAGTTTACATCCATGGGTTTTCCGGTTTTTACCCCGCAAAATCCACAGCTCCGGGTGCAGATGTTTCCTAGAATCATGAACGTTGCCGTTCCTTCTCCCCAGCATTCGCCCATATTCGGACAGCTTCCGCTCTGGCAAATGGTGTTTAATTTATATTTGTCGACCAAAGTTCTCAGTTCCCTGTAATTCTTTCCGGTAGGAAGTTTCACGCGGATCCACTTTGGTTTCTGAACGGTTGTATCCTGAACTAAATTCTCCATTTATTTCTCAAATTGAGGGTCAAAGTTAGTGATTTTTTTATCGAAACAATCAAAGACAGGGATTGATGAAACACATAATTTCGTAATTTTAAGTTTTAAATTTGATTTATGAAAACTACATTTTGCCTGGTGCTGATTTTATTCAGTACATTTTCTTTCGGACAGAAAGAGTTCCAGCCCAAGGGTTCCACCGTTATTGAGACCGTGGACGGTGATCTGGACGGTGATCAGATTCCGGAAAAGGTAATTGTTTACAATACAAAAGACACCACCGAATACGGAAATATCCGTGAGATACAGATCCTCAAAAAAGTCAGTGATAAATGGACCATCCTGGAAAAGTCCAGCAATGCCATCCTTAAAAGCGGGGACGGCGGAATGATGGGTGATCCATATCAGAGCACCGAAATACAAAAAGGAATTCTGATGATTACCCAGGCCGGAGGAAGCAGCTGGAAGTGGGGCTACACCGACAAATACCGGTTCCAGAACGGCCGTTTTGAACTGATCGGTTATTCATCAAGCAGTGGAAAACCGGAAGAATATTCGACGGATGTAGATTTTAATTTATCGACAGGGCAGCTGACATTTGAGAAAGAAGTTGAAAACACAAAAGAATACGGACCATCTAAAAAGGAAACGTTCATAAAAAAAGGAGTGAAAATAAATCTTCAGAACAGGAACCAGGACAAACGCTGGGAAATTATTCTGCCCAAGACGAAAGAAAAGGTTTATTTGTGATCTGATGCCTCCTGAGTGTTAGTGTATAAGTAAACCTAACGGGTTTTTGAAACCCGTTAGGTTTCTGACCGCTGATTTTAGCATTTCACATTTAGTTGTCTTCAAACTCATTGTTTTTCAACAGCTCTGCCAATACTTTTTTGGCACGCATCACCCGGACTTTTGTATTTGCAACTGAGATTCCCAGCTCTTCGGCGATTTCTTTGATGCTTTTTTCCTCAAAGAACCTCAACCTGATAATATCCTGATAGTTGGCATCCAGCGATTCGATGGTCTTGATGATCTTTTTCTGCTCTTCGTCAGAGATCATCAGCTCTTCCGGGGATTTGGCATAGTGGTTTTTTACCTCATCCAGATTTTCAGTCGGATCCTGGTTTTCCTTCGATTTTTTTCTCCAGAAGTCGATGATGGTATTCTGGGCGATCGTCAGCACCCAGGTTTTAAACTGAAAATGCGGATCATACATATCCAGCTTGGAAAGGACTTTCGAGAAGACATTGACCGTTATTTCATCGGCATCGTTTTCATCATGAACCTTTTTCATCACAAAAGAAAAGACATCTACCCAAAAGATGTTGATGAGCCGGGTCTGGGCCTTCTGGTCTTTTTCCTTCGCCTTACCGATAAGCTGGAATAGTTGTTCGTCGTTCATTACTAACAAATATAACTGATTTTGCCGGATGCGCAAAGAGGCTCTTTAAAGATCACCCCTGAAAGTTGCGAAACGAAAGTTTGGGTCTGAAGATCCCGATTGATCACCGGAGTTTCGCGAATGATCTCTTATCCGCTTTTTCCATCGACTTCCCACTGAATTTCTTATCTTTGCACCTTAAATTTTAAAGCAGAACCTAATGAACTCTTTTATTGAAGAACTGAAATGGCGCGGTCTTTTTGCCGACATGATGCCCGGAACGGATGAACAACTGGATAAGGAAATGACAACAGCCTATATCGGTTTTGATCCTACTGCAGATTCTTTACATATCGGGAGTCTTATTCAGATCAAAATCCTGGCCCATTTTCAGCAGCATGGCCACAAGCCGATCGCATTGGTGGGCGGGGCTACCGGAATGATCGGTGATCCTTCGGGAAAATCTGCCGAAAGAAACCTGCTGGATGAGGCAACCCTGCTTCATTACGTAGACTGCCTGAAAAACCAGCTTTCAAGATTCCTGGATTTCTCGGGAAGCGAACCGAACAAAGCGGAACTGGTGAACAACTACGACTGGATGAAAAATATTTCTTTCCTTGATTTTGCGAAAAACGTAGGAAAAAATATTACCGTTAACTATATGATGGCTAAAGATTCCGTGAAGAAAAGATTTTCCGGGGAATCGGGAGCGGACGGCATGAGCTTTACGGAATTCACCTATCAGCTGATCCAGGGATACGATTTTTTACATCTGTACCAGAATAATAACGTAAAGCTTCAGATGGGAGGTTCCGACCAGTGGGGGAATATTACTACCGGAACGGAACTGATCCGCAGAAAAGCCCAGGGAGAAGCCTTTGCACTGACGGTTCCTCTGATCACAAAAGCCGACGGATCCAAATTCGGAAAATCCGAAAGCGGGGAAAATTACTGGCTGGATAAAAAGAAAACCTCGCCCTACAAATTCTACCAGTTCTGGCTGAATGCCACGGATGATGACGCGGAAAGATTCATTAGATTCTATACTTTCTCAGGCAAAGAAGAAATCGAAGAATTGATTGAAGAGCACAAAACGGCTCCGCACGAAAGAAAGCTTCAGAAAAAACTGGCCGAGGAAGTAACGGTTTGGGTTCACGGAAAGGAAGAATATGAAAAAGCACTGAAAGCTTCTGAAATCCTTTTCGGAAGATCTACCGCTGAAGATCTGGTAAGCCTGGATGAAGAGATCTTCCTGGAAGTTTTTAATGGTGTCCCTCAGAAAGAAGTGGCGAAATCTGATGTTCTGGGCGTACCTATCGTTGATCTCCTTTCTGAAAAGTCAGGTTTCCTTAAATCTAAAAGCGAAGCCACCAGAGAACTGAAAGGAAATTCGATCTCTGTAAACAAGCAGAAGATCAATGAGGTATACACAGCCAATGAAACAGATCTGATTGACGGTAAATTCCTGCTACTGCAAAAAGGGAAGAAAAGCTACTTTATCGTGAAGGTGATTTAATTCATTCTTTATTAAATATAAGACGGGCGCAAAATTTCTAATGTTGCGCCCGTCTTTTTTTTATTCAGCAAAAAAAAGCCATCTTTAAAGATGGCTTTATATAATTTAAGTAATGATCTTAAAGTTCCAGGAAACTGTAGAAAACAGCAGCGCTCTTATCGCCGGTTCCTACTACTTTCTGGGTTTTAGCAACTTCACCGTCTACATAGATGGTAACGATCAGTTCCGAGTCAGAATAAGGAAGCGTAGCATTGGCCGCTAAATTAAGCTGAGACTGGCTCGAGCTTACATACATGTCACCGCTTGACCAGGTAGTTCCTGTAGGATTGAAAGTAGTGCTCTGCCCTGTTCCGATCTGGGTTACTACGGTTTTGAAAACGCCTACCACCGGAGGGTTTGCAGGAGGATTCGGGCCTTTGGTGTTTATTTTTGCTTCAAACTGAATAATGTGGTCTGTATATCCGTCCTCATCATCTTTCTTACAAGAGTTAACCACAAAAATTACTGAAAATAGTACAGCGAATAAAAAAGAAAGTCTAAGTAAACTTTTTGATTTGTAAAATTGCTTCATTTCTCCAAATAGATTTTTAATGTTTCAAATATAGGTTTTTTATCAATATAAAAATAACTTTTATGTAAAATTTCCAACAAAGATTTCTAAATAATATCGATTCAATAAATATTCAGAACGCAGGTTCTGCTTAAATATCTGAAAGGCTAAACATTTGATTTCAGCCAGTTTGTCATAATTTTCCGGTTGGTGTGATCTTTATACCTTTATCTGAAATACAGCAATATTAATTATCTTTGCCCCATGAATTTAGATTACATCGTAAGGGAACCGGAACATATTACTCCCGACACCACCATCCTTTTTATGCTTCACGGCTACGGCAGCAATGAGCAGGACCTTTTCAGCTTCAGGGAAACCCTTCCGGAAGACTGGATCATCATCAGCTTCCGTGCCCCGCGGGCGACCCAGTTTGAAGGGTTTTCATGGTACGATATCGACTTTACCGATCCTGAAAAATTCGTGGATGTTCCGCAAGCGACCGAATCTCTCAACAGTGTCATGGAAAACATTTTAAAAATCGTCAACCATTACGGCATTACCCAGGGAAAAACCCATCTCTGCGGTTTCAGCCAGGGAGGAATTCTATGTTATGCACTGGCTCTGAAATATCCTGAAATGTTTAATCTTGTAGCCTGTTTAAGCAGCTATCCCGAAGAAAAGCTGCTGACGGACATTGTAAAGGATAAGAAAAAGCTTGAAAGACTTAGGTTCTTTGTTTCCCATGGGACAGATGATGCGGTAATTCCTCTGGAATGGGGAAGAAAAGCGGCGGATCTTCTGTATGACCTCAGCTGTTACTTCACCTTCAGGGAATACATGAGCGGCCATGGCGTAAACCAGAAAAATTATATGGATCTGATGGAATTCTTTTCAAGATAAATTTGCAGGAAACCCATCATCTTTTCTATTTTATTATAAATATACAGACATTCCTCGGTCGGGGAATGTTTTTTATTTAAGATAAAGATAAAATGATTAAATTCAGTAAATGAAACTGAGGTATCTTTTAATCGGGCTGTTCTGCTGCATTTTTATAAATGCCCAGAATTCCTTTGAAGTGGAAGGTGCAAAGAAAACAGTGATTCCTTTTAAGCTTATTGCCAACTTAATCTTTATTCCCGTTAACATCAATGGGGTTGATCTTACTTTTTTACTGGATACCGGAGTCTCCGAAACCTCTGTTTTCAGTCTGGAAAATCAGGAACTGAAGCTTCCGAATGTGGAAAAGATCAAATTTTCGGGATTGGGTGGAAATATCAGCATCGACGGTTTCCGTTCGGATAACAATACCGCGAAAATCGGTAAAAATTTTGTGAACCATTCGATGACCATCTATATTATTGTCAACCAGGATTTTAATATCTCATCCCATGTAGGAATTCCCGTCAACGGCATTATCGGCTACCATTTTTTTAAAGATCATCCGGTAGTCATCGATTATTCAGCTAAAAAAATCACCATTTACAACGACGCAAATTTGTTCAGAAAAAGAATTAAAAGATTTGAAGAAATTGAGATCAGTATTGAAAAAAACAAGCCTTATGTATTTGCCGATGTAGAAATGACAAACGAGCGACAGCGTTCCAAATTGCTGATCGATCTCGGGAACAGTGATCCGATTTGGCTTTTCCCTGCTCTGATAAAAGATTTTGTGTACAACCGTCCGAATATCGACGATTACCTGGGACGGGGATTTAACGGAGATGTTTACGGTAAAAGAAGCCGGATCCACCACATGTATCTGGGTAAATTTGCTTTTGAAAAACCGCTTACCGCAATGCCGGATGAATTTTCGATACAGCACGTCATTCTTGTTGAAGACCGGAAAGGTTCCGTAGGCGGTGATATTATGCGGCGTTTTACAATAGCATTGGATTATGGGCATCAGAAAATGTATTTGCGAAAAAACACTGATTTTAATGAACCCTTTTATTTTAATATGAGCGGGTTGGATTTCATGCAGGACGGCATGGAATGGTCGAAAGATCTGGTGACCCTTCCGGCGAGAAGTAAAGGCGCTCCTTCCGGCGGCACGGAGATCATCAATAACAGTCTGCAGTATAATTTTATCCTGAAACCGGTGTTTTCCATTGCCGGTGTGCGCAAAGATTCTCCGGGTGAAAAAGCAGGGCTGCAAAAAGAAGACCGGCTGATCAGCATCAATGGCAGGAAAACTGCAGACATGACTTTGCAGAAGATCCTGGAAATGATGAAATCCGGAGAAGGCAGGACCATCGAAATAATTATTGAGCGAAAAAATAAACCTGTGACTTTCCGGTTTACCCTGGAAGATCCGATACCTTATCAGGAATAATATGAATACAGAAGAAACAACACTAGATAAAATCCGGACCCGGCCGAGGTTTACCATGTTTACGAATCTTACGAAAGAAGAATACGCAGAAAACCTTAAAAAATACCTTTCGGAACACCGCGATGAATTTTCAGGAAACATCAATAAGGAAGTGGCCACCATCTGCGTGGAAACAGAATATGAAACTTACTGGAAACCCAGATTATCCCTGAGGATTGAAACTGAGGATGAAAAAACCTCAGTACGGGGCGTTTTCGGACCCAGTTCCGCAGTCTGGACATTCTTTATGTTCCTCTATTTTTCGTTCTCTATCCTCTGGATGGTATTTTTTTCTATGTATTATGTAGAAAAACAGATCAAAAGCCAGGAGTATCCCTGGGCGCTTACCGCATCCTTTATCATGCTTGGATTCATCCTGCTCACCTATGCAGCAGCAAGGTTCGGCCAGCATAGAGGGAAGGAAGAGATGCGCAAACTCAGGAAGTTTGCTGAAGAATCCACCTTACCGTTTGAAAAATTGGACGATTAGGGAGCAACGGTTTTGGTAGTCTGCGGCATTTGTTCCACTACTGCTTTTGCCGCTTTTATGGAATCCACTACCCTTTCACGGTTGTCCTGCTCTTTCAGGATTTTTTCGATATTGGGCTGGATCATTTTGGTCATTTCTTCTACCGATACATTATTGGCATTAGGATCGTTTAATAATCTTCTCCACGGCTTTCTTTTCCCCCAGCCGTAATCACCAAATACCAGGACAGGCGTTCCTTTGGCTTTGGTTGTGGCACCTCCCGGATTCAACACCCAGGTGTCGGCATAGCCATACAGCCATTTGGCATCATTCATCAATAAACGCAGGCATGAATGCGAGGCAGGATAGCCCGGAAGATCATACTGGTGCCATCCGATCCCGTCAAGATTAAAAATATTAAAGTTATAAGGCAATTTCCATTCGCTGCTTACCGTAGAAATGGCGAGTTGCTTTTTCCAGTTGGCAAAGGTAAGGCCGGTTTTTGTTTTGGCATTTTTTTTACCCATGCTGGTAGGCCCCCACTTTACCAGAGTACCGTTTGAATATACTCCGAATGCCTGGATCGGGTAAGAGAATACAACAAATTTCTTTACCGGGCTCAACACATCCAGCTGCATCGGGAACGGCGCATACTCCATCAGGGTCGTATCTATTTTTGCAGGAACAACCAAGGTATCGGCATTCCATTTATTTTTGGAATCCAAACGGTTCAGTGCCAGAATGGCGTACCGTTCTGTGGTAGAATATTTTTTATTGAAAACCGCAAACAGCGAGTCTTTCATTTTTTTGTCTTTCGGAAAGATAAAAGCATTGTAGAAACCATCTTCCTGCATGGCAGGCGGCATCGATTCTTTCTGAATGACCGAATCTCTTTTGGCAACCACTGAATCTTTTTCTACATCTGAATTTTCCAGTACGGAAGAAGAAGTATCCTGGATCTTATCATTCATTTTTTCCATTTCCTTTTTGCAGGAAAGCAGCATGAATGCAATACATAAGGCAGACAAAAATGATTTTTTCACAGATATGTTTTTCATAGATAAATACGGTCGGATTGATTTTCCTACTCAGTACAAATATCAGACCTAAAAACGGATTGCGAAAATGCAGAAGAAAAATACCGGGAAAATACGGAGGCATTCCCTTAAGTAATATTTAATTTAAAGCAGTTTATTGTTTTTGGCATACGCCAGGGCCTCCGCAATATTACTGACTCCAATCTTTTCAAACATTTTTTTCCTGTGGAATTTAACGGTATCAGCGGTTACAAAAATTTTATCCGCAATTTCATTAATTTTTAAACCGCTTGCCGAGAGACTTAGAATTTCATATTCGCGTTGCGACAGTTTTTTCTTTTCACCCTTAATCCATTGGTCCGCCTTTATATCATAGCTCCACAGATCATCGCTTTTGTCTTTACTGATGACTACATTCCCTGAAGATTGGGCATTGGAAAGCGATACCATACAGATGGCCTTCCATATTTTACCGTCTTCCGTGAGGAAAAAAGGAGTAAGCTTATGGTTGATCAGAACCTCATGTTTTCTTTCGTTAATCAAGCAAAAGTCATAAGAGATGCTGAATTCCTTTCGTTCTTCAACGTTTAATTTTTCGTAAAATTCAAATCCAGCCTGATTAATTTTCACTAATAACTCAAGATCTGCGGGTTTTACATTTTTAAAATAAAAACCATACCCTAACTTTTTTACTTCTTCAGCGGTCATTCCACACAAGAACAATGGATTATCAGAAACATATTCAAAAGCCTTTTCAAAATAATCAATGATATATAAACTTTGATAAGACATTCTGGAAAACGCTTTTACTGCTTCCAGATAATCATTCCTCTGTGAATAGTTAATTTTAGCATCAGATGCTATCGTATTTTTTTCGTTAAAAAAACGTTCCATTTTTCGGGCACTTAAAATAAAGAAACTACCTGAAAGTGTAGTTTTTAGCAATAGTACACAAATCTACACAAAAGTGTAGTGGATTACAATATAATCTATCGTATTTTTACCAATATTTCAATACAGTTTGAATTTTAATACCAATAAAAGGTAACCGTACGGATACCAATAAAAAGTTAGTTCAGAAACACAACCATGAAAACTCTTATAAACTAATCCGCAGTATCGTCATTCCGACGGTACTTTTATGTAAACCTTAAGGTGAAACCGCCATTTTCTGAGAAGTGATCCATTCTTTTCTTCTATTTCAAATGTCGCATCCGCTTTGGCCTTTTTCAATAGCTTCCCCTTAAATATCTTATAAAAAACTTCCACTCGATTCATAAGTGTAATTTTTTCCACAGCCTGAATCTCTTCATAAGCTATATTGTTTCAACACTTTGTCCCGGGCATCATCCGAAATTTTTCTCAGAACAACCGACAAAGCATAATTTTTCAAAATATCGATCTCATCCCGATTCAATTTAGCTGAAGAATGTACCGCTGCATAGGCCGGAAAAGGCATTTCTCCCGACAATACTTTATTAACGGCATAATAGATCGTAGAATTTTGCTGCGGTTTCGGCCAAGAGTTCCATTGTGAAAAATCCAGCGCTTTCCGACCTTCTTTTATATGGGCATTCACAAAAAATTTCTCAGGTAACGGCTATTCTGAATCTTCAGAACAGCATCATGAATAGCGATACTCAAAGCGGTTTTAACTGTATGTATAATAAGAAAGGCTTTGAATTTTGTCATCCGAGTACCGCTTTAATTGGTCAAAAATTAGTCTTGAAACCTGAAAGTGATGAAACCCTATTAATCAATAAGAATAAAGCCGCCGAGTTTAAGAAATGGCAGGAACAGTAATTAGCTAAAAAGAAAATTTCTTAATCTGTCGGTAGAAGATGTTCAAATTAAAAACCATGAAAGATTAATTAACAAGAAAAATAAAAAGCTTCCTACTCTGATTGACTAAATAATATTTCCGTGTGATTTTATGATAACAGGAGCGACATTCTAAACAGCTTCCGGATCAATTTAATAAGATGTAAATTAACGTAAACCCAATGATATTTATCTAACTTTCAGCAATATAAAAATAAAAAATATAAAAATGATCACTAATTTTAAATAGATGCAAAAGAATCATTTGATATTATTATCAATAGGTTGACGCAAGAAACTTCCGGCATCCAGCTTCCCACTTCCAGCCTTTTAATCAGGTTTCTCATCCGAGTTCACGTAAATTAGAGATTAGCCTGTGATAAGTTTCTCAAGAGAAGTGCGTTTAGCTTTTTCAGCCTTTTCTCTTCTATCAGAGCCTGGGATTTGCTTTCAAATTCCTGGACATAAACTATTTTCCAGTCGTTTGTTCCCGATGTATACTTGCCCCTGGATTCAAGATGGTGCAGCAGACGTTTTTCAACATTCCCGGAAAAGCCTTTATAATAAACATCACGGCTTGCAGAATACA
>Ga0308160_10003003_pt1 | contig 19559 bp, 19 predicted proteins | sample PhyFR1_FD_201036 | JGI IMG/M metagenome (GOLD analysis project Ga0308160, IMG submission 201036) | Phyllosphere microbial communities from UC Gill Tract Community Farm, Albany, California, United States - DLSLF.R1 | ecosystem: Host-associated > Plants > Phyllosphere > Unclassified | place: USA...
GCCTTTTGTCGTTTGCGACCAGCGCCCGATCAGAAAACAGTCATGACTCTCACCGCCATCATCATTCTTGCATTTGCCATGTCGACCGACGCCTTTGCCGTTGCGATTGCCATGGGCGCACGCCGCACGCACGTACGTTTCCCTGAAGCCATCAAGACCGGCCTGCTGTTCGGCCTGATCGAAGGCGTGACGCCGCTGGCCGGGTGGGCGCTGGGCAGCATTGCCGCCTCGTACGTGGAAACCTGGGACCACTGGATTGCCTTCGTGCTGCTCGGCGGCCTGGGCCTGCGCATGATCTACGAAGGCTTGCAGGCGCCGGAAGCCGGCGACGAACCGGAGAAGCGCGCCTTGTGGCTGCTGGCGCTGACCGGCTTTGCCACCAGCATCGATGCGATGGTGGTCGGTGTCGGCCTGGCGTTTACCGATACCCCGATCATGGAACCGGCGCTGGCGATCGGCCTGGCGACGCTGACGATGGTCACGCTCGGCATGCTGGTCGGACGCCGCATCGGCGCCGCGATCGGCAAGCGCGCCGAGGTGTTCGGCGGCCTGGTGCTGATTGCGATCGGCAGTCTGACGCTGTGGCAGCACCTGCACTGATCAGAAGGCTTACGAGGTCGGTCCCGGATCGCTGCCGGCCACCTGCAGCACCAGCAACTGCTTGGCGATGGCGTCATTGAAGGCCGGAATATCGTCCGGCTTGCGGCTGGTGATCAGCTTGCCGTCCACCACCACTTCTTCGTCGGTCCATTCCGCGCCGGCGTTGCGCAGGTCGGCCTGCAACGATGGCCAGCTGGTCATGTGCTTCGATTCGGCGATGCCGGCATCGATCAGCGTCCATGGGCCGTGGCAGATGGCGGCGATCGGCTTGTCCTCGTCGCCGAAGGCCTTGATGAAGGCGATCGCGTCCGGGCTCAGGCGCAGCTGATCGGGATTGGCGACGCCACCCGGCAGCAACAGCAAGTCGAAGTCGCCCGGCTGGGCGTCTTTCACGTTCATTTCTACCTTGAACTTGTCGCCCGGCTCGAGGTGATTGAAGCCCTGGATCTCTTCGCCGACCTGCTTTGGCGACAGCAGGATCACTTTCACGCCCTGCTCTTCGAGGAAGCTGCGCGGCCTGGTGTATTCAACCTGCTCGACGCCGTCCGTCATCAGCACGGCGACCCGGCGCCCTTCGAGGGTTTGGGCATTCAAGAGTTCCACATGATCTACTGGTTGCATACGACCTCCATGTTGGATGTGATTGGACTAGGTATTCGCTGTCCGCATCGGGCGATGCGTTGCAGCGAAACGTTGCAATGATTGTAGGGCGGCGCGGCGCTGCGCGGCGCGCGCATGCGGTCGCAGTCAGGCCAGCAGATAGCACACGTCGTCGCGATCGCGTCCGCCGGAGGCGGTGCACATGAAGCCATCCAGGCCCAGCCGCGTGGCGCCGTCGAGACTGACCGCGCCGACATCGGCGCGCCGCAGCACCACTTGCAATTCGCGGTACGGCAGCTCGATGGCGAAGCGGTCGAGCAAGGCGGCCAGCGCGCGGCTGCCGGCGGCGCCGGGCAGGAAGCGCACGAAGTCGCGCCGCTCCAGCGGCCCGAGCCGCACACGCATGCCCAGTTCCGGCCGCAGCAAGCGGCCCCCTGCGGTGGCGCCAGCGCCCAGCTCGCAATTGCCGCGCGCCAGCAGGGTGCGCTCGCCAAGGGCGAGCAGGTCCCAGCGGCCACTGAACTGTTCGATGCTCACCGGTACCTGGAAGTAGGCGCGCAGCACGCCCGCGATCAGCTCGGCGCTCACCACGCGGCTGCGCAGCGCGGCGGCAAAGCGCGCCTGCGACAGGATCGCGGGGTCGAGGCCATCGGCGCTGCGCGCCCCGCTTGCGCGCTCGATTGCGGCGCACGGCGCGCCAGCGAATGCCAGCAGCAGCGGCAGAAAACGGTCGTGCCCGCCATCGCCCGGATGGCGCACCCGGTACTTGCACCAGGCGCGATAGAACAGCGTCACCTGGCGGCTCGAGAACAGGTCGAGGAAGGCGCGTGCGCCGCCGTCACGCGATGCCGCTTCCCAGGCGGCGAAGCGCTCGGTGTAATGCAGCGGCAAGGCGCCTGTCACGCCAAGCAATCCCATCAGCGCAGGGGTGACATTGATCGCCGGTGCGCCTTCGGTGGTACAGGCAATGGCTTCGATCTCGCCCGCCGGAAAGCTCAGCGCCAGGCTGTTGCGAAAGCGGATCAGGCCCAGCGCATGGTCGGGTGCGATGCCCTGGCGCCCCAGCCAGCGCACCAGCAACCGCACCGCCTGGAAGAACTCGTAGCGCTGTGGGCGCTCGAGCAGATCGGGGATGACGCCCCGGGTCGGGCCCGGGCGCGCGACCTCGCCAGCGTCGGCCATTACAGCAGCGCCAGACTGCCGTTGCGCGCTTCGCAGCGCAGCAGCTCGCGGCCACCCGGTTCGTCGCCTGTCGCGCCCGACACCAGCACCAGCCGCGTGAAACTGTTCAGGTGCACGTACAGGCCCAGGAAGCGGCTGATCACCTGCGCGAACACGAACAGGCTGCTGCCGGCGAACGCGTCCTGGTCAAGCGTCATCCTGACTTCGATCCCGTGCACCAGCGAGGCGCCATAGCGGTTGCGCAGCCAGGCGGTGGCCGGACGCGCGGCCAGCGCTGCGATGCCGGCGATCTGGCGTTGCGACGTGGCCGAGCGCGGCAAGTCGTACAGCGCCAGCGTTTCGCGCAGGGTGTCGAGATCGGCCAGCGAGCGGTGGTTCAGGGCCAGCTGCGCCACCAGGCGCCAGTGGCTTCCGGCGCGGCTGCCGAAATGCAGCGGCGCGCTTGGTTTGCGCAGCAGCCGGATCGGCAAGCCATTGCTGACGGTCTCGCTGGCCAGGTCGCCGCCGGGCGCGCCGAAGCCGGCGCTGCAGGCATGCGCACCGTTGCTGCAGGTCAGTTCAATCGAGGCGACACAGTCGGCGCCGGAGAGCGCGAAATCATCGTCGCTGAAGCCGATCTTGAGGCGCTGGCGCCGTTCGCCGCCGCCGTCGCGCCGTGCGAACCAGTAGCGCCTGCCGCCTTGCCCGCCTTCGCCATGGCGCAGCCCGTAATACGGCCGGTAGTCGACGCTCGTGGCCTTGCCCTCTTCGCTGCGCAGCACGTGTACCGCGTCGATGCTGTAGACCTCGACCCCGTCTTCGTGCCGGTTCGGCACCACGTCGTACAGCGCCGCGCGCTGGGTGATGCGCACCGGCGCGGCCGGCTGGCGAAACAGGTTGATTACCGGTGCGCAGCCGGGCGCCAGATGGCCGGCGCTGAGCGCGCGCAGCATGCGCGCCGGCGTGGCGTCGGCGTGCATCCCGGCCAGCAGAAAATGCAGCGTCACGCGGCGTGCGCCGGCCGGCAGCAGCGGCGCCAGCGCCGCCAGGTCGATATCGATGAAATGGAATTTATCGGGAAACGCGAAGTACTCGGTCAGCAGGCGGTAGGCCGGATGCGCGTGCGCCGGTTCGGGCACCAGCGCTTCGTCAGCTTCGAGTCCGCCCAGACGCAGGGGCAGGCGCTCGACGCGGCGCCAGCTGTCCATGCCTTCGGCCTCGACCCAGGTTTCAAGCACGCCCATGAACAGGCTGTCGAGCAGGGCCGCGGCCAGCAAGCCGTCGGCCTCGACGTGCAGGCGCAGGCGCGCCAGGCCCAGTTGCGGCAGCATGCGCAGCGGCGTGGCGCCCTCGAGCACGATGCCGATCTGGGCCCCGGCGCGCGCCGGCAGGCGTACGCGCGGCGGCAATTGCGCCACCGGATCGAACCAGGCGCGCGCCACGCTCACCGGCGCCAGCGTCAGCTCGGCCGTGGTGCGCATGCGCAGCGGCGCGCCGCGGCTTGCCAGCGCCTGCATCTCGGCGCCGCGCGGCACCACGTGCACGTGCTCGATCTTGGCGGCGCGCGCCGCGTCGGCGCCGTCGATGCGCGCGATCGAGCAGCTTGGCAAGCCATGCAGAAAGTGCGGGTACAGGCTGCCCAGCAGCGCTTCGGTGAGCTCGGGATAATCGTCGTCGAGCTTGCGCGCGGTGCGCGCGTTGAGCAGCGCGCAGGCCTGGATCAGGCGCCGGATATGCGGGTCTTCGCTGCCCTCGGCGCCCAGGCCCAGCTCGGCGGCCAGGCGCGGATACTGGTGCGCCAGTTCGCGCCCGGCGGTGTTCAGGTAGACCAGCTCGCGCTCGTAGTACGGCAACAGCTCTTCCATGGCGCTCTCCTCGGGCTGACACACTACGGTCGTGCAGATCGCGAGCGCTGGCCTTGCGGCCGCGCAAGCTTGAGGGAGGATCGAAAGCGCCAGTGGGAGTGGCGCCACAACGCGCCGATACCGGTCTTGTCAATAAATCAGTAAAATCATGGGTTCCCTTGAACACATTCCCGAACCGCCTCATGAACGCCACCGTCTCCACCGCGCCAGCACACCCCGTCCGCACCGAAATCGCGACCCTGTGGCGCTTGTCGTGGCCGGTGTTGATCGGGCAGCTGGCCACGGTCGGCATGGGCGTGGTCGACGTCGCCATGACCGGCCACGTCAGCGCGGAAGAGCTGGCCGCGGTCTCGCTCGGCACCGCCGTGTGGTCGATCGTGCTGGTGACGGTAATGGGCACCATGATGGCGATCAATACGGTCGTCGCGCACGAGATCGGCGCCGCGCGCCATGACCAGGTGCCGCACTCGGTACGCCAGGCCATGTGGAAGGGCTTGCTGGTCGGGGTCGCGGCCTGCCTGTTCGCCAACCTGTGCACGCTGCTGTTCGACCATGTCGGGCTGGACGCGCCGGTGGCGGCGCGCGCCTCGCTGTTTCTGCATGTGATCAGCCTCGGCATGCCGGCCTTCGGCGTGTATCGCGCGCTGTACGGCTATACCACCAGCATCAACCAGACCAAGCCGATCATGTGGATCGCGATCGCCGGCCTGGCCTACAACACGCTGGTGAGCTGGCTGCTGGTGTTTGGCGAACTCGGCTTTCCACGGCTGGGCGCGGTCGGCTGCGCCATCGCCACCGCCAGCGGCATGTGGCTGATGCTGCTGGCCATGCTGTGGTGGATCACGCGTGCGCCGGCCTACCGCCTTACCTATCCGTTCGACCGTTACCAGGGTCCCGATGGCAAGAGCATCTGGTCGATGCTGCGCCTGGGGCTGCCGATCGGCGTTACCTATTTTGCCGAGGTCAGCGCTTTCGGCCTGATCAGCCTGCTGGTGGCGCGCTTCGGCGTGGTGCAGGTGTCGTCGCACCAGATCGCACTGAACTTTTCGTCGCTGGTGTTCATGGTGCCGCTCAGCTTTGCGATCGGCATGCTGACCCGGGTCGGGCAGGCGATGGGCGAAGGCGACCCGGTGCGCGCGCGCTTCGTCGGCTGGGTCGGGGTTGGCGTGTCGGTCGCGTTCGGCGCCGTGTCGGCGATCGGCATCGCCCTGTTCCGCTGGCAGATCGCCGCCGCCTACACATCCGACCCGGCGGTGCAGGCCGTCACTGCCGACCTGCTGTTGTTTGCCGCCCTGTTCCAGTTGTCGGACGCGACCCAGGTCGCCACCGCCTCGGCAATCCGCGGCTACCAGGTGACGCGCCCGCCGATGATCATCCAGCTGCTCTCGTTCTGGGGCTTGTCGCTGCCGCTTGGCTGCATCCTGGGCCTGGCGCCGCACTGGTTCCCGTGGTCGCCAGCGGCGCCGATGCAGGCCACCGGCTTCTGGATCGGACTGGTGATTGCACTGACCGTGGCCGCGGCCCTGCTCACCTGGCAGTTCGAACGGCTGGCGCGCCAGCGCATCCGCGAAGGGGTTGGCGCGGCCTGAGGGCGAGCTGAATGTATTGACTTGAGGGCAAGTAATTACAGCGCTTTCAGGCTGACTCTGGTATCGTCTCGCGATTGCAGTCCATTAATAATCTTTCCAGAGACATTCATGCGCCCTCTCCTGCTTCTTCTTGCCGCACTCGCGGCCGCGCCAGCTTCGGCCGAACGCCTGACCCTCGACCGCATCCACGGCGAAACCTCGCTCTCCGGTCCGGGCGTGCGCAACCTGCGCGTGTCGCCGGACGGCGAACGGGTGACCTTCCTGCGCGGCAGCGCCGACAACCAGTACCAGCTGGACCTGTGGGAATACAACACCAAGAGCAAGGCCACGCGCCGCCTGATCGACTCCAAGTCGCTGGTGCCGAGCGAAGAATTGTCGCTGGAAGAAAAGGCCCGCCGCGAGCGCGCGCGCACCGCCGGCCTGTCGGGCATCCTGAACTATTTCTGGTCGCCGGACGGCAAGCAATTGCTGGTGCCGATCGCCGGCAACCTGTACCTGGTCGACGCCGCCAAGCCAGATGCGGCACGTAAAGTCGCCTCGGGCAACGTCACCGATCCGAAGATCTCGCCGCGCGGCCGTTACGTGTCGTTCGTGCGCGACCAGAACCTGATCGTGATCGACCTCAAAAGCGGCGCTGAGCGCGCCCTGACGAGCGACGGCAAGGGCACCATCCACAACGGCGAAGCCGAGTTCGTGGCGCAGGAAGAGATGAGCCAGAGCACCGGTTACTACTGGGCGCCGGACGATTCGGCGATCGCGTATCGCCGTTACGACGAAGCGCCGGTGCCGGTGGTGCGCCGCTTCGAAATCTTCGCCGACCGCACCGAAGTGATCGACCAGCACTACCCGGCTGCGGGCGATGCCAACGTGCTGATCGACCTGATGCTCGTCAACCCGGCCACGGGCGAGTCGCGCAAGGTCGACCTCGGCCCGGAAAAAGACATCTACCTGATCCGCGCCGACTTCAGCGCCGACGCCAAGACCCTGGTCTACCAGCGCCAGACGCGCGACCAGAAGCGTCTCGACCTGGTCGGCGTCGACGTCGCCACGCTGGCGCAGCGCCCGCTGCTGACCGAGACCTCGAAGACCTGGGTCGAAATCAACAACGACCTGCGCTTCCTGAAAGGCCGCAATGCCTTCATCTGGGCCTCGGAACGCAGCGGCCGCAAGCACCTGTATCTGTATGACCTGAACGGCAAGCTGCTGCACCCGATCTCGCGCGGCGAGTGGGGCGTGGACGACATCCTGGCGGTCGACGAAGGCGCCAACAAGGTCTATATTTCGTCGAACCGCGAAGCCATCATCGACAAGCAGACCTACGCCCTGGCGCTCGACGGCAGCACGGCCGACAAGCCGGCCCGCATCACCAAGGGCGACGGCTGGCACGAAGCGTCGTTCGCCGGCAACGGCAAGCTGTTCGTGGAAACCTATTCGAACCCGGACACGCCGCCGCAGGTGTCGATCCGCAAGGCCGACGGCAGCATGGTCGAGTGGCTCGAAAAGAACGAGCTCAACGCCAACCACCCATACGCAAAATACTTGCCGGACCATCTGCCGACCGAATACGGCACCATGAAGGCGGCCGACGGCCAGACCCTGCACTACTCGATCATCAAGCCGGCCAATTTCGATCCGGCCAAACGCTATCCGGTGTTCCTGTTCACCTACGGCGGCCCCCACTCGCAGCGCGTGACCCGCACCTGGGGCAATTATTTTGACCAATACATGGCGCAGCAGGGCTTCGTCGTGTTCCGTCTCGATAACCGCGGCTCGGGCCGGCGCGAGCGCCAGTTCACCGACACCCTGTATGGCAACCTGGGCAAGCACGAAGTCGAAGACCAGGTGGCCGGCATCGACTGGCTGGCCAAGCAGAGCTTTGTCGACCCGAAACGCATCGGCGTGTTCGGCTGGAGCTACGGCGGTTTCATGACGCTGCGCCTGCTGGCGGCGGCATCGGACAAGATCGCGATGGGCGTCTCGGTGGCGCCGGTAACCGACTGGGCGCTGTACGACACCCACTACACCGAGCGCTACGTCGGCGGCACGCCGAAGAGCGTCCCGCAGGCCTACGAGCAGAGCGGCGTGTTCGCGCACCTGGACGGCATGAAATCGAAGCTGCTCCTGATTCACGGCATGGCCGACGATAACGTGCTGTTCACCAACACCACGCGCCTGATCGATGACCTGGTCAAGCGCAACGTGCAGTTCGAGCTGATGACCTACCCGGGCGCCAAGCACGGCATCTCGGGCCGCACCAGCCAGCGCCACGTGTTCGGCATGATCGAATCGTTCTTCAAGAAACAGCTGGGCGGCACCGAAGCGAAGTAATCCGGTCCGTCGCTGTCAAACAGGCCGCGTCATCATCGACGCGGCCTTTTTATTGGCGCTGCCAAAACTCGCCGCAGACGCAAAAACAGCCGCTTAAAGCGGCTGTCTTCATTTGGCGGGATATCCCGCCGCTACACCAATTACAGACGGGTGGTCGTCGTGGTGGTGGTCGGACGATGCAGATCGTCAACGGCGTCTTTCACCGCTTCTTTGGCGTCGCCTACCGAACCCTGGATCTTGCCTTCAGCCTGGTTCGCCAGACCTTTGGCCTGCTGTTCCTTGCTGTCCACCAGTTTGCCAGCGCCTTCTTGAATCTTGCCGCCAACTTCCTTCAGTTTGCCTTCGACTTGGTCCTTGTTCATGATGCTCTCCTTATCAAGTACATGCCGGGTGGCGATGTGATGAATCCATATTAATGGGTCCTGCTCATCCGTTCTGTTCGTGTTCTAACACAGCCATACAACTAATCTCGCGCGACATTTTGCTGGGGCAAATGCTAATCTTTTCGCGCCCCTCCAACGCTACATCAGGCCTATATCATGGATAACAAGACGCCCGTTTCAGCACCGCAAGCGCATGACGTCAACCAGTCCCCCACCACCGAACGCACGCTGGCGCGCCGCGCCGCCATGGTCTACGGCATCGGCGCCCTGTTCCTCGTCGGCCTGGCCACCGCGGTACTGGCGTATGACGCCCTGCTGCTGATCTTCGCCTGCATCCTGTTCGCGATCCTGCTCTACCGGCTGAGCGATATCGCCCATCGCTGGCTGGGCCTGAACCGCACGCTGGCGCTGACGCTGGTCGTGCTGCTGCTGGGCGCAGTCATTGGCTTGGGCAGCTGGGCCATGGCGCCGCAGATTTCCGAGCAGTCAAGCCAGTTGGCCAAAGAAGTCCCCGCGGCCATCGAACGCCTGCAGAGTGAAGTCGAACGCCATCCGTTGATCCAGCGCGTCGTCGATGCATTGCCGGCGCCGCAAGAAGCGCTGAAGCAGATCGGTTCGATGATGCCGAACGCCGGCCTGGTGGCTGGCGGCGCCCTTGGCGCGGTCGGCAATGTCGTCATCATCCTCTTCGTCGGTATGTATTTCGCGGCCGCGCCCGGCGTCTACACAGGCGGCCTGATTCGCCTGGTTCCGCAATCCAGGCGCGGCCGTACGCGCCAGGTGCTGGACGAAATGGGCGATTCGCTGGCCAACTGGCTGATGGGCAAGGCGCTGTCGATGCTGATCGTCGGCTCGACCACCGCAATCGGCCTGAGCCTGCTGGGCGTGCCGTTGGCGCTGATCCTGGGCATCATCGCCGGCCTGCTCGACTTCATTCCGTATATCGGGCCGATCATGGCCGGCATTCCGGCGGTGCTGCTGGCGCTGTCGATCAGTCCCGAACTGGCGTTGTACGCCCTGCTGCTGTTTGCCGCCATCAATATGCTGGAAGGCTATGTGCTGCAGCCGATGATCGAAGCCAAGGCAATCGAGTTGCCACCGGCGCTGGTGATCGTGATGCAGCTGATCTTCGGCACCCTGTTCGGCTTCGCCGGCGTGGCGCTGGCGACGCCGCTGGCGGCGGTGCTGTCGGTGCTGGTCAAGATGGTGTATATCGAAGATGTTCTAGGAGACAGACCCGCGAAGGAAGAGGATTGAGCCGGCACTGAAAACCAGCCGCGTGCGCGCTGCCTTGTTCCTTGCACCATGAAAAAAGCCGCGCAATTCGCGCGGCTTGATCTGGCTGATACCGGCTGCTACCGGCTGATCCCGGCTACTACCGGCTGCGATCAGCGATTGCCCTTGGCAACTTCCTTTACATCGCCAACCTTCTTCTGAACCTTGCCTTCGGCCTGGTTCGACAGTCCTTCGCTCTGCTGCTGGCGGCTGCCAACGGCTTCGCCGACCTTTTGTTGAATCTTGCCGCCAACGTCCTTGGCCTTACCTTTGATCTGGTCCTTGTTCATTACAATCTCCCAGTTACATGGATGAGCCTTGAGACTAGGCGCAACATCCTGGCGGTTCTGTACGCTGCTTAACAAACAGGCTTGCGCCAGACGCTCGCCAGCCATGGTTGCTGATCGCGTGGCAAACCCGGTGGGCGGTAGTAGTGCTGCAGCGCCTGGAAACCCGCCGCCGTCAGCAAGCGCTCCCAGTTTTCCCAGTCGTAGTAACTGCCATAGCGCGGCCCGTTCCACCCTTCTTCGTTGTGTCCCCGTGGATTTGAACTGAACAGCACGCCACCCGGTTTGATCGCAGCGAACAGCCGCAGCAGCACGCCCGGCAGGGCCGCGCTGGGCACATGGAACAGCACCGCATTGGCGAACACGCCATCGAACTGCGCGGCCGGCAAGTCGAGATGCAGAAAATCCTGGTGCCACACCTCGCAGCCGCTGTAGGCGCGCGCCATCTCGACGAAGCGTTCGCTGCCGTCGACGCCGATGGCGCGGTGGCCGAGCGCGCTGAACTGTTTGAGGTCGCGCCCCGGCCCGCAGCCGAGGTCGAGGATGGTGGCCGGCGCCGGCGCCTCGATCGCGCTCAGCAGTGCGTCAATGTTCTGGCTGACGTCATGGTCGATCGTGCCGGCGAAGAAGGCCTCGGCCGTGTGGTTGTAGTGGGCGAGCGTGCGCCGGGTGATGTCATCGTGGTCCATGGCCCGCATTGTGCCAGCAGTCCAGGCGCGGCGCTCGCCTTGCCCCGTGAGGAGGCCTACCAGATCCGCACGCGCTCCTGCGGCGCCAGGTACAGCGTCTGGCCCGGCTTGACGTCGAAGGCCTTGTACCAGGCGTCCAGATTGCGCACGGTGTAGGTGCGGTACTGGGCCGGCGCGTGGCCATCGGTCACCACCACACGGCGCAGCGCAGTCTCGCGCATCTTGGTGCGCCAGGCATGGGCAAAACCGGCGAAGAATTCGCGGTCGGCATCCACACCGCTGCCCTTGCCGCTCGGCGAGCGTTTGAAGGCATCGTAGGCCGCGGCCAGGCCAGCCAGGTCGGACAGGTTTTCGCTGAGCGTCAATTGGCCGTTCAGCGCCAGGTCGTCGAACGGCTTGTAGCCCGAATACTGCGCCACCAGTTTTTGCGAGGCGGCGCGGAAATGCGCCAGGTCTTCCCTGGTCCACCAGTCGCGCAGGCGGCCGCTGGCGTCGAACTGGGCGCCCATATCGTCGAAGCTGTGGCTGATCTCGTGGCCGATGACGGCGCCGATCGCGCCATAGTTGGCGGCGTCCGAGGCTTTGGGATCGAAGAACGGCGCTTGCAAAATAGCGGCCGGGAAATTGAGCGCGTTCTGCATCGGCAAGTTCAGGGCATTGACCACGTGCGGCGGCATGGCCCAGGCCGAACGCACCGGGCGCTGCTTCAGCTTCGCCAACTCGTTTGAATAATGGAATTGCTGGGCGCGCATCACATTGCCGAGCGCGTCATTCGCCGATACTTGCAGGCCATCGTACGAGGCCCAGAGGTCCGGATAGCCGATGCCCACATACATGGTGCGCACTTTTTCCTTGGCATGGACGCGGGTCGACGGCGCCATCCATGCCAGCTTGTCGATGCGGCTTTCAAACGCGCTCTTGATGTCGGACACCATGCGCTGCACCTGGGTCTTGCTCTCGGCCGGGAAATATTTGCTCACGTACAGCTTGCCGACGGCATCAGGCATGGCGCCGCTGGTGGCGCCAAGGGCGCGCTTGGCGCGCGCCGACTGTTGCGGGGTACCACCCAGCACCTTGCCGTAGAACGCGAAGCGCAAGTCGGCGAACGATTTCGGCAGCGTGTCCGCGAACTGGTTCAGCAGGTTGAAGGCAAGATAATCCTTCCAGGTCGCCAGGTCGGTAGCGCCCACCTGCGCCGCGGCGCCGGCGATGGCGCCGGGATGGTAGACGATGAAGCGCTCCTGCTTGCCGAGACGCGCGCCCGCCAGATAAGCGTGCCAGTCCATGCCGGGCGCCTTGGCCGCGAAGTCGCTGGCGTTCCAGACGTTGTTGGCTTTCTGGATGTCGCTCGACGCTTCGCGCGTGGCGTGGCTTTGCGCGAGCTTCACTTCGAGTCCGAACACCCTGGCCGCGCGTTCTTCGGCATTGTCGAAGCCGCCGGCCTTGAGCATGGCGCCGATATATTGCTGGTAACGCGTGCGCAGTTCGTCCATGCGAGGGCTGGCGTCGAGGTAATAGGCGCGGTCCGGCAAGCCGAGTCCGCCCTGCAGCAGGTACGGCAGGTTGACGCCCGGCTCGGTCAGCCCCTGGTTGATCCACACGCCGAACAGATTCGGGGTGCTGAAATTGGTGAAGTTCAGCGGATCGACATCGGCGCGCAGCGATTCGCCCAGCACGCGCGACAGGCCCGCGCGGTCCCTGATGTCGGCGATGTTGGCAAGACGCGGCTGCAGCGGCTCGAGGCCGGCGGCCTCGATCGCCGGCTCGTTCATCCAGGCCTGATAGAAATCGGCGACCTTGCGCGCTTCGGCATTGGCCTTCGCATCACGCCCGGCGTCGTCGATCAACTTGACGATGCGGGTGTTGTTGGCGTCCGCCAGCGCCGCCATGGCGCCCCACGAACCGCGGTCGGCCGGGATCTCGGTCTGCTCCAGCCATTCGCGGTTGGCCCAGGTAAAGAAGTCGTCGCCCGGCAGCACAGTGGCGGCGGCGGGCCTGGCAGGCGCCTGCGCCTTGGCCTGCTGCGCCAGCGCGGGCATGGCAGCTTGCGCGGCGCACAGCGCCAGCACGACGGCGGCCTTGATGGGTGTCCAGCTCGAGTTCATGGTGTCCTTTCGGTGTCTCCGGGATTGTCGGTCGGTGCCGCATCGAGGCGCGCACGCAGACCGTCATCTTAGAGAAGCGCGAAAAAATTTCAGATTTTTTTTAAAAAAACCCTAAAGTTCCCCAAACTTCGTCCGTAACAGGTACAGACACCTGATAATCCGGCAACTGTTTTATTTACCTGATAACAATATGAACGACAACGAGGTCCTTGCGATGTACGAAACCCTGGCTGGCATCACCGGCCAGATGGCGCAGGCTGCCAAGGCAGGCAACTGGAGCGACTTCGAGCAACTCAACACCGAAGCCAGGGTCGAGGCGCGCGTGGCCGCTGCCGGTATGCCGGCACTGGACGGCGCCAAGCGCCTGCGCAAGATCGACCTGCTCAAGCAGCTCATGGCCAACGACCGCGCCATCCGCGACCTGACCGACCCGGCGGACGGCCAACTGGAACGCGCACTGCACGCGCACTGATCCGCGGATCGGGCTGACACCAAGGCGCCTGCGGGCGCCTTTTGTTTTGGCCCGCTCACCCGGCAATTGCCATAAAAAAAAGCGCCCGCGGGCGCTTTGAATAACCGAGCCAGAGGCTCGGCTGCTGAATAGGGGAGAGAGCGAACCCCAGGTATCTCCTGGCGTCGCCTCTTGCCGGTTGCTTCCGGCGTCGGCTGCCACTGCAGGCAGGCAGACTGCTTCCGGACACAGGCGTTTCTTCAACGGTTGCCTGATGGTCGCGCCACGCTATCGGTGGTGGCTGCGTCAGGCCCTGTGCCGTCGTGATCTCGACGACCACGGGGCAAGTATAGCGGATTTACTGACCTTGTGTAGACAAGTTGTGCGCGTCCTGTTCCAGGCTCGGCTCGACCGCTGCCGGGGCTGCCGGCGTGGCCCGTTTGCGCGCGAACCGCTGGCGCAGGCGGTCCATCAAGGGCACGCGCGGCTCGCCGATCGGGCGCAGCGGCGGCGCTCTCCTGCGCCGCCGCACCAGCAGCAGCGCGCCGATGGCCACGGCCAGCACCAGCAGCGCGCCGGCAGCGGCGCCGATCCAGCCCCAGGATGATTCCTCGTGCGGTTGCGGCGCCGCCTTCTTGCGCACCGGATGCGCCCGCGGCGCTGCAGGCGCTGTGTGGGGTATGCGCGCGCTCACCTCGGACGGCTTGGCCCCCATTGCCACCTGCAGCACCCTGACCTTGTCTTCCAGTTCGCCGATTTGATGGCGCAACTGGGCATTCTTGACGTCGAGTGCGGCGCATACGCTTGGCTGGCCCGCCACCGGCGGCGGCGCCGGCGCCGACGTACAGGCGGCTACTGGCGGCGCTGCAATTGGCAAAGCGGGCGGCGCTGCTGTCTGGTGTTCGGGTTTGGCCTCGGGTTTGGCCTCGGGCTTGGGTTCGGGCTTGGGTTCGGACTTTGGCGCCTTCGCCACGACTGGACGCGGCGCCGGCTTTGGCTGGACGGGCGCCGCCACGGCGCGCGGCGTGGGCGCCGGCGGCGCGTGTTGTACCGCAGGCTTGAGCGCCTGCACGACAGGCGTGACAGCAACAAGCGGCGCAGCAATAACTGGCGCCGCCCGTGGCGCGGGATGCGGATCTGGCGCCAGCCCCAGCGTCACCAGGCGCACGTTGCGCTGGCTGCCGTCGACCAGCTCCAGGTACAAATGCAGGCGGTTTGACTCCACCGGGGCCAGCGACGTGACGTGCACGAACTGGCGGCCGTCGCGCCGCATCACGGACATGGACAGGGTCGACAGCACGGGCGGCATGCCGATATTCGCGCCACGATAGACTTCAGGATGCGCCAGGCGCACGCCAACCTGCGCCGCCGGGTTGTCGAGCAGATTGAGTTCGATGTCGGCGACCAGCGGCTGGCCGATGAAGGACGCCACGCGCGCGTCGCCCAGCTCGGCAGCGCCGACTGAAACGACCGCGCCGGCCAGCAGCGCGCAGGTAATGGAGAGTGTGAGGCGGCGAGCCATAGTAAAACCGATACAAGACGATAAAGAGTAGCCCGAGCGTAATTAACGGACATTGGGATAAACTCTTTAGCCATGGCCTCGTTTTTCGGCTTTCTACGTCGCTTTCAATAACAGGAACCGTTTATGGAAAACAGGATTGAGAAGGACAGCTTCGGACCGATCGAGGTCCCGAGCGACAATTTATGGGGCGCGCAGACCCAGCGCTCACTGCACCACTTCCACATTTCGAGCGAGCGCATGGCGCCCGAACTGGTCGCTGCGCTGGCCCAGGTCAAGCGCGCTGCCGCCGCCGTCAACCGCTCGCTTGGCAAGCTCGCGCCCGACAAGGCCGACGCCATCATGCGCGCCGCCGACGAGGTGCTCGAAGGCCGCCACCCGGGCCAGTTCCCGCTCGCCGTGTGGCAGACCGGCTCCGGCACCCAGAGCAATATGAACATGAACGAAGTGCTGGCCAACCGCGGTTCCGAACTGCTGGGCGGCGAGCGCGGCGAGGCGCGCCTGCTGCATCCGAACGACCATGTGAATATGGGCCAGTCGTCGAACGACATCTTCCCCACCGCCATGCACGTGGCCGCGGCCTGGGCCGTGGCCAAGGAAGTGCTGCCGGCGCTGGCCCAGCTGCGCGCCACGCTCACCATAAAATCGCGCGACTTCGAGCCGATCGTCAAGATCGGCCGCACCCACCTGCAAGATGCGACGCCGCTGACCCTGGGCCAGGAGTTCTCGGGCTATGTGGCCCAGCTTGAATATTCCGAGCAGGCGATTCGCTCTTGCCTGCCCGGCCTGCTGCTGCTCGCTGCCGGCGGCACCGCGGTCGGCACCGGCCTCAACGCACACCCCGAATTCGCGCCGCGCATTGCCGCCGAGCTGGGTTCGCGCACCGGCCTGTCCTTCAAGACCGCGCCCAACAAGTTCATGGCGCTGGCCGGACACGACGCCATGGTCGCGGCCCACGGCGCCTTCAAGACCCTGGCCACGGCGCTGATGAAGATCGCCAACGACGTGCGCTGGATGGCGTCCGGCCCACGCTCGGGCCTGGGTGAAATCACGATCCCCGAAAACGAGCCGGGCAGCTCGATCATGCCGGGCAAGGTCAATCCGACCCAGTGCGAAGCGCTGACCATGCTGTGCTGCCAGGTGTTCGGCAACGACGTCGCGATCACGGTCGGCGGCTCGCAGGGCAACTTCGAGCTGAACGTGTTCAAGCCGATGATCGCGCACAACTTCCTGCAGAGCGCGCGCCTGCTGGCCGACGGCATGCGTTCGTTCGACCAGCACTGCGCCAAGGGGATCGAACCGAACCGGGTCCGGATCGGCGAGCTGATGGAAAAATCGCTGATGCTGGTGACCGCGCTGGCGCCGCACATCGGGTATGATCGCGCCGCGCAGATCGCCAAGAAGGCGTCGACCGACGGCCTGACCTTGCGTCAGGCGGCGCTGCAGAGCGGCTTCGTCGACGAGCAGCAGTTCGACCAGTGGATCGTCCCGATCGACATGACCCGGCCCGATCCGGTGTGATGCCGGGGACCGAATCCGAGGATCGCGGATCGCCGGCGGCGGCTGCCGATGGCGATCCGGCTGCGCATTAACCGGACGGGCGAGCACGACATGCCCGTCCGTCAAGCGGCCTCGTGAATCGTACGCCGCGTTTACCACCCCGAGGATAGAATGCAAAAAATAGTTTTCGATTTGACATCAGAATTTGTCGAGCTCAACCAGTTGGTGAAACTGGTCGGTCTGGTCGACAGTGGCGGCGCCGGCAAGAATATGGTCGCCAGCGGCGTGGTGTCGGTCGATGGCAAGCAGGAGCTTCGCAAGACCGCCAAGATCCGCAGTGGCCAGACCGTCTCGGTCGGCGACATCCGGATCAGCGTTCAGTAGTTAGTCCGTAAAATGGCCGAAAGCCCGGCCGCCATGGCAAGAAAACGGCGGCTTATGTTTGCGCACTAACAAACAGAGCGGGGCTTCCTTGTTTATATTTTAAGACGTCAATTAACGCCTTAGAGGACAACCCGATGGAAAACCTGGAACCCCGCGCGCAATCGCAAGAACAGCTGATCGGCGACCTGCGTCTCGTGATCGAAAACGCGGAAGAACTGCTCAAGAACACCGACCAGTATTCAAGCGCGATGTATCAGGGCGCGCGCGCCAAGCTGTCGCTGGCGCTCGAAGCGGCCAACGAAGAACTGTCGCGCTTTGAAGATGCACAGCTCGAGCGCATGATGGCGGCCACCCGCGCCGCCAACGAGCAATTCCTCGACCGCACCTGGGAAGAACGCGTCCTGCGCGCGTTTCACTGATCGTTCGGCGCCGTCGCCAACGACAAAAGATGCAGTCCCGGTTGCGCCGCCCTGGCGCAACCGTCATGCCCTGCTCAAGCCTTGGTATTAATCGTATTGCCCAGGTGCGCCGGCAGATTCGGCGATTGCGGCGCAGGCAGCGCGTCGAGCAACTGGGTCGCCGACGCCATCGCGATATCTTGCGCGCGTTTCAAGACCGCGATGCCGATTTCCTGGCGATTGCCGGTTTCGGCCATGCTGGTGGCGAGGCTGGCGATATTCGTGACGTCCATCGTGGTTTCCTTTTAAGGCTGATCACTCATTAACGTCGGCGCTGCCTGGAACTTTAGGCGTGCTTTGTAACCAGGCCTGCAGCCACGTCATCACCCCATCCGGATCGTTCAGGTCGAGCCAGGCCACGCCTGCTGCAACACCGTCTGGTCGCGCCACATCGGACACCACGCCCACGATCGCACCGTCATCCGGATACAGCGGCGGCTTGCCCACTTGCGGGCGGTACACCTCGAGCTTGGGCAGCAGCTCCCATTTGTACCCTTCGACCAGGGTCAGGTCGGCCGGCGACAGGCGCTGCAGGTGCTCGGCCAGCGATGGCTCGCTCTCGCCGCGCAGCTCGCGCATGATCGCGGTGCGGTAGGGCGAGGCGATCATCACCTCGGCGGCGCCGGCCAGGCGCAGGCGCGCACTGTCCTTTCGCGGCGGCTCGAGTTCGATGTCATGGTGACTGTGCTTGACGATGTTCACACGCAGCCCGGCGCCAGCCAGGCGCGCCACCAGTTTTTCCAGCAGCGTGGTCTTGCCGCTGCCAGACCAGCCGACCACGGCCAGCACTTGCCCAATTTCTTTTTTCACGACGTCGCTTGCCACTTCAATATCCAACACGATAACGGGTTCCCCGGTAATTCATCACAGCCGCCTTCGGCAGCAAACGCTCGAGCACCAGGCCCGGCGCCACTTCTTCGCCTTCGCGGCGCAGCATCTTGTCGACCAGCAGCAGCCGTTCGGCCGGATCCGGCGAATAGATGTAGCCGCCGAAGACCACTTTCGGAATCTCGCGCTGGATCGCGTCGGGCAGCTGCTGCAGGGTGCGCACACTGTCTTCAGGCGCGGGCGCAGCGGCGGCAAGCGGCGCAGCGGCAACGCGTGCCGCCGCTGGCGCCTCGCGCACTTGCGCCGGCGCAGCCGCGCGCGTGGCCGCTGGCGCGGATTCTTGCACTGGCGCCGGCTTGGACGGCGCGACCTGCTTCGCGACCGGCGCTGGCGCTGGAACTGGAACTGGCACAAGTGCTGGAACAGGCGCCGGCGCGGGCGCGGATACAACTGGCGCCGGCAGTGTGGACAGCGGCGCCTGTGCAACAACGACGGCCGGCGCCGACCGCAACTGCCCCCCATCCTGGCGCAGCCACCACAGCGCGGCGCCAGCAAGCAGCACGCCACCGCCCACCGCGAGCGCCACATAACGCCGCTTGCCACCCTCCCCCGCAGCCGGCGTCGGGTACGACTGCGCGGGCGCATGAATGGTCGGCGCGCTGCCCAGCTGGCGCTCGGCCTGGGCTTTTTTCAGTGCTTCGAGAATGTACGACATATTATTTTCCCATCCCGCCAGCGGCCAGCAGGCGCGGTTCGGCCACGCCGGACAGTTGATTGAGACGCATGTAGGTGTGCGGTCCGGCCACGCCGTCCGCTTTCAGTCCCTGTTTCGCCTGGAACGCGCGCAAGCGCTCTTTCATTGCGGCGTCGAGCGGCCGATCAGGCGCCGGCCCGGCAGCGCCGCTCGAAGCGGCCAGGCGCTGCGCCAGCCAATCGACATCGGCGCCGCGGTCGCCCTGCGCCACCACGTCGCGAAACGCACGCGGCGCGCGCCAGAACGTGGTGAACTCGCCGCCGAAACGGGCCGCGAACGCGGCGATCGTCACCCGCTCACGGCGGCCATCGGCTTCGAGCGTCACGCCCTCGGCGTCGATCGCGCGCAAGACCGCGTAGCCGGTGCGCGCGCCATCGTGCAGCGTCACCACCGCCGGCCGATCGAGCAGGCGCAGTTCATACAGGCCGCCGCGGCCCTGGTAGCAACGCAGGTTGACGCGCAGCGCGGCCTCGCACATGGTCTTGACGTCGGCCCCGGCAAGCTTGCCGAAATCGGATCCCCACGACACGCCCAGAACGCCCAGCGCCGAGGCCTCGGCGGCCTGGATCGGCACCTGTTGGCCCGCTTTGCCAATGGCGGCCGGCGCTGCCTTGACCGGGGTCGCCCTGGCCCCGGCCGCCTGCACTGCCGGCGCTGCCGGCCCGGATGGATGCGGCATGATCTGCCACGCCGCCGCGGCGCTGAGCGCCACGCCGGCCAGCACGCCGCCGGCGATCAGCGGCCAGCGCGCAGCCGCTTTTTTCGGCGCCGGCTCGCCGCCAA
>Ga0308160_10003004_pt1 | contig 19547 bp, 22 predicted proteins | sample PhyFR1_FD_201036 | JGI IMG/M metagenome (GOLD analysis project Ga0308160, IMG submission 201036) | Phyllosphere microbial communities from UC Gill Tract Community Farm, Albany, California, United States - DLSLF.R1 | ecosystem: Host-associated > Plants > Phyllosphere > Unclassified | place: USA...
TCATTTCGAATTTCTGCTCTTCTCCTACCTCCTGCGTTTCGTACATCGTGAAGGCAAAACTGGCGACTTGGCACGAGCAGGTCTACAATTGCTCTTCGATATCGCGTTCCTCACTTCTTCCGAAGAAGGAGGGGATAATCTGGTCCTACCGGCCAGCGCAGACGGCAACGACCCGCTACAAGACGCTAGGGACGCATTCGGCGAGTACATTCTCGACGGGGATTTCCCCGACGTCATGGCGGCAGGCCTGGGTGCTGTCTATTCGCTACTTCCTTCGAAATTGCACGTCCCAACGTTGGCGGAGGTGGCGTCAACGGATCAAGTGGAAGAGCCGAAAAGAGATCCGCCGCACAACGGTATGCAGCTGGGCGCGAAGCTTGACGGTCATGCGGAAGCGAATCTCGACGAGCTCAAGCTCTCCACCGATTCCGAGGTAAGAGGCCAGCTCGAAATGCTCGCAAAGCTTCTCGGCTTTGTACAAGATATCTTGTATCGATGCCGCTCGCCGTTATATCATTCCGATCTCAACGATAATCATCTGTCCGACGTTCATTTACTGGGCGAGGCTATCGCGGAAGCGACCTTGGACGCAGTGCACACGTCCTTTCTCGACAACATCATCTATCCCTCCATCTTGGAAAGCTCGCCTCTCGATGGCAGCGCCGTTGCCGTAATGACGTATCTCGAGGTCATGATCTCCAACTTGGAAGATGGACCTCTCCTACGGAAGGTTTTGAACGTCTTAATGGATACGTACGATCGCGATGATATGCCTGTCAAACCGAGACGCGGCGCTGGACAGGACTACTACGCCGACGAAGGCAGATTCACGCTGAAAGATCTCCTGCTCGATAATATGCGATCATCATCTTCCTCAGCTTCGACTGCGGCCCTGCGATTGTTTAACTCCTTGGCTGAATACCACTGTGACACCAGTGTGGGTGATCTCATCCGGACTATTCCTCGACCCCAAGAAGACGCGAAATATCGCTTCGACATGGCTGAAGCCGGTCAACGCTCATCGTTCCTACCCAGTTCGTCGACTTCAGCCGACGCTCATCTACAAGAGACTGAGCTGTATGGTACTCTCATTCGGCGTATCGGTCATACACAGACTACCTTCGAGCAGTCTTCCAGCTACGCTGCTTACTTGACCGACGCCCATGCCAATATACACGCCGACGGCTGTTTCGCCAACAGTCGCATCCCACTACAATTCTTCGATGCTGATTCCGAAAAAGACACAGATCTTGTCAGAATCGGGCAGCCGGCGTCGAAAAGTCACCGCCACCACCTATCGACTGGTGATCCGCTCATGACGACTCTACTTCACAATCTCGGTGACTTCCTCTGTCAGACACCGGACGAGAATGTTGCTTTGACTGGCGTGCTTTCCAGTCTGGCCTTGTGTACAAATCGTTCGCTTACCGGATGGCTGGCTTACGACATTCCGGATACTGTCGATCCCTGGGCTGAGCAAAGGCTCCCGGGACAATCTGACGGCGACTCAAACGACGGATCGAACAACGGTCGATCTGTCTTGAATCGCGAGGAAAACGACCCGTTCACGACTCGAAACAAGGTGGACTTGCCAGCGATATATCAGATCTTGCGCGATATCGTGCGCCAAATCAATCGTTTCCGTCAGGATGTGGAGGATTTCGACCGACTTCTTGGCGAGCGGCGCCAGGGTCTGCTGTTTACCGATAGCCTCGAAGAAGCCATGAATGTGATGCTCGACGTCGAACAGAATTCGCTCGGCCCGCCCACCACTCCGACCAAACTGCAGTCGCCGTCAGCGAAGAAGGCAAGACCTGGCCTCGTGGGCGGCCTCAAGTCGTTCCTGACTCCAAAACGAAAGGGGTCACCCGCGACGCCAAATCGCGCATCGCCGCTGAATCGATCAACGAGTAACAAGGATGCAACAGGACTCGGCGCCACGGCATCACCTTTCCGAAGCCATTACGAGCAGACATCGTACTTCAGCCTAGAGGCGCAGAGCTCTCCGCCCGTATCTTCCGGTCCTTGGTCGCTCGCACACCTGAACGTACCGACCGACGCGAGTACTGTGGACGCGGTGTCTCTCACCAGTGTGGAGGATCGAGCGAAGAGGGATGACCTGGGACCACGACGAGTCACCTTGTCGAGCGTGTTGGACAATTGTGTCATATTGGAGGAGTTCCTGAAGGAGGTTGTTGCTGTCATCACTGCAAGACGAGCATTGGGAGTGGATCAGGTGGACTTTGCATCGTGAAGCTAGATTTTGGGTTTTGATATTGTCACTCTTGATGCGAACGAACGACTATGGTCACATGTCCCGCTGTACCGCCAGTCCGACCTGCTACGTAGCCAGGTAGTGGATGATGCGAAGCTGAGGGCTCAGATTCGTGGGTCTGCTGATTGCCCGGAAACCCGAAGCCGTTCCTCCCACACAGCTTTCGCGTTACATCTCGGACATCCTTTCATGGTCGCAGCCTCGGTGGACCCAGGGGCAGAAACTCGAATACATCAAGGACAACGAGGCCCAATCCTGTACGGTCCATTGTAGGGTGACCTGGCTCCAACAAGGTGGAACGTCCTAAAGAGTCACAAGGGATGAGACGCGATCTATCCTTTGAACCATGGAGCGGGATCTTGGAACGGACGCACCTTGGAGCTAGCATCCGGGTGTATACAGTGTCTACGACGGTACTGAGGCCCATCTATCTATCGAACCTCCCAGTCGTCCGTCGGAAGCCCAGGCTGAAAGAGCAGTAGCAAGACAAGTGGAGAGTACAGTCAAGAGACCAAGTGAATACTACATCATTGCGACATGATCGGTCAGAAGCTCCTGCCACTCTGCGCGCTAGGTCTTGGCCTTGCCAGTGAGTCGCTCCTTCCGCCAAGGGCATACCATCATCCCACTGATAAAAGGTGCCACGGCCATAGATCCGGTCAGACGAGACGGAGACGAATGGACGGCTTCGTTATACAAGTCATCTGGCAAGCCCAATCTCGACGACTTCGTCGGCATGACCGGCAAGTCCCAAATCGTCAGCTGTCACTCGCTCACTGTCAGCGCTCTATGTGTACCCGTTTGTATCCGTTGTCTTCGGCGTGGCCAGGTGGAATATTTCTTTCGTCGAGAGCGGAATAACCAAGATCAACGATACTGCCGCTAGTTTCCGCCTGTACGGTCCGGATCTCACAGCAAGTGAAGTAGTGCCAAGTTTTGATACGTACAATAGCAGCCAGACGGCTTCCATCGATCCATGGTGGATCTGGGGGTATGCCGGGGGGCTTGGAAAGGCCGTTTTGTACGAGGGCACGTTTGGCGGTGCTGACAAGGAGAACATTATCGGCGTGGCGTTGCGACAGATGGCGGGGAGGAACGGGACTACGATCGTTCCGGAGAGCGCTGACAAGCTATGTGAGTCGTCATAATTTCTCGACACAAGTGGATCTCTGCTTACTGTCTAGGGGAGGTGCTTCTGAAGAGCGACAAACAACCCGTCTACGTGACGATGAAAAGCGACGCTATGAACGGTTACAGCAAGAAGGCTACTCTGCCCGTAGTATTCACGCAAGACGATAATGGCGAAAGGACGTGAGTAACATCAGCAGCTCTCTGTCATACACGTGCTGAGACCTTCACAGGGCATCGCCGTGGGAAATCACCAAGGGTAAAAATATGCTCGGAACCGTCGATCAGATCTTCGACGGCGCCAGGTGGGTGACGACGTTCGGAGAGGATGTTGCATGAGCATCTACGCACACTGCGCGACGCATGTGGGGCCTTCGCCAAAGTCAGTGCCCAGATAGCGCCTGTACCATATACAGTATCCGATGTATCAGTATGTCTAATCAGCTAGACGGTGTGCCGCCCGTCCAAAGACAGGCACTGTGCTATGCCGCGCCCAAAGTGCTCATCGTGTCATGATATTCATCAAGGCGTCCATATCTGTTGTCAGACGCAATCATCACGATTTGCAAGTTGCTTACTTTGACGGTCTGATCTACGCTGCCTGTCGCCAGCACATTAATCTTCCTCGGCTCGGTACTCTTCCCCCCGTCCGCGGTACCTCCACCAACCACAGCTCTACCCCACGCCATGCACGTAACGAAATGTCCGTGTGCCTCTATCGTCTTGACACATCTGCCTTGCGCAATATCCCAGATCCGTATCGTCTTGTCGTCCGAAGCGGACAATAGGTATTTGCCGGAAGGGTGAAAGACGAGCGCGCGAATCCAGTTGTCATGCCCAGCCTGCTGTCTCAGCGCATACAGGCAAAGATGCTCCGGCGACGTACCAGAGTCCGCAAGCACTGTCCGCTCGACGTTTCCCAGATCCGGATACTCTTGTCTCTCGACCCTGTCGCAACGTATGCTCCTGTTGTTTTGTTCTTTGCTTCCGCGGAGTTCTGGCATTAGTTCCCGATGCTGGAATACTTTGGAAACTCACAGTAAGACCTGCCAGTTCTCTAATGGCAGTATAGGCGACGATCGGTGCAAACACCGCGCATTCGACAACATGATCGTGCCCTCTCAGTTCCATCTTCGTTTCGCCGTTGGCAAAGTCCCACACCCGAGCGGTCTACCGTCAGCTGGGCCAAAGGATCGAGGACGAGGTAGCTCACTTGGTCACTGGAGGAAGAAACCAGCAATGCGCCATCATCGCTCGGAACGACTTCTCTAACCCATTCCGAATGGCCTGAGAACGTCTTCACGCAGTACCCGCTTGAAACTTCCCAGACACGTATCGTCTTGTCCCGACTCGCACTGACAAGTCTTTCTCCGTCCGGAGTAAATCGTACTGTCGAGACGGAATGATCGTGGCCGTGTAGCGTCTTTGTGTTGGTGTATTCGTTCGCAGGATCCCAAAGCTTTATCGTCAAGTCCGAGGAGCATGTAGCTATAGTTAGGGTATATCCTCAGTCTGCTGTTTCGTAACAAGCTATAACGCGGCCAGACGCCTAGAGATTCGGATCCAAGGCGTTTCACGCCTTTGACGTCCAAAACAAACAAGGCGGGAAGCAGCGACTCACCCATGAGCGTTCCCTTAGGGTCGAAGTCAACATCCATGACTGCCTTCGTATGCCCCTTCACTGTCCTCTCGAATTCTCCTCCTTCCCAATCCCAGATTTTCACACTCGCATCCTCACTTGCGCTTGCCAAAACGGTCCAGGTTGGATGGAAAGCTACTCTTGTGATAGTTGATCGATGAGATGTGAGGGTATGCCGGGCTGGCGCGCGAGGGATGAAAGGGGTATTGGAGGAAGACGAGGCGGTAGCTCGTGTAGGAGAGGCAAGTTCCGCAATCAGAGCGGCGTTTCTGGACTCAAGGTCCATTATCTGTCGTCAGTGTTTGCTCAAACTCTCCGCTTTGACTAAAGCTAGGTTCTTGACATACCTTCTTCTGCAGTCGGATGACGCTCGTCCATTTCTTCTCCAGAAGCCCTACCCATTTCGCCTTCGGATCGTCCGCCTCAAAGTCGTCAATGAGTGTATCGTTACGCAACGCGTCGTATGTCGAGTTCATACCGGCGTGATGCAGGTATGAAAGCATGGCTCGATGTCTGCAAGTCAGTCCCGAATACAGCAGGCATCTCAGGCAGTCACAAGCAAGTAAGTAGCCGCCCGCAGAGGACACGCCGGATGATTGAGCCGGACTTACAGCTCATCTTTTTGCCTTTCCGACAATAGGCTCGACATGCTGTGGCCACCCCTTCCGGGTTGCGATCAAGAGATGGTCAGTGGGCAAGTCGAAGATTGACGCTGGATGCCGCAGGTTGTCAACGCTACGAGACGATTGGTGTCGCGTTCCTCAAGCTTGAATGGGCGCGTAAGCGTGTATTCCGGGTATATGGGTCTGGCACAGAGTCCAGGAAGAGGAAGCGTAGCGTCAAAGAGAGCGATCAATGTGAGAGGTGTAAAGGCGAAACACCAATGCCCCGTCGCGTCTCAGCCTCCACTTTTGTTGATCCATTATTCCACTTCTTTCCTTCTAATCTTTCTCGCGCGAGATGCCTTATATACCGATATCTAACACCCGTGGCGGACCGTCGAACGACGTGGAAGATGATTTCGAAGTGTACGAAGCCGTGCCACCCCCGCAGCCCCGTCCTACACTCGCGGATCTCGAACGGGGAGATGGGTGGACGGTCGAGTCGTTCGAGGATCAACCAGTCAAGAAGACTGATGGGAATATGCTGGTCGCAAGTTCGAATCCTCCGTTGAGGACAACGTGCTCATGGTTAGATGATGAATATCCGGGATAGGATCACCGAGGTGATCTCGAAAGTCGGCCAGGTCATGGAGTGGACCAGGGAATCAGCGAATACCACGGAGGAATCCAGCCCAGACGACCCGGTGAGCTGGATTCACTGTCGAAGCGAGGTGTAAGCTGACTAAAGATGGTGGAACAACTCGAGCAGATGTATATCCAGGCTATAACACAGAAGGATGTGCAGCAGATCAAGCTGGAAGCTATCACGGGTCTTCTCGGCGAGCTGCGGCAGAACAAGGAGCTGGTGCGCACGAACGCTAAAATCATTGATGTGCATGCTGATTGCAGGTCGACCCGCTTGCGCTGTTTGAGCGTGAGGTAGCGCGAAGAGTCGAGGAGTATGGCCTCTTGACTCTGCGAGCTAGATGTGAGTATCTTATACTCTGACAATTCTGACCATCAAGTGCGAGAAAATGATGACTATATACAATTCCGTTCTGGCTTATGGGTGAGTTGCATCATCTGCTGAAACGAAAGTCAGACGTGAACAGATCTGCGAACAAAGTCGCCTTTGCCCAACCAGCTGACGTGCAGGAGCTCAACCACCCGGACGAGCCGTGCCCACCCATGACGACATGGCTACCTCGCGCAGACGAAGATGAATCCGACGACGAGGACATCGAGGTCGGTGGACAGACTCAGACCTACCGATGTCCCATGACCCTTCGTCCACTGGAGGACGCTATGACTTGGTATGTCTCCCTCACACGCGTTGATCGAGTCGCTGCGTTAGTGCTGACCGCGAAGTATGGAGTGCAAACATTCGTATTCTGGAGCGGCTATCATCGATCTCGTCAGCAAAAGCCGGAAAAGCAAACGGCCGGCGAAATGCCCACAAATCGGCTGCAACGTTATTGTCACCATGGCGAACCTGCAGGTAAGGAGTTTTTGGCTGGTGATGGTAGTGCTGACTGTAAGCAAAATCCGACCTTACAGAAACGAGCGAACGAAGCGGAGAGGCGGAAGAAGAGACGGGAAGAAGAGGCAGACGACCATGATAGCGACGAGTGAGCTGGGGCCATATTGCGCACTTGGACCTGGATAGACAAGCCGCGGTGGTGCGCAAGGTGTGAGTGAGAGGGGTAATGTGAACGAAGTGCACGACGTAACGAGCCAATTGTTGTCATTATGCATGTATACAACTTTCTTCTTCTTCTTCTTCTTCTTCTTCTTCTTCTTCCTACGGATTATAAGCTCAAGATCGCCGTCCGCCTGTTCTAGTTGGTGCCCGCTCGCTCGTTCGTCCAGACGTCGCGACGTTTTTATGCCGCTTGTGCCGCGTATCGATATCGCTCGTGATGTCTTCCCAGGCCGCATTGTCGCCTATTCTGACCCGAGTGGAAGTGTAGCCGATCTCTAATATCGGGGGATACTCCGTGTCGGCCGGCAGCGCTTGTTCAACCGGATAATCGTCCAGATGAGGCGGTTTGGAGTACGACAGAGAGGAAGTCGACGAGGCGGCGGACCTGGCGACGGAGTAAGGCGTCGGCATGGCGATCAGCACGGAAAGGTCCATGTGCTGGCTAGCTCGCCCGGGCAGGGCAGGCGGCGAGGAGGATGTAGGCGTTGATGGAGCTGATCCCGCCGAATAGTCAGGTATACTCGCTGACAATGGCTATAGAGTCAGCTTTCGCACGTCGCGCACGTCGAAACACTCAGCAACTCACCTTCCACTCGTCGCCGAACATTCCGTCGACGTTCACTTCATCTCGACCGTCATCGTGCGCTTTCTCCCGCACACCACCGTCCGGCGCCGACTCATCCTCGTAATCATCGGCCGACTTGTTACCAAGCCCCGCATCCCAGATCATCGGTTGTCGCCCGACACTCTTCTTCTTCCCGCGTCTACTGTCCATATCCTGCACCTGTATGATCCGTCCATCCCCAAGCTCCACCCAGTTGAAACGATCGTCTCTCGCATTTCTAGCTCGATCGACTTGGGCCAGGAACTGTAATCGCCGCCGTCGTCGGTAGACCAAGGAAAACAGCGCAATCACAAGGATCGCACCTGCCACCAAGGCGATAATGATCGATTGGTATGTGTTCGCCCGCCCATTGAACGGGTTGTTGTCGTTATTGTTCCCCAGCGCCATTATGGTTCCATCGGGTCCGCAGCTTCACTCAAAGTTCAACGGCTGCGCTATACTGATGCAGCTTGAGCAAGGTAGATGCGATGCTGGTCGACAGTGCGGAAGAATGTCCAATCTTCCAGTCCCGATGCGTTCAATGTGCTGCAGTGTGGTGGCAGCGGTGATGTTACAAGCACAAGATGAGCGATATATATAAGTGAGCGATATAAGTAAACTCGCAATCGGCATCTTTGGTTCAAGTCAAGATGCGCCCCTGAATAACCTTTCAGACCCTAAAGCAGTCGCCACCCACCCTCCCGCTTCTCCCCGCTTAATCTCCCAGGCCTCGCAGACTCGCCTTCGAAGCCGAGAACAGTGAGCTACCCGCGACATCTCGCACAAAGACCGTATGCGAACGTCTGGAATCATATCGCATAGACGAGAATAATCAGCATTTGACAGGTACCTGTGGGATTACGTGATGCATCGCATGACCGATTTGACAAATGTACAATCTTACTCCTCGCCCGGCCTTTCCGAGCGCTCGCGACCTTGCTCGCGACTCACAAGATGGCGGAGCAAGTCTTCCGCAGAGGCATTGTTCGACCTCGAGCGCATACTGTCCATCGAGCGTCTAGGGCTTCCTCTCACAGCTTGTTTCGTACCGGCGCTGACATCGGAATTGGTGTCAACTTTCCCCGCAGAGGGGTCGGCCACCAATGTTGATTTCACGTTACTCAACGGCCGGTCGTCGTCGTCGTCGTCGCCGTCGATACTTGAGGGATGAACTTCGACTTGTGGAACAGACTTTGACGATACAGCTGCCTGCTCCGACGGTGTATTTGTGGGCTCCGTTTCCGGATTGTCCGTTCCAGAGGCTCGATTGACTACCGTTGCCGTCGTGTCGATTTCCGCCCGAGACTGTCCATTCTCCGCTGCGTGTTGTTTCTGCACCCCACCACTATCTGCCTCCACACCAGCAGGCGAGTCACTCCTAGACGATGACGCAGGTGTCGGGATGTTGACGGCTGACTTGCGCTTCTCCGCCTCGCTCCCGCCGTCCTGCTGAGACGGCGAGTCAGAGTACCTTTCGCTCTCCGTACCGCCAGATATCCGCCTAGTGAACCCAGCCTGGCTCGACCCCATTCCAACGACCTCTCCTGGTCGTTTTGGCACTCTTGGGACTACCATACTCCGTCCGGCGCTAGGTTGTGTCAATACAGGGGTAGAAACCGATGCGCGTCGGTCGTGCGATGCCTTCGAATTTGAGAGAGACCGGGACAACGCCTCTTGGTCCGGTTTAGGCGGAGAGGGAATGGTAGGTTTTGCCGCGACGTCTCGAGCGATCCCGACAGTGGGCCCTGCATTCGATAACGTCCATTGTGGGGGCGAAGTCCCTAATGCCGACATGGTCGCGTTGCTTCCAGGTGAAGGCTGCAATGTCGGGCGGAGGTTGGTCACCTGGATGGGCGATGTGGAAGACACGGAACTCGATTTGGGTCTGGTAGCTGCAGCTGCAGTCGCTGCGGCGCTGAGTCTGTCTTGTAACGATTTCGGTGCTTCCGGAGACCTGGACCTCGTGTCCGACAACGTCGACCCCGAAAAATCGTCTTCATCGGGCGGACGGTAGACGGGCACCGGACGGGCTGTATCGTCTTCCGTGAAAGCGTTGATGTTTGTTCGCGTCTTTGCTGCCCAGTTGACACCCCACTTTTTCACTGCGTCTCTCGCTGTGTTCACTTGCGATTGGACGGCCTTCTTGTCCCTCGACCGAAGGGCGGTGATCAGCGAAGCAGTGGAGGCAGTACTGCTAGCGGGTGATATAGGCGCACCATGCTCGTCCAAGCCGACCATCGTAGATCCTGAGTGCTCACCGATCGAACGTGTCGCTATATCGTGCGGCGAGACGCCTTCTTTCTTTTGCTTCACCACAGCTGGCAGCAGATCGGGTGACTGGTCATCTGATATCACCGGCTCTGGACCCCCTGAGACAGCTTCGGGATGGCCTCCAATCAGATGTGGTTTCTCGATTTTGCCTCGATCCATGCTGTTCACGCTATTCGATCTCGGCTTGTCGTGACTTCCGCCGGAGGGATTGAACCCGGCAGCCGCTGCCAGCGAGGTTATTGAAGGCGGTCGTCCGGTACCAGCGAACCATTTATTTGTTGGTTTGGGAACGGGCGTCGGTCTCGCTGTCTGTCCTAGGGCGGGCAGTACGGGCGCGGTCTCGTTCCGCGGGATAGTAGACTCCTCTTCCGTCACATCGGCGACGATCGGACCGCCCAGGACACCTGCATCTACCGTCTTTGCCTTAGTCGGTAGACGCTGGCGTATACCGGGCGCTTCCAGAGCTGATGCTGATAGTCCTTCGGCCACTGAGACAATGTCGACACCTGGCTGCGTGGATGGCTCGGTTCCTCCAGCAGGCACGTCTGCAGTTGGACCCTTGGTAACTTTGCCCGCTGATGAGAAAATCCCTCCGCGGATCTCCAGACCAGACGTGTCAAAGAAGGCAATATCGTCCATATTGGGAAGTACGATGGCCTCAGCAATCTGCAGTCAGTATGCCTCCAAGCCAGGGCCGTTCGGCTTACCACCTCCCGCAGCTGCTTCTCCACCGCTTTGAGGACCATGCCAATCTGAATCTTCCTCTCGCTGACAACGGGCTGGATCTCGATTTCCATCTTGGGCGGTTGTGTGAAACCATACCACAGACGATTACTTGGCGGCCTCTTGATGTGCATCAGCACGTTCCCCTCGAACGACTTGATGACGACGGCCAGGACGAGATCCACGACGTAAGGCTTGAAACCGGTGGGAATGGTCGCTGTGGTAGCTATCGTAATACGGATCTCCGAATTAGGCTGGTTTGGGCGAGATTGATAGTTGAGATGCACCTCGAACGATGCAGTACCATCCGCCGTAAGTTCCTTCAGCATAGGTTTGGACAGACTGAATGTGAGCCCTGAACTGTTACGGAGACAAGCAACTTACATCGGGCTCGAAGTCCCCACGTTGACTTCCCGTATGATGATCGGCCCGAGAAAGGATGGGCGTGGTACCTTCGTCAACTTTTTCATGATTCGCCCGATGATGAACTGTGCGTCAGTCGATACTTCTTGTCATGTTGACTTACCTGCTCGAGAGCTTCAGTCCGATACAGTCCGAAGAATATCCGCCCAACGAAGGCGTTGAGCCATCGCATAGGGATCGGGTCTGGCTCGGTGTCTATCGTGTCGACTAAGACTTGCATGTCCCGCTCGGAGAAGACTTCGTTCGTTGTCGGTGCCAAAGCTGAAACAGCGGTAAGGGCAAGATACCAGTCTTCCGTTCTGGTGGTGAGCTAGCAGCCCCGTGTAGCCGCAACAAGTGGATGATAGGTCATCGACATCAACTCACTTCGTATTCGACTTGGAGAACAAGAACCAAGGCGCTGATTCTGACTCCTTCTCGTCCTCTGTGATCCCGTCTGAGCCTCCCGCTCCCATACTCTTCGTCAACGCCGGTAAGCCCTCTCTCGCATCTTTCTCCTTCTCTTGAATCCTCATGACAATCCCATTTCGTTTCGCAAACATCTCCGCGTCTTTTCCCTCGAAACGACCCCCTTCCTTGCTCTCCACACTAATCACGTACTTGTTCACACCTATCGCAGCAACGCACTCGGAGGCCGCTTCGTCCTCGTAGAGAAACAAGACTGTCCCCTTGAGCATGGCGAAGAGGAACTCCTTTGGCGGCGCCTCTTTCCTCTGTCGAGCTTCTACCATCTGACGATAAGTCTGGGCTATCCGCGCGGAGTATGTCGTAGGAACAGTCGTGGTCGTACTGGCCGTTTGAGCCGTCGTGCCAGATTTGATCGACTCGTCGTCTTTCTCGGAAGGATCCTCCTCCGGTTCCATCGGGTTTACTCCTGGAGGGGGAGCCATGTTCGGTGCGAATATGGAAGAAGTCGCGTTGGCCGGTAAGAACTGCCTTCGGACGGTCAACCATCCTGAAAGTGGTTTTGCCGTAGCAGCTGCGTTTTTCGCCTTCTCATTCAGCTCCTCTCTCTCCTGTTGCGCTTGAAGTGCGGCTTTTTCTCTTTTCGTCGGATCGGAATCTCCAATTGGTGTTGAGCCGTAGGTCATGGCGTAACCTGGTATGAGCGCTTTCTGACACGTTGCAACGACAACACACCTATTATAGCAACCACAAGCAGCGGGACAAACGTCAGACCACCGAGAATGTAGATCACCACCCATTGGAACGGCCACCACATCGCGACGGTGCCGCCAAGATCGAGGTGAGGTGGAAGTGAGTGAACTGGTATGAGGGTAGCGTTGTAGATGTCGGGTGAACGGTGACCCGGTTGATGGAGACCCCAAAGTGAGGTGATGATATCATTCAGATTTGCCACTTCGCGTTATTTGCGCCAGGCAGGATCTGCGTTTATAGCTCGAGATGAGACATTCATAGTGGATACATGTAGTGGTCTCTTTTACGTTGATACACGGCGACCGTCTCTATGATATCGGGCTCATTCTATATACACTCGAGTCTCTCACAACCATTCCCAACGGACGCTTGACTTTCTTGTACTTGGCTTTGGCTTCCCCTTGACGACGATGTCAGATCAACACGCGCCGCAGCACAGCTGTATCGTCAGCCCGGCACACGTAAACGTGGATAGACATACCACAGCGCCGATACACGCTCCTATAGCGATGAACGGGGCGCAAATACACGTGCAGAGACCGCTGCAACAACCTCCTCCCCGCAATCTGGCGGGATCTTCTTCCTGAAGTTCCTCCTGCGTCGCCGCAGCTTCGCCGGTTGTTGGTGGTACTGTTCGGGCTATACGTCAGTGCTGATCTGTGGGAGAGAGACGTTGCTCACCCATTGTACTCTGCTTGGGAGGCTGGGACGCGATGACGGACATGTCAACTGGAGTGGTGGTTTCGGACGAGATCATGTGTGCGGACTGATAGTCTGCCGGTGTGGTTGTAGTTGTGTGCGGAGTGTATGTGTTGTGGGAAGTGATTGCGATCTTGTAAGATATGATGTATGAAAGTGAGAAGGCAGCAAGTAGTGTTGTCTCAGACGTTATGTCTCTGACTTGAACCTCCTTTATATCGTCGGGCCCGGCAAAAGCTGTGATGCTGCACCGCCGGGAAATCCCCGACGCAGTGAAACTGACGAATCTCCTCGCGATCTCTCACGTCGCCCAGAGAAGGAGCGCATCGGGACTAGATCGGCCTGACACAGCTAACGAAGCACAGTAACGTAGGCTTGGCGAAATGTCCAGATGCTTGACCAGCTGCGGAGGGCGTTTGGAAGGGGAACGGAAAAAGCGGTGCGAAATGATTAGATTACGTTCGGCCGTATGCGTCTGCATTTCCCCGCAGGCGGTGGCTACGGTGATATCTTTCATCGATCCTGCGACAGACTATCAGCCAGATGAACCGTCGTTGCGGCTTGAACAGCGAGAGGGGAAGGATAAACCAGCATGATCGGGGATGATGGGCGGCCGGCGCAGGCGTCTTAGCCTTCGACGATGCTCGGAATCGGGCGGCTCCCCTTAGACCACTGTACTATCTCACTCAGAACTCACTTCCTACCGGCAGGGGTTTCATGGGAAGTAGCTGGATTCTCACAGACAGACGAAACTCTCGCCCGTGCACTATGGTGCTGTTTCAAACGGAAAGTCAAAGGACGGGTCACGCGACACATGGAGTATCGTGGGCATTTTCGCCCTTTGAGGTCTGCGCCCCGTCGATACATGATTGTCATGGCGACCTGCAGTCTCGTCGAATCATTGGTTGTTTGTACGGGTAAGCAGATCCGACGAGAACAAGATGATGCCTGGTGGCTATCCGTGAGTGGATCGTGTCGGCTAGGCAGCGCTCAAGACAGAAATCCAGCTTCTGACAACGGTCAAGGACCGAGTCAAGTTGGGTATCAAGAACAAGAACAAGTTCCACCGCAGTCGATACATGAACCAAATATACAACAACCCTACTCTTCGCCTGAGTATGATCAGCATGGGCAAGATCCCCGAGGGAAACCTTACGTGGTATACACCGAACGAGAGCCGTATAGTGTTCCAGGCGACGGTCAAGCTCAATCCGGATATCAAGGCCACTTTCCCGCGCAAGGCGATGTTCCGTATCCTCCTGACAGGGGGTATCATTCTACTCACGGTCAGAGTCTGCATGGCTTCACGGACGATCCCGCCCAGCAACATGACTACGACCCAATCCATCACATCCCACCGCCTCATCCGGACCAGCCGGGTTATACACACTCCCAACAAGCACACTGGTCAGGAGCTTACCCGGAGGCGCAGTCATATGACCACCTTCATCAAGCAGATCAGCCGCAGCGAGAATCCGTCCACGCTCTGTCGATTGATGGACGGCCGCTTGCGCCTCACTCCCACCGATATCGCGCCGAACCGCCTCGTTCTCCGCCTTCGCGACGCTGGCCGAGTTCCGATCATCCTGGACACCACGGCCAGTACATTTATGACGAAGATCACGGTCCACCTCAATCTCATCGTCGGTCAAAGACCAAGCGTCGACGACCATCGGACCAGTAAGTCAGCGCTGAGTCATCTATCTTACCCGGTTGTCTTTCCCGGCTTCCCCGCCAACAATCTATCTTGATAAACCTGATCTCAATTTTCGCATAGAATAAGCCCAGGTCTTAGTGCTAACGTCAGACAACAAATCCAAGTCGTTCTGCCCGACCGACAGAAAGACAGCGGAAGCATCTCGGAGCAGATCCAAATGATGATGATGGGCCAGATGATGGCGCAGCAAATGACGGCTCAGCAGATGCAATTCGCGCAGATGAATGCGATGATGCAAGCTGGTAATGAGCACGGGCGCGGTGATACGGCTGACGGGGCTAAGAAGAAGAAACGGCCGACGGTGAATATCAAGAGTGAGCATGGCATAATAGCACCCAATTGACGGTAGGTAAGCAGAGAAAGAGCCCAAGACCGGTACCTCTTATCGTTGCTCCGCCTGCCACGTTGCCCATCCCAACTGTCGAAAGCGGCGCCGCCATGGAGAACTGGCAGGAAGCGACGATCATCCTGTGTTTCGCAATCATTGGCGTAATCTACCTCGTAATGAACCGGAGCTCGAAAGAGGAGGAGAAGGAGGCGAGCTTGGCCGCGAAACACCTCGTCCCCAAGCCGAAGTAGGCAGCATTTGTACACTTCACATCCTCCGTACTCTGTACTCGATTACTTTGCTGTGCTCATATGACACTTGTGTCGCGCTCGAATCGCCGACAAATCACGCCTTGTTCTTCATCTCCCGAAGCTTCGCCATGACCTTCACAGGGTCGCTCTCGCCCGTCGCTTTCCTGATCGTCAGCTGGTGATGCGATTAGCAACTTTGCAGCTCACTTCGCTTCAGACGTATCTAGCCGCATGAACACGTTCCACTTCTTCTCGTCGCCTATGGTCGACTTGCCGGTAGTGCACGAGTCCGCTTGAGCTTTGTCCATGAGACTGCATGTCAGCTTACATCGAGAAGATAATCGCAATCTAACCTTTTCAGCGCCTCGTTCTCCGGCTCAATCGCCAAACCGAACTTTGCGCTCCCCTTGGTGTACTCGTGACCGTTGTACACTACGGTGTCTTCCGGCAGCTTGCCAAGATGGGTCAGAGCAGCATGCATCTCTTCCGCTGTACCCTCGAAGAACCTCCCACAGCCAGCTAGGAAGAGCGTATCGCTATCGTCAGCTGGAAGCGATATAAACACAGTAGCTTACCCGGTGAACACCCCGCGCTGCTTGGTCTTCTTGTCCTCGATGAAGAAACAGATCGAGTCTTGAGTGTGGCACGGAGTGTGCAAGCATCTACAATGAGTATGCGGTGAGGCCTGAGTTACGTTCCTGTACTCACTTGACATCAATGTCTTGTCCTATCTTGAAGGTCGAGCCCTCCTTGACCAGAGTGTTCGTACCCGGGGCCTGGTGAGAGCCGCCATACGCTTTGAGATCGCCGTGGAGCGACAGCTGACATCAGTAAGAGAGTCGAACCGGTCGAGCTGCCAGCTCACAAACTTCTCATTGCCACCAGAGTGGTCGTCGTGATGGTGAGTGGTAATGAGCGTCGTCACCTGATGTCAGTCATTTGAACCCGTAGAACGGTGCTACCCACATTGACGCCTTGCTCCTTCGATGCATCAGAAATCTTCTTCGCGTCGTAGGGATCGACGACTGCGGCTTCCGAAGTTGCCTCGTCAATGACGAGGTACATCCAATTGTCAGATCGGGCTTGGTAAGGAAGGACCTGTCGTGAGCTGGTCTTCCTCCGGGTATGGAGCTCAACCGACCTTCATGGTTGTTCTGCCCGTCAGCTACTACGTAGAAGCGTTCTTGAGCGAGGCGACTCACTTGCTGGATGTACTGAAGGTTCTAAAGAGAGATACACGTGCTGCAGCTCTGCTTAACATGTAAATGTTGCAGAAAGGATCACTCGAGGTCGACTTAGCCGTCCCAGCCGGTGCATGATGCGGCGCTAAGTTATGATGGATCATTTACGTAATTACCGGTGCTGACCGAGCGTTGAGCGGCAAAGAAGTTGGAATGACGTTTCATATCAAGCGACACGGGTTGATCTCGTTCAACAACCCATCATCGCCTCTGTTGTCGCAGCAGATCGACAGATCGACAGCTCGACAGACAACGAGGTCTACCGATATGTCAGGCTTCGACAACTCCTCGTTCGAAGGGTCTGAACGAAAATCCCATGTCGATCTCTCCACATCTACTGCTACATCTTCGACCGCGTTACTCTCGTCTGTCCGGGCTGAGCGATTGGCAAGAGAGGCAAAGCGGAAACACGAGCATGCCGCGTTGATCATTCAAAAGATCTGGAGGGGAAGGAGGGAGGCGAGGTTCATTCGGGAAAAGCTGCTGGGCGATCTCGAGAAGGGCTCAATTGGAAGCTGGGAGAAGAGGGCGGGGGCTTTGATATACGTCCTCAAGGATGGTTGGACCGCTGGAGAGGTACAAAGCGTCAAGCGAAGACGTGCATTGCTTGCCGGCTGGGCAAAAGAGGGTTTGAGTGAGTCGGACGCGACGCCCAGAATGGCATTGATGGCTAACGATTAGACAGCGGGGCGCTCTTGGGAAATATCGGCAAGCGGGAAGAATGGGGGTCGGTTATGGGTTTGGTCACTTTGCAAATGCTCGCTTGTGTAGCTCACGATCCTATGTCAGTGGCAGACCACCCACACGGGCACTTGCGCTGACTTCCAGATCGCCAGACTCTGCTGTCTTGTTCGCAGCTTTGGAGGCAGTCGTCGATCCGAGGGGTTGGGCTGGCTTGGAGCCCTTCATCGTCTCAGAAGAGCAGGACCACTTCATGGAGGTCGCCATGTCCAATGGCTGGGTGTCGCAGCTCGTCAACGCGCTGGAAAAGCTGGTCGCAGCGAGTGTGAGTGTCAGAATCGTTCATTCTTAGCATGCTAAAACCTAGCTGCCGAAAAAGAAACATCCCCACCTTATACCACTCACGCGCCTTCTCACAGCGCCGCTCTCCCTCATATCGAAGGCTCCTGGATCTGTTCCACGCGAACTGTTACACACTCTACTCGCTTTCCCAGCATTGCCGACTTCCCTACCCCTCCCGTCATTGACCCACTTGTCCACGCATCTCCCATTATTCACTCAGCTCCTACCACTAGCTGTGCAGGAGCCTACAATTCTGGCCAGCGGACGACTCCGATCGGAAGAAGGCAAAACTTATTTCCTCGCCAATCTCATCACATTCGGCATCACCGGCGGAATGCTTGGAAGATATGGCCACAAAGGCGCCGCAAATTGGGTCAAAGTCCTCGGAGAAGTCTTGAGTGGGGTCTCAGAGGGATGGGGAAAGTGGGTTGACGGGCAAGTCGAGGAAGTCGAAGAGAACTTGCCGATGGCTACCATTGACTCAGACTCGGACAACGATGAGCCCACACCGGGACCATCTAGGGTTACACGGGTAGCACCGAGACGGAAGCCTCTAGCGCCAACGATTCAGAAGAAAGTGACTGTCCTCGCATCAGCCTCTCACCTCTCCATGCTGTCGGAGACGCTTCTTTCGCCCTCTGCGCCAGGAGCGCTTCTTGTCGACTTTGCGCGCTTCGCGCTATCGCTCTTGCACGCCTTCCGTGGGTCGCCAAAGTGGGAATCCATACTCGACGCCTTCGTCACTGGGAGCAAGGGGAAGGCTTTAGAAAGACGGATATGGCGAGAAGGAGTCAGGGGGAAATGGGTCAACAGCGCCGAACGACCTGGTTGGGACACTTTCGCAGAGAGTGAGTATGAGCACACTTTAACACAGCTGACTGTAGACCCCTCGTCGCCTTGTCTGCTGTTCCTGACCCACCTTTACAATCATTATCTGCTCATCACTCCCGACGATGAGTTCTTCGATACGGACAAAAGCAATCCGTTCTCACTCGATGAAGTGCTTGATCTAGCGGGTATATGGCGGGACTTGTCCTACCACGCCTATGCTACCGGAGTCGCCGAGAAGGGACAACGGCGTAGAGGGCCAGGAACAGAGGACGAACGATCGCTCCTGACCCGAGGTGTCACTCGAGTTGCCGAGCGCAAGTGAGTCATTGCAAACAGTAACCGGCGTTCAGTAGCTCACAGCCAGCGCGCGTCGAAAGTTTGCCGACGACGATTTCTGGGTCATGGTCCCTTCGACCGACCTGCAAGGGTTCGTCGAAGCAGCGGTATACGAAGATGCCAAGCTGTCCGGCTTGATGGACGAAGACGAACCGATGGATGCTCTGTCGCTGCCTCGATACGCTCGTCAACGCCAAAAGTACTCCAAACGGCAAATGGCACATATCTCCCCCCGCCTCGGTCTTTTGAACAACGTTCCGATGACCGTACCGTTCATGACCAGGCTGAAGATATTCAAGAACTTCATCGCTATGGACAAGGAGAGATCGGGGCTCTACGACAGCAGGAACAACAGGCTCAGCGCGAAGATTAGGCGTACTTCTTTGGCACAGGATGGCTTCGACCAGCTCAGCGATGTCGGACCGGCGTTGAAAGGTCATGTGTATATCAAGTTCTATGACCAGTGAGTGATCAAGATGTCTATCACGGGAAGATGCTGATGGTAGGTGGGGAAACAGAGAGAGTGGAATCGATGGAGGCGGCCTGTTCAAAGAGTTCTTGACGAGGTGCGTGATAGACACAGCCAGACGATCGAT
>Ga0308160_10003005_pt1 | contig 19541 bp, 19 predicted proteins | sample PhyFR1_FD_201036 | JGI IMG/M metagenome (GOLD analysis project Ga0308160, IMG submission 201036) | Phyllosphere microbial communities from UC Gill Tract Community Farm, Albany, California, United States - DLSLF.R1 | ecosystem: Host-associated > Plants > Phyllosphere > Unclassified | place: USA...
AGTCGATCACGCCCTTCACGAAGCGCAGGTAGACCGGCATCAGCTGCTCGGCGTCGTCCATGATGAACACGCGCTTGACGTACAGCTTGATGCCGCCGCGCTTGTTGCGGTCCCACAGGTCGAACGGCGCGGCGCTCGGGATGTACAGCAGCTGGGTGTACTCGCTGCGGCCTTCGACGCGGTTGTGGGTGTAGGTCAGCGGCGACTGGAAGTCGTGCGAGATGTGCTTGTAGAACTCTTCGTACTGCTCCGGCGTGATGTCGGACTTCGAGCGGGCCCACAGCGCACTGGCCTGGTTGACGGTCTCGAATTCGTCCTTGATCACGTTTTCGTTCTTCTCGGCGTCCCACTCTTCCTTCTGCATCACGATCGGCAGCGAGATGTGGTCCGAGTACTTGCGGATGATCGATTTCAGCTTCCACGACGACAGCAGCTCGTCCTCACCGTCGCGCAGGTGCAGGATGATGTCGGTGCCGCGGGTCGGCTTGTCGATCGGCTCGACGGTGTAGTCGCCCTCGCCGCCCGACTCCCAGCGCACGCCTTCGCTGGCCGGCGCGCCGGCGCGGCGGGTCTCGACGGTGACGCGGTCGGCGACGATGAAGGCCGAGTAGAAGCCCACGCCGAACTGGCCGATCAGCGCGGCGTCAGCCTGCTGGTCGCCCGACAGCTTGCTGAAGAATTCCTTGGTGCCCGACTTGGCGATCGTGCCCAGGTGCGAGATCACGTCGTCGCGGCTCATGCCGATGCCGTTGTCGGAAATGGTGACGGTCTTGGCTGCCTTGTCGAACGCGACCTTGATCTTCAATTCGTGGTCGTCGCCGTACAGGGCGTCGTTGTTGATCGCTTCGAAGCGCAGCTTGTCGGCCGCGTCGGACGCGTTCGAGATCAGTTCACGCAGGAAGATTTCCTTGTTCGAGTACAAGGAATGAATCATCAGTTGCAGCAGCTGTTTTACTTCTGCTTGGAAGCCAAGGGTTTCTTTTTCGGCGACAGCCATTTTGTATCCTCGTGGAATGGACGTTGGTTAAACAGACCGGGCCGATATTGGGATCCGGTAAGGGATTTCAAGTGCTTTTTTTGATAAGCAATTTTTCAACCCGTCGTGCGTATTGACAAAATCTGCTCGACATTTGATACCGGTCGACATACCGTATCGTTGCGGCAGTCGCCGTCCCTACCTTGCTGTCCAACTCGAACAATCACAACACTGAAGGGAGACACAGCATGCAACAAGCCTCCGAATCCACATCCCCATCGTCGGCGCATTCTATTCCCGAGGGCTATCACAGCGTCACGCCGCACCTGGTCTGCGCCGGCGCCGCCCAGGCCATCGCGTTTTATACGCAAGCCTTCGGCGCGGTCGAACTCGGCCGCATGTCCATGCCTGACGGCCGCATCGCGCACGCTGAAATCCGCATCGGCGATGCACGCATCATGCTAGCGGACCATTTCCCAGAGTACGGTTCGCGCGATCCGCGCGCGCTGCAGGGCACACCGGTCTACCTGCACCTGTACGTGCCGGATGCCGACGCGGCCTGGGACCAGGCCCTGGCCGCGGGCGCTACGCCGATCATGCCGCTGGCCGACGCCTTCTGGGGCGACCGCTACGGCCAGGTCGAAGACCCGTTCGGGCACCGCTGGTCGATCGCCACCCGCCAGCGCGAAGTCTCGATCGACGAGATGCAGCAAGCCGTGGCCGCGATGGCAGGAGGACAGCCATGAAATTCATCGTCATATTAAAAGGCAATGCCAACTACGAAGCCGGCGCCATGCCGAGCGAGCAGTTGATCGCCGACATGACGCGCTTTAACGAAGAGATGGGCCAGGCCGGCATCCTGCGCGCGGCCGAGGGCCTGTTCCCGAGCGCCCAGGGCGCGCGCATCCGCGTCGACGGCGACGAGCGCAGCATGTCGCGCGGCCCCTTCAATGATCCCGGCGCGCTGATGGCCGGGTTCTGGGTGATCGAAGTCGCCTCGCTCGACGAAGCGATCGACTGGATGCAGCGCTGCCCGCATCCGTTCGAAAAAGGCACGGCCGAGATCGAGATCCGCCAGATGTTTTCCGGCGACGATTTTGGCGAAGCCTTCACGCCGGCGCTGCGCGCGCGCGAGGAACAATTGCGCACGCAGATCGATTCGCTCTGACGCGCATCCGTTTCGCATGGAGCTGAGCGCGCGCAGATGATGCTTACTCAGCTTGGGTAATCATCGGGACTCCCCAATCACTCTGGAGGACCGACATGATTTCGCGTACGCGTATGACCGCCGCGGCAGCCGCCGCGGCAGCGCTCCTTCTGGCCGGCGCATCGGGCGCCCACGCCGATCCGATGTACACGCTCAGCTTCCTGCCCAGCGGCTTCGAGGCCTCGGCCATCAACGACGCCGGCCAGGTGGTCGGCACCGCGGGCGGCGCGGCGGCCATCCTGTCCGGCGGCACGCTGACCGGCCTGGGCGGCATCGTCGGCCCGGGCACGGGCCTGGGCATCAACAACGCCGGCGACGTGGTCGGCACCATCGGCCCGCAGTTTGCCGGCAGCGCATTCGCCTACCGCGGCGGCACGCTGACCAATGTCGGCGCCCTGCTACCGGCCGATTATGCGTTTTCCTATGCTTCGGCCATCAACAACGGCGGCGCGGTCGGCGGCACCGCCATCCCGCCGGTCGGCGAAGGCTGGCATGGCTTCATCTACACGGGCGGCGGCTTCCAGACCATCGGCACCTTCGGCGGCGACTACAGCGTTCTAACCGGCCTGAACAACCACGCCGCCGCCACCGGCTACGCTTCGCTCAACGGCCCGGCGCTGAACCAGCCGACCCATGCCTTTTATTATCAGGGCGGCGGCCTGCACGACCTCGGCACGCTGGGCGGCACCAGCAGCGAAGGCCAGGCCCTGAACGACGCCGGCGACGTGGTCGGCTGGTCGCAGCTGACCGGCGACGTCGTACAGCATGCCTTCCTGTACCACGGCGGCAGCCTGCTCGACCTGGGTTCGCTCGGCGGCGCCACGGCCCAGGCGCTGGGCATCAACAACCTGGGCGCCATCGTCGGCAATTCCTACCTCGCCGACAACAGCACCCTGCACGCCTTCCTCTACCAGGGCGGCGCGCTGGTCGACCTGAACGGCGTGACCAGCCTGAGCGGCGGGTGGCAGCTGACGGATGCCTACGACATCAACGAAGCCGGCCAGATCCTCGGCACCGCCTGCCTGGGCAGCAGCTGCTCGTCGGTGGTGCTGTCGCCGGTGCCGGAACCGGCCACCGGCACGATGCTGGCCGCCGGCCTGGCCGTGCTGGCGGCCGGCCGGCGCCGCCTGGCGCGCACGGGCATGCGCACGCCTACGCGTACGCGCGCACGCGAGGCTTAATACGCCGCCGGCGACGACCGTTCGGCTCAGCGCACGGCCCGTAGGCCCGGTGCCTGGCCCGCTTTAGACTCCGGTTCGGGCTGCACGCCGCGCGCCAGTTCGCGCTCCAGGAAGCGCCACATCGCCTGATCTTCCAGCGCCGCCACGTTCAGCCGCATGCGCGTGGACGGCAGCTGGTCCGGCGAAAACAGGCAGCCCGGCGCCAGCAGCAGGCCTTCTTCCATCGCGCGCGCGGCCAGCACGCCGGTGTCGCGGCCGGTGTCGACCCAGGCGAACATGCCTGCCGTCGGCGCCGGTTCGAGCCTCAGGCCGAGCGCCTCGATCCGGCGCAGCACGCGCGGGCGCACGGCGTCCAGCCGTGCGCGGATGCGGTCGAGGTGCTTGCGGTACAGGCCCTCGGACAGGATCTTGTAGACCACGCGCTCGCCCAGGTCGCTGGAACTGAGCGTCGCCAGCATCTTGCGGTCGGCCAGGCGCTGGGCGATGTCCGCAGACGTGGCGATGAAGCCGACGCGCAGGTTGGCCGCGAGCGACTTGGAGAAGCCGCTCAGGTAAATCGCGCGGCGCAACTGGTCGAGCGCGGCCAGCCGCGTCGGCGCCTGGGCGCCGCCCGGGTGCAGGTCGCAGTAGATGTCGTCCTCGACGACGATGAAACCGTGGCGTTCGGCGCTGCGCAGCACCTGGAAGGCCTTGGCCGCCGACAGCGAGGTCGAACTCGGGTTGTGCAGCACCGAATTGATGATGTACAGGCGCGGCCGGTGCTGCGCCGCCAGCGCTTCGAGCTGCTCCAGGTCGGGGCCGTCGGCCAGGCGGCGGATGCCGACCACCTTCAGGCCCATCGCGGCGAATGCCCCGAACATCAGGAACCAGGCCGGATCATCGACGAATACCGTGTCGCCGGGCCGGCAGAACTCGCGCGCGATCAAGTCCAGCGCCTGCGTCACGCCGATCGTGGTCACGAACTGGTCGGGCGCGGCCGCGATCTCCAGTTCGGCCAGCTTGTGCTGCAGTTGCTGGCGCAAGGGCGGGTGGCCGTGCGGGACGCCGTAATTCATCAGCAGGCTGCTGTGCTGACGGCTGAGCGCGCGCAGGGCCGCGGCGACGCCCTCGCCGTCCAGCCACGCGGCAGGCAGCACGCCGGCGGCGCTCGACGGCTTCCCGGACTGGCGAAACATGTGGCGCACCAGCCAGACCACGTCGAGCGGGCGCTGCGCCAAGCCCGCATCGGCGGCGCGCGCCGGGTGCACGCAGGCATCCAGCGGCGCGCGCTCGCGCACGAAGAAGCCGGCGCCGCGGCGCGATTCCAAGTAACCCTGCGCTACCAGCCGGTCGTAGCTGGCCACCACGGTGAACGGCGATACGCCGTGGCTGGCGGCGAAACGGCGGATCGAGGGCAGGCGCGCGCCGGCGCGCAGGCGCTTGTCGTCGATACGGGCGGCCAGCAGCCGCACGATCTGGTCGGCCAGCGGTTCGCCGGAGTCGCGCGACAATGCGCTCATGGGTGTGTCGGTCATTTGGCCATCACAGTGCGTCAAGCGTCTGTAAAAGTGTATCGGGACTGTATCGTTTGCCCGGTCTAGCATACGCCTGCGTAGTGCTTGCCGCAACGACATCAGGAGAGTTCATGCAACCGACCACCCTCGTTCCACCCGCCATCGCTGCGGACCGCGCCGCGGAATCGAAAGGCATGCTGCTCGGCCTGGCCGGCGTCGCCATCTTCAGCCTGACCTTGCCGATGACGCGTATCGCCGTAAGCGAACTCGATCCGGCCTTCGTGACGCTGGGACGCGCGCTCGGCGCCGCCGTGCTGGCCGCCCTCTGGCTGGGCTGGCGCCGCTCACGTACCCGGGCGCAGCCGGCGCGCCCGGTGCGCGCCGACCTGCCGGCGCTGGCGATGGTCGCGCTCGGCTGCGTGCTCGGCTTCCCGCTGCTGACCTCGATCGCCATGAAGAGCCTGCCCGCCGCCCATGGCGCGGTGCTGGTCGGCGTGCTGCCGCTGTGCACGGCGCTGTACGCCGCACTGCGCGGCTTCGAGCGGCCCTCGCGCGGCTTCTGGGGACTGGCGCTGCTGGGCGCCGGCCTGGTGGCGGCCTTCGCCTTGCTCCAGGGTGGCGGCCGCCTGCAGCGCGCCGACCTGGCGATGCTGGCCGCGGTCGGGCTGGCCGCCGCCGGCTATGCGGAAGGCGCACGGCTGGCGCGCCGCCTCGGCGGCCTGGACGTCATCAGCTGGGCGCTGCTGCTGGCCGCGCCGGTCGCAGCCGTGCTGCTGGTCGCCTGCGACGCCGGACAGTTCGCTCGCCTGGCCGGCGTCACGCTGCGCGCCTGGCTGGCGCTCGGCTACGTCACCGTGTTCTCGATGTACGTCGGATTCTATTTCTGGTACCGCGGCCTGGCGCTGGGCGGGATGGCGCGGGTGGGCCAGACCCAGCTACTGCAGCCTTTCCTGACCCTGGGCGCGGCGACCGTGCTGCTGGGGGAGGCGCTGGCGCCGGCCAACTGCGCCTTCGCGCTGGTCGTGATCGCCACCGTGGCGCTGGGGCGGCGCATGCAGGTGCGGCGATGAGCGGCCTCGTGATGTGCGACCGGGCCAGGCCCGGGATCGCCGGCGCAGTGGGCAGCGCGGCTGGCAAGTCGTACAATACCGGCTTTCCTTTCACGCATCCCTGGGGATTCCATGTCCGTCTACGACAAACTCAAAGAACTGAACATCACCCTGGCCGCGCCGGCCACGCCGGCCGCCGCCTACGTCATGTACGTGCAGACCGGCAACCTGGTCTTCCTTTCCGGCCACATCGCCAAGAACGCCGACGGCTCGATTAACGGCGGCATCCTGGGCAAGGACAAGACCACGCTCGAGGGCCAGTCGGCGGCGCGCGACGTCGCCATCGACCTGATCGGCACGCTGCAGGAAGCCGTGGGCGGCGACCTGACCCGCGTCAAGCGCATCGTCAAGGTGATGAGCCTGGTCGCTTCGACGCCGGATTACAACGACCAGCACCTGGTCACCAACGGCTGCTCGGAACTGCTGGGCGAAGTGTTCGGCGACGCCGGCAAGCACGCGCGCTCGGCATTCGGCGTAGCCGCCCTCCCGCGTGGCGCCTGTGTCGAAATCGAAATGATTGTAGAAGTAGCCTAATATACAAGCAATAACCTGACGAGGGCTTGCCCACCAGGCGGGCCTTTTTGTTCAAGCCGCCTATCCGGCGTGCTTTATAATGGCCGACGCACCACGCCGTCCTTCCTGTGAGACTTGTAATGAAAATCGAAAATCCCAATCCCATCCAGTGGCAGTTTTCGGAACGCGCACAGCAGCTGCAAAGCTCGGCGATCCGCGAAATCCTGAAAATCACCCAGCGCCCGGAGATCATCTCCTTTGCCGGCGGCTTGCCTTCCCCGGCCACCTTCCCGGTCGACGTCATGAAAGCCGCCTACGACAAGGTGCTGAGCGAGACCGGTAAGCAGGCCCTGCAGTACGGCCCGACCGACGGCTACGCGCCGCTGCGCGAATGGATTGCGGGTTACCTGTCCACGGAAGATTGCACAATCCTGCCCGAGCAGATCCTGATGGTGTCAGGCTCGCAGCAGGCGCTCGACCTGCTGGGCAAGGTCCTGATCGACGAAGGCAGCCGCGTGCTGGTCGAGACCCCGAGCTACCTGGGCGCGCTCCAGGCGTTCTCGGTGTACCGTCCTGAATTCAAGTCGGTCGAGACCGACGACCACGGCCTGGTGCCGTCCTCGCTCGACGCCGTGGCGGAGGGTGCGCGCCTGCTGTACGCGCTGCCGAACTTCCAGAACCCGACCGGTCGCTCGCTGTCGCTCGAGCGCCGCCGCGAACTGGTCGAGACCTGCGCCCGCCTGGGCCTGCCGCTGATCGAAGACGATCCGTACGGCTCGCTGTCGTATAAGGGCGAGCCGATGCCGCGCATGCTGAACATGAATCCGGACGGCGTGATCTACATGGGTTCGTTCTCGAAGGTGCTGACCCCGGGCATCCGGCTGGGCTACGTGTGCGCCCCGCTGCCGCTGGTGCGCCGCCTCGAGCTGGCCAAGCAGGCCGCCGACCTGCACACCGCGCAGCTGACCCAGATGGTCGTGCACGAAGTGGTCAAGGACGGCTTCCTGCAGCGCCACATCCCGACCATCCGCACGCTGTACGCCAACCAGTGCCAGGTCATGCTGGACGCGCTCGACGAGCAGTTCCCGGAAGGCGTGACCTGGACCCGTCCGGAAGGTGGCATGTTCATCTGGGTCACCTTGCCCAAGCACATCGACGCCCAAGCCCTGCTCGACCAAGCGATCGCCGCCCGCGTCGCCTTCGTGCCGGGCGCGCCGTTCTACGCCAACGAACCGGCCACCAACACGCTGCGCCTGTCGTTCGTGACGGTGCCGCCGGAACGCATCCGCGAAGGCATCGCGGTGCTCGGCAAGCTGATCAAGGACCATCTGTAATACCTCGCGCGCGGGCCGGCCGGTCCGCGCCGCCTCTTCCGCATTGCGCGTCCGGCCGCCGGCGGCATCCGCCCCGGCCGGACCACGCCCCCCGATCACGAACATTTGTTGAACATAATTGACAAATGACAGTTGCATCCGAGTCACAGAATTTTCTGTTCACAAAGTAATTTATTGCGACTTGGCACGTTTCTGAGGTGTATGATCTTGTTCGCTTACTCATCGTACGACCCCGAGTCATCGAATGCCCAACCTCTTGAACGCGCTGTCCGCCACCTCGCGGCGCCCTGCCATCCTGATCGTCGACGACGCGCCGGACAACATCGGCGTGCTGCGTTCGATGATGGTCAAGCAAGGCTACCAGACCTTCATCGCCACCTCCGGTGAACGGGCCGTCGAGATCGCCCAGCGCGTCAAGCCCGACCTGATCCTGCTCGACATCGTGATGCCCGGCATGGATGGATTGGAAGCCTGCCGCCGCCTGAAGGCGCACCCGGCCACGGCGCGCATCCCGGTGATCTTCATGAGCGCGCGCGGCGAGACCGAGGATATCGTGGCCGGCTTCGACATCGGCGCGGCCGACTACATTCCCAAGCCGCTGCGCATGGAAGAGGTGTGCGCGCGCGTGCGCGCCCAGCTGCGCCTGTCGAACGGCACCCGCTCCCAGCGCGAACAGGCCGAACGCCTGCGCATGATCGTCAACAGCATGGACCAGGGGCTGCTGATCGTCGAGCGCAGCGGGCGCATCCAATACGCCAATCCGGCCTGCGACCGCTACCTCGGCTACGCGCCGGAACAGCTGGTCGGGCGCGCGCTGTCGGACCTGCTGGCGCGCGAGGACGGCGCCGCCGGCGACTGCATCGAGGAGCTGGGCGGCCACGGCACGCGCGAAGTCCTGATCCGCCAGCGCGACGGCGGCCTGCGCGCGATGGACCTGACCATGACGCCGATGCACGCCGACGACGGCCTGTTCGTCGCCCTGCTGCACGACATCACCCACCACAAGCAGTCCGAGGACGCGCTGCAGCGCGCCGCCCTGCTCGACCCGCTGACCAAGATCGCCAACCGGCGCCACTTCGACGGCTTCCTGCAGCGCGAATGGCAGCGCGCCGTGCGCAACGCCCAGCCGCTGTCGCTGGTGGTGCTCGACGTCGACCACTTCAAGCTGTACAACGACACCCTCGGCCACGCGGCCGGCGACGCCTGCCTGCAAAAGGTGGCGCAGGCGCTGGCGCTGCATGCGGCGCGCCCGACCGATCTGGCGGCGCGCTACGGCGGCGAGGAATTCGTGCTGCTGTTCGGCGAGACTCCGCTCGAACACGCGGCGCGCCTGGCCGAGACGATCCGCTGCGCGGTCGAGGCGCTCGCAGTGCCGAACCCGCGCTCGCCGACCTCGCCCTGGATTACGGTCTCGGTCGGCGTGGCGACCATCGTCCCGACCCAGCTCGACGAGATCGACAACCTGTTCGTGTGCGCCGACCGCGCCATGTACGCCGCCAAGGCCGGTGGACGCAACCGCGTCGAGACCGCGCGCGCCGGCGCGGCCTGGGATGCGGTCAAGGATGCGGCGCTGCACTGAGGGCTACACTAAGGGCTGCACTGAGCGCTCACGGCGCCAACAGCTTGCCCGGGTTCATGCGCCCGTCCGGGTCGGCCTGCTCGAACGCCGCGCGCAGCAGCTCGATGCCGAGCGCGCCCTTCTCGTGCGCCAGCCAGCGCGCGTGGTCCAGGCCGACGCCGTGCTGGTGGCTGATCGTGCCGCCGCTGGCGACGATCGCTTCCGAAACTGCGCTCTTCAGGCGCCGCCAGCGCGCCATGTCGGCGTCGAAGTCGCCGGCCAGGCGGTAGACGAAGGTTCCGGCGCCGCGTCGACACACCCGTAACACATGCGCAGCCAGTCCGGCAGGCTTTGTCCGAACGCGTGGCGCAGGCGCGTTTCGGGCGCGGTGTGGATCAGGCGGTGCGGCGGCAGGCGGCTCGGCGCCAAGGCCGCGCACACCGTCTCGAACGCGGCCTCCGGCGGCGGTGCGCCCGGGCCGATACGCTCCTGCAGGAAGGCCAGCGCCTGCGGCTCCAGCGCCACGTCGACTGCATCGTCGCCCCAGCCATTCCATCGCCGCATTTGCACCTCCTGGCGCGACTATCGTTATACTTGTGATCAGGACAACTTTACGAGACCGGCGCGCCCCTGTCTTGCGGATTCATGCCAACGCTTTGTTCGAACATGCCAGCCGCAACAGCGCCGATCCCGGTGACGCGCGCCTACCTGCAGCCCTTGCTCGAGGCGGCCGGCGCGCGCGGCGTCAAGCCGCAGGCGCTGGCGCGCGCGATCGGCCAGGACGCGCATGCCCTCGATCCGCTGCCGGCGGCGATTCCCGCGCACGACTACGCCTCGCTGCTCGATGCCGGCGCCGCGCTGTGCGCCGATCCGCATTTCGGCCTGCACGTCGGTGAGCACGTACGGCTCGGTACCTACAGCGCCTACGGCCTGGCGCTGCTGGCATGCGCCGACATCGGCCAGGCGCTCGCCCACACCGAGCGCTGTGAGCCGCTGGCGCACGACCTGGGACGCTCGCAGCTGGAACTCGAGCACGCCTCCAGCGGCGCCATGGCGCACTACACCTGGACCAGCCACTATTCGCAGGCCAGCCGCCACCTGATCGAGAGCGTGTTCGCCGGCACCCGCGTGTTCGGCTCGTGGCTGGCCGGACGCCCGCTCGCGCCCGCGCGCGTCGCGTTCGCGCACGCGCGTGCGGCCGACACCGACCCGGACGAATACCTGCGCGTGCTGGGCGTGGCGCCGCAGTTCGGGGCCGAGCGTCACCTGGCGGTGCTGGACGGCGCCGTGCTGGCGGTCCCGGTGCACAACGCCGACACCCAGCTGTATCCGGTGCTGCGCCAGCACGCCGAGCGCCTGCTGCGCGAACGCCAGCGCTCCAGCGCCGGCGTCATCACCGACCTGCGCGCGGCCATCGTGCGCGGCCTGGCGCGCGGCCGCCTGCGCCTGCCCCAGGTGGCGGCAGCGCTCGGGCTGTCGGCGCGCAGCCTGCAGCGCAGGCTGGCCGACGCCGGCACCAGCTACCAGGCGGTGCTCGACGCGACCCGCTACCAGCTCGCGCTGGACTACCTGCGCCAGGACGAGCTGGCGCAGGCCGACATCGCCTTATTGCTCGGTTTTCACGAACAGAGCGCCTTCACCCACGCCTTCCGCGACTGGTCCGGCATGAATCCCGGCGCCTGGCGCGAGCAGCAAAAGCAGCGCGCGCACACGCCGGGCGCAGGGGCCTAGTCCGGCCTGGGCGCGGCGCCGCGCCAGGCGCGCAGGTCGTCCAGCGCCGGCACGATCGCGAGCAGGCAAAGCAGCGCCGCCAGCGGCAGCGTCGCCACATAGCCGGCATGGTGGAAGCCGAAGGCGCCGGCCACGCCGCCAAGCACGAAGCTGGCGAGCAGGCCGCACAACAGGGCCAGGCGCGCGCGGTCGGCCTGCACGCGCGGCAAGGCGCTGCCAGCGTCCCCGTTCCAGTACAGCAGCTTGCCGATCTCGATGCCGATGTCGGTGACGATGCCGGTCATGTGCGTGGTGCGGATCTCGGCATGCGACAGCTTGGTCATCAAGGCGTTCTGCAAGCCCATCATGAAGCACAGCAGCATCACCGTGGCCGGCACGAACAGGCTTTCGAACGCCGACAGGCGCGCGCCCAGCACGCCGAAGGCGAGCAGCAGCAGCGCTTCGAGCAGCAGCGGCAAGGCATAGGTCGCGGCCAGCGCGCGCCGGCGCGCGTAGTTGACCAGCAGCGCGGTGCAAGCCGCCCCGAACAGGAAGCAGACGATCGCGGCGCCGGCTTGCAGCGCCAGGCCGGCGCCGCCGAGCGCCAGGTCGCCGGCCAGCGACGACAGCATGCCGGTCATGTGCGAGGTGTATTGGCGCACCGCCAGGAAGCCGCCGGCATTGCTGGCGCCGGCGACGAAGGCCAGGATGCAGCCGAGATGGCGATTCGCGCGCCGGCTGCGAAGCGGCGCGGTCAGGGCGCGGGCATAGTGTAGGGGCACGGGCGGCTCAGGGGGACTATGATTGTTCTGTCCGTCAATACTACGCCGATCGTTTCCAATGGCGAAGCAGCATCATGCCGCGATGGCTATAATTGACCTTCTTCCGACGTTATTTTGCATATCGAACCCGCCCGGACCCGCCGTGAATCCACATCTCGACAGACTGCACCCCTACCCGTTCGAAAAGCTGCGCCAGCTGTTTGCCGGCGTCGCGCCCAATCCCGACTATACGCACATCAGCCTGGGCATCGGCGAGCCGAAGCACCCGACCCCGGCCTTCATCCAGAAGGCGCTGACGCATGCCGTGGCCGGCCTGGCGAATTATCCGAGCACCCACGGCGGCGACCCGCTGAGGGCAAGCATTGCCGGCTGGCTGGAGCGCCGCTACGGCGTGCCGCCGCTGGATCCGGCCACGATGGTGCTGCCGGTAAACGGTTCGCGCGAAGCGCTGTTCGGCATCGCCCATTGCGTGATCGACGCCGGCCGCCCGGGCGCGCTGGTGCTCAGCCCGAACCCGTTCTACCAGATCTACGAAGGCGCGGCCTACCTGGCCGGCGCCGAGCCCTACTTCGTCAACTCGCAGCCGGCGCGCAACTTCGCCTGCGATTACGGCAGCGTACCGGCCGAGGTGTGGGAGCGCGTGCAGCTGCTATATCTGTGCTCGCCGGGCAATCCGACCGGCGCCGTGCTCTCGCTCGACGACTGGAAGGAACTGTTCGCGCTGTCCGACCGCTACGGCTTCGTGATCGCCGCCGACGAGTGCTATTCCGAGATTTACTTCGGTGCCGAGGCGCCGCTGGGGGCGCTGGAAGCGGCGCACCGGCTCGGCCGCAGCGCAGGCAGCCGCCCGTACGCCAACCTGGTCGTGTTTTCCAGCCTGTCGAAGCGCTCGAACGTGCCGGGCATGCGCTCGGGTTTCGTCGCCGGCGACCCCGACGTGCTCAAGAAATTCCTGCTGTACCGCACCTACAGCGGCGGCGCCATGTCGCCGACCATCCAGACGGCGTCGATCGCCGCCTGGAACGACGAAGTGCACGTGCAGGAAAACCGCAGCCTGTACAAGGAAAAGTTCAACCTGATCACGCCGCTGCTCAAGGGCGTGATGGACGTCGAGCTGCCCGACGCCGGCTTCTACCTGTGGGCCGACGTGCGCCGTACCGGCCTGTCGGACACCGAGTTCGCCAAGGGCCTGTACGCCGAATATAATGTCACGGTCCTGCCGGGCAGCTACCTCGCGCGCGACGCGCACGGCACCAACCCGGGCCGCGACCGCATCCGCATGGCGCTGGTCGCCGAGGTCGACGAAGGCCTGGAAGCGGCCAACCGCATCGTCGAGTTCTGCCAGGACCTGAAGCGCAACTGAGACGCAACTGAGACGCAACCGAGAGCGTCCGCTCCAAAGACGCCGCACCATCCCATCGATAACCCTGAAACGTAGATATATCATGACTCAACAACTCCAGACCATCATCGACACCGCGTGGGAACAGCGCGCCGAGATCAGCCCGAGCAGCGCCTCCGCCGAAGTACGCGACGCCGTCGCCCACGTCCTGGCCGGCCTCGACGACGGCAGCCTGCGCGTCGCCCAGAAGGACAGCGGCGCCTGGGTCGTCAACCAGTGGATCAAGAAAGCCGTGCTGCTGTCGTTCCGCCTGGAGAACAACGTGCCGATCGCATCGGGCGACGTGCAGTTTTACGACAAGGTGCCGACCAAGTTCGCCAACTACACGCCGGAAGATTTCGCCAAGGGCGGTTTCCGCGTGGTGCCGCCGGCCGTCGCACGGCGCGGCTCGTTCATCGCCAAGAACGTGGTGCTGATGCCGTCCTACGTGAACATCGGCGCCTACGTCGACGAAGGCACCATGGTCGACACCTGGGCCACCGTCGGCTCGTGCGCCCAGATCGGCAAGAACGTGCACCTGTCGGGCGGCGTCGGCATCGGCGGCGTGCTCGAGCCGATGCAGGCGAATCCGACCATCATCGAAGACAACTGCTTCATCGGCGCCCGTTCGGAAATCGTCGAAGGCGTGATCGTCGAAGAGAACTCGGTCATTTCGATGGGCGTCTACATCGGCCAGTCGACCAAGATCTACAACCGCGAAACGGGCGAAGTCAGCTACGGCCGCGTGCCGTCGGGCTCGGTGGTCGTGTCGGGCTCGCTGCCGTCCGCCGACGGCAAGTACAGCCTGTACTGCGCGGTGATCGTCAAGCGCGTGGATGCGCAGACGCGCTCCAAGACCGGCATCAACGAGCTGCTGCGCGGCGTCTGATCTGCACCTGACTTCCTCGATGCGTGGCGAACGCCGCGCATCGCCCCGGCGGCGCCGTTCGCGCGCCGCCGCACATCTGCCTGCGTTTTCCTCCTCCGTTTTCCACCTCCGATCGATTTGTTCTGCGCCCGCCTCGCGCGGATGACCTTGTTTTGTCTAGGACGATTTCTTGATTTCAGGAAAATATCGCTTTTAAATTTCTTTTAGGTAACATAAAATTCTTTTTGTCTTAGACAAACTCATCCGCGCCATCACATCGAAAGGAATTCCATGACCACCGCCGCCCTCAACGTCATCGCCTTCGGCAAGGACGACATCGACAACAAGCTGACCAAGATGTCGGCCCAGCAGATCGATCAGCTGGCTTTCGGCGCGATCCAGCTCGACGCCCAGGGCAAGATCCTGCGCTACAACGAAGCCGAAGCGCAGATCACCGGCCGCGATGCCGGCGCCGTCATCGGCAGCAATTTCTTCCGTGATGTCGCCCCCTGCACCAACACCGCCAAGTTCAAGGGCGTGTTCGACGCCGGCGTGCGCACCGACGTGCTCAACACGATGTTCGAATACGTGTTCGATTACAAGATGAACCCGACCAAGGTGAAGATCCACATGAAGAAGGCGATCAGCGACGGCACCTACTGGATCTTCGTCAAGCGCCTGTAATATGATGGCCGCCACCGTCCCTGCCGCCCGCGCGGGCGCCGCCCTGGCGCCATGGTGGAGCGCACGCCCTGCGCTGCTACGCTTCGTTGCCGACCTGGTCGCGGCCGAGCTGGCGGCGCTGCGCCACGACCCGCTGTTGCAATCCGCAGGCTGGACTGAAGACCTGTCGCTGGAGCACGACCTCGCCCTCGATTCGCTTGAATTCCTGCACATAGCCGGGACGCTGTCGACGGCGCTGCAGATGCATCACAGCGGCGTCGAGGATTACCTGCTGGCGCGGCGCACGCTGGGCGACTGGATCGACATCGCCGGCGTGGCCCTCGGCCACTACGACGGCGAGCTCGTGTTTACCAGTTCCGGCAGCACCGGTCAGCCGAAACACTGCGCGCATGTCCTGTACAAACTCGAACAGGAGGCCGGAGCGCTTGCCGGGCTGTTCCCGGCGCGGCGCCGGGTGCTGGCCGCCGTGCCCAGCCACCACATCTACGGTTTCCTGTTCACCCAGCTGCTGCCGCGCCATCTCGGACTTGACAGCGAGCAGGTGGCGAGCGTGCGCGCGCACCTGCCGGCGACGCTGGCGCGCCACGCGGCGCCGGGCGACCTGGTGATCGCCCATCCACAGTTCTGGCAAGCCGCGCTGGCCGGCGGCCTGGCCTTTCCGCCCGACGTCATCGGCGTCAGCTCGACCGCGCCGTGCCCGGACGAAGTGGCCGACGCCGCGGGCCGCTGCGGACTGGGCGCACTGTTCCAGATCTACGGGTCCTCGGAAACCGGCGGCCTGGGTTGGCGCGCCTCGCACCGCGAGGATTACCGCCTGCTGCCTTATCTCGCACGCGGCGAGGGCGCCGTCGAGCGCAGCGTGACGCGTACCCTGCCCGACGGCGCGATCGAGACCGTGCAGGCCCAGGACGGGCTGAAATGGAGCAGCGCACGCACGTTCAAGGTCGGCGTGCGCTGCGACGGCGCGGTCCAGGTGGGCGGCGTCAACGTCTATCCCGCGCGCGTGCGCGCGGCCCTGCTCGAGCATCCGGAGGTGGCCGACTGCGCCGTGCGCCCGATGCGGCCGGACGAAGGTACGCGCCTGAAAGCCTTCATCGTGCGCCGCGACGTCGATATCAATGCGGATGGCAGAGCGGATCGCGCCGACGCCGAGCGCGCGTTTCTCCAGCGCCTGCGCGGCTGGATCGACGCCCGTCTGGCGGCGCCCGAGCGTCCGAAGGCATTCACGCTCGGCGCCTGCCTGCCGCGCAACGCCATGGGCAAGGCGGCCGACTGGAGCATCGGATGAGCGACGCGCCCGCCTAACGCGCCGCTCTTCCCGGTCACGACCGCCTGCCGTTACAATCCGTTCACCATGAGTATCGACTCGCCGCCCTCTCTTTCCATCGCCGCCGTCGAGCGCGAAACCCGGCTGTCCAAGGACGTCCTGCGCGCCTGGGAAAAGCGCTACGGCTTTCCCGCGCCCGAGCGCGACGCGAACGGCGAGCGTTGCTACCCGGTCGAACAGGTCGAGCGCCTGCGCCTGATGAAACGCCTGGTCGACCAGGGTCACCGCCCCGGCAACCTGATGCGCCTGTCGGCGGCGGAACTGGCGGCGCTGCCGCCGCGCCAGGCGTCGCCCTTCACGCTGGCCAGCGACGGCGAGACCGTGGAACAGCTGCTCGCGACGATCCGGCACAAGCCCGCCGGTTTCGGCCATGCGATGCGGCACGAGTTGGCGCGCCAGGGCCTGGAGCGCTTCGTGCGGCACGTCGCCGCACCCTTGACCGCGGCGGTCGGACGGCACTGGGCCGATGGCAGCTTCGGCGTGTTCGACGAACATTTCTATACCGAGGAGACGACGCGCGTGCTGCGCCAGGCGATCGCCAACTTGCCCGCGAGCGGGCGCGCGCCGCGCATCCTGATGACGACGCTGCCCGGCGAGACTCATGCGCTGGGCCTGCTGATGGCCGAAGCCCTGCTGGTGCTTGACGGCGCTACCTGCATGTCGCTCGGCACCGAAACGCCCTTGCTCGACATCGTGCGCGCGGCCGCCGTGCACGGCAGCGACATCGTGGCCCTGTCTTTCTCCGAGGCGTTTCCACAACGTCAGGTTGGCGCAACATTGCGCCAGCTGCGCTTGGCCCTGAACGGCCGCACCGCTCTGTGGGCGGGCGGCGCCGGCATCGCCGCCCTCGAACCGATCAACCGTGTCCATTTGCTGACCACGCTGGACAGCGGACAGCACGCGCTGGCCGAGTGGCGCGACGGACACAAGGAAGGGGCAACAGGTTAGAATCCCCCCAACGCTAAAAATTACCGCGCAGCAAGGGAGAAAACCATGGCCATGGAACGCCTGTTCCAATTGATGAAGGAAAAGAACGCGTCGGACATGTTCTTCGCGGTCAATTCCCCGGTTCACATCAAGATCAATGGGAACCTGATCCCGATCAACCAGCACAAGCTGGAGCCGGAAAACATCGAATCGCTGTTGTCGGAAATCGCCACGCCCGAGCAGATGGCGGAACTCCAGCGCGAGAACGAACTCAACATGGGACTCTCGGTCCCGAACCTCGGGCGCTTTCGCCTGTCCGCCTTCCGCCAGCGCGGCAGCATTTCGGCCGTGTTCCGCTTCGTGCCGGCCAACATCCCGCCGCTGGGCGAGCTGGGCCTGCCGCCGGTGCTGTCCGAGTTGATCATGGAAAAGCGCGGCCTGTTGCTGATCGTCGGCGCGACCGGCTCCGGCAAGTCGACCACGATCGCCTCGATGCTCGACCACCGCAACGAAGCCCGCACCGGCCACATCCTGACGCTGGAAGACCCGATCGAGTACCTGTTCAAGAACAAGAAATCGATCGTCAACCAGCGCGAGATCGGCAGCGACGCCGCCAGCTTCGAGGTCGCGCTGCGCAATTCGATGCGCCAGGCGCCCGACTGCATCCTGATCGGCGAAATCCGCGACAAGGACACGATGGCCGCGGCGCTGGCCTACGCCCAGTCCGGCCACCTGGTGCTGGCCACGCTGCACGCCAACAACAGCTACAACGCGCTGAACCGCATCATCAGCTTCTACCCGATCGAGAACCGCCCTGCGCTGCTGCAGGACCTGTCGTCCGCGGTGAAGGCGATCGTCTCGCAGCGCCTGGTGCGCGCCAAGGCCGGCGGGCAGCGCCAGGCCGCGGTCGAGATCATGGTCAACACGCGCTACGTCGCCGACTTGATCGAAAAGGGCGACATCGGCCAGATCAAGGAAGCGATGGACAAGAGCCTGTCGCCGGGTTCGCAGAGCTTCGAGAAGGCGCTGCTCGAGCTGGTGCAGGCCGGCCTGATCACCCAGGACGAGGCGCTGGCCAACGCCGACTCGGCCACCAATCTGCTCTGGCTGATCAACAACGGGCCGGACAGCCAGGCCAAAAAGGAAGAGCCGCAGCCGGCCCCGTCGCAGGAGCCGGCAGGGCCGTCGTTTACCGAGTTCACGCTGGACAGCTGAACCGTCGGCCTAAGCTCAGGGCTTGTCTCAGGGCTTATATTTAGGCCCGTTGTTGAGGAACACCCCGCCCTGGAAAAAGGTCGTGATGTCGTCGGCCGGCGGGAAGCTCATCGTCTGCGGCAGCTTGTGCGCGAACTGGGTCGAGCTGTCCTTCGGCCGATAGCAAAGGAAGGCCGCGTGGCGGTCGTCCCACCACTTGCCCGGGTTGTCCGAGATGCCGAAGGTGATCGTGTGGCCGACGCGCGGCGTGGTCAGCGAGCGATGCAGCAGCTGGACCAGGTCGTCCAGGCTCAGCCAGGTGCACATCTGGCGGTAGTTGGTCGCCTCCGGCCAGCAGTAGCCGATGCGGATGCACACGGTCTCGACACCGAAGCGGTCCCAGTAATAGCGCGACACCTGTTCGCCGAACACCTTGGAGATGCCGTAGTAGCCGTCGGGCCGGGTCGGCATGGTCGCGTCGACCAGGTCGGTCGACTTGTACATGCCCATCGTGTGGTTGGAGCTGGCGAACACCACGCGCCGGATGCCCAGCTTGTGCACGGCTTCGTACAGATTGACGATGCCGAGGATGTTGGCCTGCATGATCGGCGCAAATTCCTGCTCGGTCGAGACGCCGCCGAAGTGCAGGATGGCGTCGACGCCTTCGCACATGCGCAGCACGGCGTCGCGGTCGGCCAGGTCGCAGCCGACGTATTCCTCGTGCGCCGCCAGGGACCCGAAGGCGCCGGCGTCGACGATGTCGGACAGGCGCACGGTATCGGCGAATTCATGCAGGCGCGCGCGCAGGCGGCCGCCCAGGTTGCCGGCGGCGCCGGTGAACAGGATGCGTTGGAACGGTTTGCTCATGGTTGTCTCCTCCACTTCTAGCTCAGCGCACCAGGCACGGGCGCTTGTTGTCGAAGGTCCAGCCCGGGATCAGGAACTGCATCGCGACCGCGTCGTCGCGCGCGCCCAGGCCCATGTTTTGATAGGCCTGGTGCGCTTTCTCCAGTTCCGCTTCGTCCAATTCGATGCCCAGGCCCGGCTTTTCGGGCACGCGGACCATGCCGCCCTCGATCTTCAAGGGCTCTTTCGTGAGGCGCTGACCATCCTGCCAGATCCAGTGCGTGTCGATCGCGGTGACCTTGCCCGGCGCAGCGGCGCCGACGTGGGTGAACATGGCCAGCGAGATGTCGAAGTGGTTGTTCGAGTGCGAGCCCCAGGTCAGGCCGAACATCTGGCACAGCTGGGCCACGCGCACCGAGCCCTGCATGGTCCAGAAGTGCGGGTCGGCCAG
>Ga0308160_10003006_pt1 | contig 19531 bp, 14 predicted proteins | sample PhyFR1_FD_201036 | JGI IMG/M metagenome (GOLD analysis project Ga0308160, IMG submission 201036) | Phyllosphere microbial communities from UC Gill Tract Community Farm, Albany, California, United States - DLSLF.R1 | ecosystem: Host-associated > Plants > Phyllosphere > Unclassified | place: USA...
CGCCCTTGTCGTTGTACGGATTGGTCGGCGTGCCCGGCATCGTGATGTCGTGGCCGTTGGTCTTGGTGTACCAGGCACCGAGTTCGACGCCCGATGGGAAACGGCGCTTGAATTCGAGACGCACGCCTTCGTCGCGCGCCAGGAAACGTCCGACGCGGGCGGTGGCGGTGACGTCGTAGGGCAGCCGATAGTGCAGCGCGCCCATGGCGGTGACGGTCTGGTAGTCGCGCTTGTCGAACCAGCCCTTGACGCCGCGCTGCTGCAGCGCATCAGCGGTCAGGTCGGCCGCCCAGCGGCTGTCCTTCGGCAGGTACAGCACCTGGCCGCCGAAGCCGCGGTACATCTCTTCATAGAAACCGGCCGATACCCGCGTGTAGACGCGCTCGGCCGGGTTCTGGTACTTGTTGAGCAATAGCCGGTTCAGCTTGAAACGCCCGCCGCGCTTGTAGTCCGCGATGTCGGTACGCACGTGGGGCAGCAGGCTGTTGGAAGGCTGGGTGACGTCGGACACGTTTTCCAGCACGTCCAGCTTGAGGTCGCCGTTCAGGTACAGCCCTTCCCCCAGGCGCTTGTCGTAGTTCGCGGCGGCCCACAGCTCGTAGCGCAATGCGCCGCTCGGGTCGTTGAAGAAGAAGGACACCTTGGGGACGATCTTGAAGCGGTTGGCCTCGCGGTCCTCGGAACTGACCTGCACGATGTTGCCGTCGCGGCCGACCTGGACCCCGAGGTCGCCCTCGCCCTGGATGGACGCCAGCATGCCGTGCTGGTCGTCGCTGGTGCGGTCGGCCGGCGTTGCATAGCGCACCACGACGGTCTGCAGGAAGGTATCGCGATTCACCAGGCCGGTGAAGTAGTCGGTGAGCTTTTGCAGGTCGAGGAACTCGTAGGTGGCAACCGGCTGTTCCAGGCGGGTATAGGTCACCTGGATCGAGCGCGTTCCCTCCGGCGCAAACGCCAGCGCCGTGCGGGTGGCACGGCCGACCGCGCGGCCGACGTTCGAAATCCGATTGTTGGTCAGATTGAGCTTGAGGCGGTTGCCGTCCAGCTCGACACGGACATTCTTGAAGTCTTGCTTGACCAGCGCGGCGACCAGGGCGGCGCCCGGCGCCGGATTGTCCTGCCACTGCGCGGCCGAGACGCGCGGCGGCGCGTCCTTGGCCTGGAAGGGTGCTGGCTCCAGGAATTTGGGAATGAACTCGCGCTCCGAAAACGGAATGGTCAGGTAAGCATTGGCACTGTAATGGTCGCGGTGCCAGGCGACCTGCGCACCCAGCCAGCCCCAGCGATACTCCACGCCGACTGCCGGCCCGTTCTTGCGCTGGGCGGCACCGGTCTGCTGCGCCAGGTGGTCTTTCGTGTAGTCGTTTGCGTCGTATTCCGCCACCAATGCCCAGCGCGGCGCCGACAGCGGCGCCCAACGCACCCCGGCGAACACGCCTTTCGGGCGCTTGTTGCCGTAGCCGATGCTGGCTTCCATATTGCCGGCCTTGCCGAAGGTCTTCGAGGCAACCACGTACTGGCCCTTGAACAGCTCGGTACCCAGCAGGTCAGTTGCGCCCACCGAAATCGCCGGCATGGTCGCGGTCTCGTCGCGCAGCCTCAGCTTGATGTCGGCGACCTTGTCCTTGTAGCGGCCATAACCGGCGCCGTAGCGCGGATCGGTGGTGGCGAACGGCGGGATGCCGGTAATGGAAACGTAACGTCCTGTTAGTTGCAGAAAAGGCAGCAAAGTGGCGCTGGCCCAGGCGGTACCGTAGGGCGTGTCATAGCTGTAGCCGGTCGTTAACGTACCGTCGAATTCAGTCCACGCACTGGGCATGTTGATGTAGCCCGACTGACCGTTGACCGTAGGAGTAGCAGCGAAGACTTGTGCGGCGCTCAAGACCAGACAACCGCACCACGAATGTTTAGCGTATTTTTTTGTTACTTTAAGCACGTGCAACTACCCTGCAAAGGCATCGATCGGATCGCTTTGATGCTGTCAGGAAGGTGACAGCGAGATTGCGAAGGACAGCGAGTTTATCATCTGCAACACGGAGGGGCCAGCGTTTTGGCTGTTGTGCGGGCCTGCGCAGCTGAATCGTTGCAGACAAATTTCACACAAAACGCCCGCGACAGTAGCCTAAGATAACGAACAATAGATTCTCACCAATTATCAAGATCAGTCTGATAATTCGAGATGCCACAAGCACGCAATATAGTGTTGTAAATAAATTAAGTTCAGGATGGTCCTGTGGTATTTTTTGCCCACGCGGACAAATGCAATTGCGCAAGTTGCTGAGTATTCATACAATGCTAGCCTGCGCATCTCTGCGCATGACCCTGCCACAGACAATCCTCCTTGAGGTAGCTGGGCCGCTGAACGCCAGCGTGGACCGCATACCGTGTATCACCGCCACGTTCGCCCGCTGGCCTACGTCACTTGTCTTACGACTCGCGTCCGGGTCGCGCGCAGACCCTCATACCAGGCTGACCAAATGAAACCGATTGAATCGATATTCCTTCCCACGACAAAATGGTATTGCAATCGCCGTTTTGAAAAAGCCTTGCTGATTTGCACGGATATCGTATCGCTGAGTATTGCATTCGCAATTGCCGTCATGGCAGCGGCGCCGTTTCATGGAAACGCCGTTTTTGCTCGCGAAGCCTGGCTGCCGGCATTGGCTTCCGGCAGTCTTCAGATTTATTCGATTTTGATTGTTTTGTCCGTCGGTGTTTTCTGGGGGAAAGGTCATTATTCGAAACGCAAGCCGTTTGCTAACGAGATCAAGGATATTCTCAAGGTGACCCTAGCGGTTGCCGCGCTTGACGTCGTACTGCTGTTCCTGGCGAAACAACAGTTTTCGCGCGCCACCGTTCTGATTAACTGGGCGGCCGTGCCAGTGATGCTGGTCGCAATCCGCTGGATCATGAAACGCACCCTCATCGCAGCTGGCGGCTGGGTACGTCCGATGGTGATCATCGGCTGGGGCGAAAACGCAGTCGAAACCGCCCTGGCTTTTAAAGATGAGCCTTTGATGGGCCTGCAGCTTGCCGCTTTCCTTGTGCCGGCTGGCAAAGACAAACTGGATCATGAGATCAAGGACCGTCGCGGCAACCTGGTGCCATCGATTTCGCTTGGAAAAGATCCAATACAAACCCTGAAACAGCTGGGCACCCCCCATGTCGTGCTTGCGCTGGAACAGGGCGGCGTCGATATGTACCAGGACATGATCCAGCAGCTCAGCCGCCACAACAACGATGTCCAGCTCGTGCCGTCGCTGCGTGGTCTTCCACTGTACGGCATGGAAGCCAACCACTTCTTCGCGCATGAGGTGTTGATCCTCACGATGCGCAATAACCTGGCGCGTCGTTTGCCGAGGCTAATCAAGCGTTGCTTCGATCTGGTGGTTTCAGCCGCCGTTCTATTGGTTGGCTCGCCTATTTTTCTATTCATTGCATTCAAGGTAAGCCAGTCGGGACGGCCAATTTTCTTTGGCCATACCCGGGTCGGCCAGTACAAGGAGCCGTTCAAGTGCTATAAATTTCGCACCATGGCCCCTAATGCCGACAAATTGTTAGCCGACCTCCTTGCTAGCAGTCCCGAAGCACGTGCGGAGTGGGAACGCGATTTCAAACTCAAGAACGATCCGCGGATTACTCCAATCGGCCACTTCCTGCGCAAAACCAGCCTGGACGAGATTCCGCAACTATGGAACGTACTGAAGGGCGACATGAGTTTGGTGGGTCCGCGCCCGGTCGTTACGGCCGAGCTCGAACGTTATGGAAACCAGGTAGATTATTACCTTGAAGCAAAACCTGGCGTTACTGGGCTCTGGCAAATCAGTGGCCGTAACGATGTCAGCTACGACACCAGGGTCTATCTGGACGCTTGGTATGTTAAAAACTGGTCGATGTTCAACGACATCGTCATTTTGCTGAGGACCGTTCGTGTAATTTTCCGAAAGGACGGCGCGTATTAGCGCACCTCAGCAATATGTTTTGGTTAGTACAGACGGAGCACTGCTAGCGATGAATTTGACGCCAGCGGATATCGCCGACTAGATAAGCCCGTAGTCAGTATTCGTTGCATCGTCGAGTGCTGGCCTTGGGTCAAGCACCTTGTCGGTGATGCTGTTTATGTTCGGCGTATTCTGGTGAACAAGGCAGTTCACCTTGACTTTATTATAAAATTTTTTTGGGTCGGGACGGGCGTTATGTATTACCACGGCGCTCGTCGTAGGGCGCATGGTTGCTTTTTCTGAGCATGCGCGCCATGTAATTGCGCGACTTCTGCAAGAATTAAAAGTTAGCTTGGCCCAGCATTGATGCGCCCGATATTCCCCTTTGCTGTAAAAAACACTGGGGAATTATACAACCCACCGATGCACGCTCCTGCATGTACTCTTGCTTGGCGACGAGGCAGTTGCGCTTGAATCCCTAGTCTATCGAAGCGCCCGAGCTCGCTTAAAATGTCGGCTTAACAGTTACGTTGCTCAGGTCCAACCTGCTGCTGCCGATATCATCATCACAATCCTGTCGCTGAAGCGGCGCCTACCATGACGTAGAAAGAACACTGCTAGACGCATTCGTCTTTTCAGCGTGTCGCTGCCGGATAAAAGATTTGTAAATTGCCGTACAAGCCCGGAGCTCTGGTTTGCAAGCATAAAAACCCCAGATGCAGCGGCGATCTGACGCTTGTACCACCCGTCGCGGATTAATTCCAAACGCTTGACCACTGAGCTGATACGGCCGCGCGAGCCAATCTCATTGCCTCCATGTTGGCGATATCGTAGCCACGGAAGCGGATCGAAATGCCATCGCAGATTCCATGCTTGCGACAGCAAATAGACGAGCCAGTCGTGGTAATGGAGGGCTTCGGTCTCTCTCGGGAACTCTATACAAAACTGCTGTACCCGACGTGCTAGTTCCGGATGCAACACAAAGGTGCAGCCCTGCCCTGCGCCCTCGAAGAGGAAATCCGCTCCGGTCCCAGATGGAATCTGGCCCAGCACTTGCTGTCGACCATCGGGCCAAAAAGCTTGTACCGCGCATGAATATCCAAAGGCATCATTGTCACGTAATGCCTGGATCGCAGCCTTCAATTTACCCGGTTGCCAGAAGTCATCCTGATCGGCAAACGCCACAAAATCGAAACCAGCTAAGTTCGACTCTTTCAGCATTCTTCGGAAGTTTGCACCCGCAGATCCGCTACTGGCTGCGTGTGGGCGCAATCGAACTCGTTTGTCATCCCCCCAACGAGAGGCGATCAGTTCCAGCGTTCCATCTTTCGAATTATCGTCTCCGATGTGAATTTCGACGCTGACCCCTTCTTGCGCGAGTATAGATTCAACCTGCTCAGTCAACCAAAGCTCGCCGTTATATGTCGCAAGCAGGACAAGTACTCTCGGACGACGCGTTGGTTCAATAGACGATTCTTGCATTTATATAAATAGCCTTTTGAGATTAATGAGAACTGAGCGTCTTATTGGATAAAAACAGTGGCAATAAAGCGGACGTTACGAGAATAGATAATTATGCGGCTGGCTGCCTAAATCCAACGGCGATGACTACTGCACGTAACACGCTAAGCCGGATAAATAACTTTTTCCACAATGTGTTTCGAGATTTCTCGCCAGTTGGCGAAAAATTCGCTCCATGGCGACGGTAAAGCATGCTCACCTGTGGGAGCCTTGAAATCGAACCTGTACGCTCAGCTACCAACCCGATATACCAGTCATGCCACGGTATGCCCGCGGGGAAAGGCAACACACGGAGCAGCAATTCTCGCCGAAAAGCCATACAGCAACCGATGAAACTATTTTTGAGTAGATTTGCCCAGAAACCCTCGCGAGCGCCGACCGATTCGAAAATCGTTTGTCCACGGCGCTGCAAATGCTCGTCCACCACGTCGCCATTAATTACCACAAGTTGACTATATTCCAATCCCGCACGGATAGCATCGAGCCTGCCTGGAAGCCAAAAGTCATCCTGATCGCACAACACGATCCCATCATTTGAGGCCGCAGCAAGCACACGCTCAAAATTAGCAACCACGCCCCCAACCCGCTCAGTGGCTACTATGCGCACATGATGCTTGAAGTCTTGGAGCAATGCCACCGTGTTATCGGTGGATCCATCGTCTGCAACCAGAATTTCATCGCCAACCTTAAGTTGTGAAACAATGCTATCAAGCTGTTCTGCAAGATAGCGCCCCCCGTTATAAGTAGCCATACATATACTGATTTTCAATCTTGACTCCTAAATCAATCTTTTACTTCCGTTCCGTCGAGACGCTCAGCTAGTGGGAGGAATATTCAACGAACTAGTACCCGCCTCGTCAGAAAACAAGAGTCGGTCGAAAATAGCAATGAAAACAATCTGAAAAATTACCGGCAAGTAAAACCAGAAATTCTCGAAAAAGGAAAATAGAAAGCAAAAATAGACAACTGAGTATCCAGCGATTGCGCCATAACCGCCACGTCTCTCCATACGCCGTTTGTAATAGGACAGCAGCAAACAAAACAAAAGGAAGAGAACCATCAGCCCCAGAAATCCGACATCACGAATGATCGGCAATACGAATGAACCTACGGTGAATGAAGACACCTCCAGCAAATCGGAACTATAAGAACCTTCTGGTCGTAAAAACGAAGGCAAAAGTTGAGCGAAGGAACTAAAATCAAAATTCGGGATTGGTGTGGCGTAAATGGCGTTATCGAGGTTCAGAATATTAAAATAAAAATAAGAAAACAACCAGAGGAATGCGCTGGGTAGCCAGATGAATTCATTTTTGATTTTTGCCAACTCTGCAATGCTACTGGTGCCGACGCGCAAATCACCAATTAACCCAAATGCAAACAACACTAGAAGACCCAGTCCTAACACGCGAATGCTAGATATTTTTTTGATTGCATAGTGGTAAACGACGAATGATTCAATTAGCAACGAAATTATATTCTGACGTGTCATGAAGAAAAAGAACACAAGCAAAACAGAAAAATAAGTTGCTTTGTACAACATCCCGCCACGTTTTCGCCATAAATAAAAAGCGGTAACACCTAGAGCATTTGAATATGCATTAAAAAATCCATAGATTCCTTTCATGCCGAAATCCATATAACCACTATCACCTGTAGTCAACGAACTTATCAGCGGAATATAACCAGCCAACACTACGTTCAGCACGGTGAGAATCCAGAAGACTCCAAAGAAGATCGCGAAATTAACCTGATGATTTTTAGCCGGATACTCTTCCCGCGGCAGTGCTGGCTTTGATGGGGAAATCACAACGGCCCCCATCGTCAATAGAGATAGGACAACGACAATTGTTTTCAATTGGATGGCGCGGCTGAACTCCGAAATTTCCATGATGCTGAACAGCAGTATGAGCATCCATGGAATTGAAAAACCCACCCAGGCGTTGGTTAATTCAAAGCGGTAAACTGCCATCGTTAGCAGGAAATAAGCCAGCGCGCTTAGTACCAGGCCAGTTGGTCCAGTGGCAAACTGCAGCAAAGTAAGTATAAGGAGCGGCGCCGCGAAACGAAATATAGTCGCGAGTGCGGTATTCGATAAATAAGTCGGCGTCATCTTTAGCAATCCACCAATGCACCACGCTTGATCCGTGCTTCTCTAAGGTTTTCCAATCCACGACTACCGGCCGTGACGAGTTCAAATTCATTATTCAACAGTTCAATGATCTGACGAGCGATGCCTGGTACGGTGCGAGAGAACTCAAATGCAGTATCTAGCAAAAAATCAATACCTTTTAATGACTCGGCTGTAGCCAATACCGGCATTCCGAATGAAGCAGCTTCAAGCACCTTGATCTTGATACCGGCACCAAGTATCACCGGACAAATGAACAAATCCGCTTCCGCATGTAACTCTTTCAATCGCACATCACTTACAAAACCTTCGAATCTGATGTTCGGCGGCAATGTCGCCATCGCGAAGGCTTTGACATCTGAACCGACTAGATGCAAAGTGATAGTAGAATCAAGCTCATATATCTTGGGCATCAAAATATTAATCAGCCATTCGATTGCGTCGCGGTTCGGAAAATACCCTGGCGATCCCACGAAAAGCAATTTGCGGCTCCCTTGATATTGCCATTTTTGTTCTTTTTCATCCGGCAACTCCGGCCAGATGCATACCTTCGGGAGGTGCTCCTGAATCGCTTCAAGCATCAGATCTCCTGAGCCGATCAACACAATGCGGTCGGAATCTTTCAACAATTCACGTTCCACGCGCACCATTTTTGAATGATCGATTGTTCTCAGTACTTTAGTCACGGACATGCCCTTCATCTCCTCGATCTGATGGCGCAGCACTTCAGCTTCTACGTTGTGTGCAACGTACATGAGTCGCGCGCTCCGCGCCAAGCCTCGCACGAGTCCATAGGCATTGAGATGATCGACGATGATGAGATCAAGGCTGGGATCCGATAAGGTCTTGGCAATCGCACGTCTGGCAGGAACTGAAGCCACTACAGCAATGCTCCGTGGCAACTTCCCAAGCAATGCCTGGACGATGCCGATCATCTTCCCGCTCAGACCCTGTCCAGCTTTTGGGAGCTGACGACCAAAAACCTTTCTTGGAAAATCGCGTGGGAACACTGGCAAGTCGTCGCCTGTGCCTTCAACATCCACGAAAATCGCCTCGAATTTGATATTACTCGATAGCAGATCCATAACATGATTAAAGATAGCTTTGCGGCCACCATTGCCGCTAGTCGCAGGCAACAACGGTGCAAGATATAGTACTCGCATGACTCAACTTAGATTAGATATATAAAATTTATTTAATCGCACACATCGGCGCTGTCTGATAGGAAACCGGGAGGACATTACAACAACGCATGCCGTACGAGCGCCTGCTGCAAGCGGCGCTTGAGCGTGCGGAGCAACGAATTCGAATAAGTAACTTTGCTAGTCTGTGACTCGCATACGCATTCGCTAGCATAGTCAATGAGGAGCCCATCATAATAAATTTGAGCACATAGGTCGATATCCTCCGCCTCGCCCCATGCAACGTCTATGCAATAACGGATGTCTGCTATTTTTTCTTTATTGAGTATAGTGAGACCACCATCGATGTATGGCACCCTTTGCGCCATATAGTTCAGCACATCGTCTGGCAAGACTTCATTTGAAAGCACCGATCTGGTATTTATGCGAGATGTGTCATAACTCCCAGACAAGGTAAAGTCCAAGTACTTTCGGCGTCGGCCATTCTCGTTGTACACAACTTTGGGAGTAATCACGTCGAACCGCCTCTTATACATGCATTCGACAAAGTCGGCACCGTATAGGATACGCGCATGAGATAGTGACACCACGTTATAGGCCGCCGCGTCAATCAATGTATTCTTCTTCTTCGTGATCATTACGCGATTGACCTGAAGTACGTTATCGAATGCAATATATCGAATTGGCAACGAAGGAAATTTTTCAGTCAGAACGCTGGCATTGAATGCCGAAGGACCGCATACCAATACTTCATGAGGGATGCTATTCAGTCCTTTAATATCGGAAATTGATTGCAGTGCCGGGTATAGTTGCTCGAGCTCAGCGCTATTTCCGCTGAATACAATTCCGAAAGTAAAGCCATTATTATCATAACTTTCCTTTACCTTTTGAAGTCGGATTGTACCGGAAGCATCATCCAATGCGACAAGCTTTACGTCGCCTTTCAGAGCTTTGAACAGTTCATTTCTGATTTGCCAAAAGTCCATAGACGTAGTGGAAAAACCAAATCCACTTCTTGGGCTATCTTGTACGATAAGATTGCCTTCGACGGGTAATGCCCACAGTGCATATTTGAACGCATAGCGGAGGACACCTTTTTTCTTCAGCGACTGAACGTCGATCCGAATCGTCGGGGCCACATTCCGCTTGTTCTGAATGGAATAAATGTCATCGATCGTCGAAACAATAAATTCGTGCATTCTTACCCTCTGTTATTGACGATGAATTTCTTAGCCGAAGACCGGATGATTACGAAATTTCCGACCTGAGCAATACACATGCTACCAGCAAGTGCATAATTTGGTGAATACCTCATCAACACGAAAGTCGCGCCACATAATAAAGCGATAAAGATCGTATTGGATATATAAAATATAATGCTCGCATGACGTGCCATGCTGACAATCGCATAAGGCATTTCTACCGCCATCAGGAATGTATGAAGCATTAATAATACAAAGGAAATTTGCACAAACATGATTTCTTCACTCGTCAGCGGCTTGAGTAATATCAGATAAGGAATCGCAAAAAATCCAAAAATAATGGCGATACCAAATAAGGGAGGGAAAACCAGGTCAGTCTTTCTCAACGCATTGGCTATCTTACTATTATCCCCACTTTGTGTACCGATCGATATTACGTTGATGAGCATTTTTTGCGTTGGACCATAAACGACGTTCAGAAATGTTTCAGATACGCGCTTGACGTAAAAGAACAGAGCGGAATAGTTTAATGGCAAAGTTGACGTGTAATTATTGATGACAAGGAGGAGCAGGAAATTGTGGATATTGTGCGCTGAACGAACTTTAAGGCTTGTGACAATCGTATCGACTACTAACCGATGTCGAAAAGTAGAAGGAGTCGGTAAGCGCGGAGCAGCAAAAATACACCCGGCCACCAGAGATAAGAACTGTCCCACTGTCCATGCTATTGCAACAAACTGTATCGATGCATCGAACATGCCGGCGGCGACAAGCGCTGCAAACTGGCAAAAAGATGGAATCGACGACAGCAAATATGAGGTGGAGATCTGCCCACGTGCCGAGAGCACGGCTTGGGTAACTTGCGCTGGCAGGTAGAATAAGAGACTGAGCGCCAGAACTTCGAGCAGGCGAAGCGTTCGCTCGGCAGCCGCCGGATCAAGACTTGCAGCTGATAACTTAAGAATTATGCCAAGCTGACTAAAGATCACACTACCGAGTGCGAGGCTAAGTACGAGGAAGCTAAAAAAGACTGAGGAATAGTAATACCGCCCGGCTGACTCAGCTTCGGCGCGGGCTTTGTGAAAATGAAAAACAAACTGTTCAGAGAAAGAAACCAGAATTAACTGGATACTACTGATAATTGACAGCGACAGCAGAAATGCGGCCGAGTTAGCTTCTGCCCCGTAGGTACGGTACAGGATGAAAATGTTAATGGCGCCAAGCATCACTTGGGAAACCGCGAGCAGGTTGTACTTGAGCTTGAAGACCACTGGGAGAGAGAGAATGTGAGGCGGACTTGCCGCCTCAATGATAGGGATTGGACGAGAGTATTCTGACTACGGCTTTGGCTTAATGGCCCAGCGAAAGTAAAATGCCGAAGCTCTTTAAATCAGCTCGCTGTAGCGAAATTAGTATCACCGGACGCTTAGTCAACCAGATATTTATCATTCAGTGCCCCTGGGGTCTTTACCACCACGTTCACAGCATCGGTAAGTGCTTCGAAATCAGTTACGTCACCAGGCGCGAGCACGATGATGTCACCAGCACCCCATTCTTTCCCAAGCATGCGGACGCGTCCTGATAATATGAGCGTGACCTCCGTGGCAATCTTATGATAATGCGCAGCTTCCCGCGTGCCTTCCTTATACTCCTTGACTGCGACTTCACAGTCTTTTGTACTCAATGCGGTGGGATTAAAACCGCCAACGAACCATCCGTTCACCATCTGATCAAGCTTGAAGTTCTTCACGCTATCGCTCCGGTTTCAAATTGTTGAAGTTGCCGCTCAGTTTTCAGGGGATGATACTTACGTGTATCAAGCTCATAGATGCCCACCTTTGACTGTGCTAGCACCAGTTCATTGAAAGCAGGTGCAACGTAAAATTTCCCTGAAACGCTGGCATTTTTGCGGATCATGGCCTTCGCAGCTGTAACAAACTGACTAGTTTGTTTAAACCAGAATACTCCAGCTGTTGCATGATGACTAATTGGCTTTTGCTGTGCAGTTTCTACTACAAGTCCACTCGTGTTTAAACGTACATACGAATATCTTGGATGGATCGAGCGAAACGTCATAGTGCCACCATCGAGGCCACGGCCATTGAAATCCTTGACAACGTCCGCAAAATTGACGTCAACAAGTTCGTTAGCGCTGACGATCAGCAAATCATTTTCTGGAGGAAGCTGACTTGCAGCGAGCAATGCCGTACAGGCGGAGCCTTTAGTACTGGCAGGCACGCGTACAATCTTCGCACCCGATGCGAGGAGGCTGAGAGCCCGATCCAGATGATAACGCTCGGCATCTTTTTCGAGAATCGCGAAACAATAGTTCGCCGAGTCAAGCTCAGACGTATTATTAACGATTCTCTCTACAATCGAAACACCATCCAGCTCTGTAAGGCAAAGAGGAAAACCGCCGTCATGCTGATCAAATGGAACTTCTCCGGCTGCCAAAATCAAGACATTTGTGCTCATGCCGCCTCCTCAATTTTGCCTGAATTGATCTGTCGAATCGCTCTATCGATGTTTTCGAAATTTGTTTCCGAGACATCGTTAACGATCAGCAAATGTGCGCCTGAGGCACGGGCCGCACGAATTCCGTTTTCGTTGTCCTCGACAATCAAACATTCGCTCGGATCGAGAGAAAAATGCGCGATAGCGTTTAAATACATTTCCGGATTGGGCTTGCCTTTACTAACATCCTCGTTGGAAACCATATAATCGAGATAAGGCTGCAGGCCTGCCTTCTCCATCATAGTCACTACGGTATTTCTCACGGAGTTGGAGCAGACGGCAAGCTTGTATCCTTGTTTTTTGAGCATGGACAGCGCATATTCACAGGAGAACACTGGTTTGCATTCGGTATGCACAAGTTCCATCGTGTATTGCTGCTTCATCTCATTAATGAACTCATGCAGCTCCCGTGGAAGCGAGCGCTCAAGACTCAACATCTCTAGCTTCTTACGGGTGGGAAGTCCGTCGAATGTTGTAAGATGATCGAACCTTGAAATTGGCATACCAAAGAGATCGAGTGCTCTATTAAGAGCTTCGTAATGCCACTCTTTCGCCTCTATCAGCACGCCATCCATATCGAAGAGTACGGCCTTGATAACCATTTATTTCTTACCTGTATAAAAAAATTCTGTTGCTTCTTCTGGCATATCGGTACACAACACCAAACCTTCGCGCCCCGCTAGTTCCGCAATTTTAGCCCACAGCACCAAATGTGGTCTACGGTGCAACTCCGGCGAAACGAGACATACGCGCTTGCCTTGTTTTAGCAGCGCGTCGATGATCTCAAGATCGTACCACTCGCTTTCGAAGCTATCGAGCCACACACCGACTGACCGCTCCAGCCAAGCGGGTTGCTGTTCGACTTCGCTCATGCGTGTGAATACAGGAACGCCGGCGTCGAAGTAGCTCCGCATGTCAGGTACCGACATGTCGAACACAAAACAGTCGAGAGATGGATGCTGATCGAGAAGTTTTCGGACTGCCAGTGCCAGACCGTCCGCTTTGATATTGAGAGCAAGCGTTAAAGGCGTCTGCTCGCTGTGGCGCGACGCCAGGTGTAACAGATCCGAAAACGTGATCTCGTCACCTAAGGGCATGTCGTGCGAAATAAGCAAACACTGTTGGAGATCACGAATATCGGTTTCAGTGCCGTAGCCGAGCTCGAACGAACGGATGAATGCGGAATTTTTATTTTTTTCTTCGACAGACTTCCAATAGCCGCGGTGCGAGATAATTTTCATTTGATGTTCAGCACTGCACGTTTGCAAATTGGGTTCGCCAGAAATAATTCAAGATCAGCTGGAATACCCAAGCCATACATTCCATTCGCTTCTTCTCCCACGTTGAAGACCCCAACGTTTGCGCCTTCGTTGATCAGCTGGTTATAAACAGGAGCAACATAAAATTCATTATTAACGCGTAAGTTCTTCTGAATCATGTCGTCAGCTGCTGCGACAAATTCACGGCCCGAGCGGAAATTATAGATTCCCACTGTCGCCTCATCGGAAATGACGACTTTTTCGACAACCTCGGTAACTAAGTTCTCATTGTTCAACCCGACAAAGGACCATTTTGGGTCAGATGCTTTCATGGTCATGATCAAGCCGTCAAGATGATGGTTATGCATGTAGCTCAGATACTCGTTTACGTCCACATCGACGTACTGGTCGCTATTGGCGATCATGAGCGGTGCATCATCATTGATAAGTTCACGCGCAGTAAGTACAGTACATGCCGCACCCTCGGTAACGCCGTCAACAGTTAGCACAGCACACCCTGGTGCCCATTCTTCCAACTTGCTCTGCAACTCATATGCTTCAAGATGGGCGCGTTGGCAAATGAAAATGAACCGATGGGGCTGGGCGGGCTTCAGATTCTCGATAACCAGCCGAATCATTTGAACTCCATCGACCTTGATGAGTGGTTTCGGATCGAGATAACCCTTAGATGCGAACCTGCTTCCGGCTCCAGCCATCGGGATTACAATATTAAGCATTCTATTTTTCCTTTACAAAACATTGCGGACGTGCATTTTCGCCGGCAATGGTCGACAAATCTTGCATCATGGATTCGACGTCAAGTATGATTTCGCTTCAGTCCAAGATGACGTCTCAGTTCATTCCACTGAGCTGCATTTTCTGGCTGTTCGATGTAGCGTCTTTTTGCCTCGCTTAAGAAAGCGAATGCGACTGAAAACACTCCGGCAAACAAGGTTGCCAATATCACGGTGATAATGCGTTTTGGTTTGACGGGGCGTTCCGGCGTGACCGCTGCATCTAAAACTTGAATAATCGACGGATCACGTGCTTCATCTAATCGAGCGGCTTCAAACTGTTTAGCCAATAATTCGTACAACATTTGGAAATATTTCACATCACGTAGCAACTTGATATTTTCCAAACCGTCGTGGCCTGAACCAATATTATTAGTATTCCCGCCTAAGCCTCTACCGTTCTCTAACTTTGACAACTCGGAACGCAAACTCGACAGTTCTTGCGCAACACGCTGGTATGACGGATTATTTTCGGTGATAAAAGGCTTTATCGAATTTAATTCTATTTCTTTTGCCGAAATTTGCGCACGCATCCGTCCGACAGTTTCGGCCATACTCCGACTCTCGACGTCCACACTAATTACACCGTGGCTATCCAGTCCCTTCTTAAGCGCAATCTCAGCTGATGCAAGATTATCTTTTGCCGTTTTCAACTCCTGCGCGAAAAACACACGACGCTGTGCCGCTTCGGTCACGGCAAGGTCTTTGGTCAACGCAAGAAGTTGAGCCACGTAAGCATTCGCAAGCTTGGCAGCGCGCTGTGGATCCGTATCCTCTACTTCAATACTGATGAGTCCATCTTTACCTACGGTAATCAGCGTTTTATCTTCCAGCTTTTTTCGAGTTTTTTCCATCAAGGAAGTGCCGTACACTTTCTTCAGATCGAAACTAGAGATGAGCCCATCTGCAATCGTACGGCTTTTTAAGAGTCCGGTATAGAGTTCGGCTGGATTTTTCAAACCAGTCATACCCGCGGCTAAGCCAGCAGCACCGCCCAACTGCGACAACAAAGCGGCAGTTCCCGACTGCGGCTGTTGAGGCGGCATGATTTTGGTTGTTGATTCGTAGATGTTCGGCAACAACGTCATAATTACTGTTGCAGTAATCGCAGTACCCGCCATTACGCTGACGATCATGCGTTTTCTTTTGGCAAGAACTATCATCAGTCCGACCAGCCCAGTGCGATTGTTGGACATCTCGTTATCCGCCTGCCGTGCTGTCATTAGAGTTTCGTTCATTCGTATTAACCGTTGATTCTGTAATCTGAGTTTCAAGACCGATATTCACAGGTCTAACTTTGCGTTAATCACGCAAAGTTTTGACTGCTGCAGCACCTAGCCCGAAGTTAGCAAGAATTTGAGTCCATTCGCGCGCACCTTGGGTGAATCTGCTCCATGCAGTCATTTTGTCAAACTTCTCGGGTACCACGATGGTATCGCCAGGCATGATTTCAAGACCACCGATTTTGCCAAAGAACCAACCTTGAGAATCGGCAGAAACGACTGTGCCATCGACGCGCAATACGAAGGTGTTATCGATGTCGGCATCGGAAGTCGTACCAGCAAGTTTCAAGTAGTCCTTGACGCGGCTATTTGGACGCCACAACGGTGACGCCTCCACGTTGACTGAGCCAAACACGTGTACAAATGCCGGTTTGGAGGGCACCACCAAGCGGTCACCATTCTGCAGGGAAACTTGCGGAAGGCGGGCGAATGAACGTTCGTTCGGTTCTAGACCGAAAGCGATTCGGCCCGTCGATTGAAGCCTGCGGAAGCGAGAAATACGCTCTTCCGCAATTCGACGCTCTGCTTCAAAACGTGCAGTAGAAGCGGCAGCTTCGGTTGGCGACATCGCACTAAGGTTTGCCATCTGGGATGACTGCTCGCTGCGTACTTGATTCTCCAAGCGATCGGCAGCCCGCTGCAAGTTAGCTTGCTGCTCCTTGCGTACTTCTTCACGATAGAAGCCAGTACCGAACAGGTAAGCGTTACCGGTCGGTCCACCAGCCTTGGCAATCAGGGTCTGCAGCGTATCGCCCGCGGTCATCTGGTATACCCCCGGCACGTTCACCTCTCCTTCTACTCGGACGAACACTTGACGCTTATCCATCGGTACCGCGACGTCTTCCTGAGAGAAAATCGTGACAGTATCACCAGGCTGCAGAAGGACGTTATCCGGACCACTTGGGTTCGTGAACACATTACCCAAATGGAATGGAATCAATTTAACACTGAGGTCGCTACGGTTCACGCGCTCAATGACAGCATAGTCCCAATTAATCTGGTCGATCAGTCCACCAATGCTAGCTGCGATCGACTCACCTTCGACGTTTGTGGTGCGTTCACCCTCACCGAACATCACATTCCTACTATCGCTGGTGCGAGTTGCGTTGCGTGTGACACCATTGATCGTTGTACCAGCACCAGTTATAGCATTCATATCTGTAGTGCGGCGTTCATCCTCCACGCTTGCAATAACGCTGTTCTGACGGCGCGTAGACTTACGACTGATCAGATATTCGCGGTTCGGGATAAGATCACTCACGCGCATTCCATCCTTAAACGGGGCACGCATTGCTTGGTCCACGTTGCCGCGCAAGACCACAGCATTGGAAAATGCTGGGGTGATCGACGTAATATTCAGCACATCGCCATTTTTGAGCGTGCGTTTGAGACCCGGACCCTCGAGCGCGAATTCTTCGACACTGCGCGGACGACTATGTCCCGCATCAATTCGCTCTAAGAAGGCACGGCGCGGATCGGCTACGACCGGTAGGCCACCCGCCACGTCCAGCAGAGACTCTACCGTGTCGCTACCTGTCTTCAGTTCGAACACTGCTGGTGAGTTGACCTTGCCAGTCAAAGCAACGAACCCACCAGCGGAAGGGATGTAAATCGTATCGCCATCCTGCAACTTGATATCAGCTGACTTGTCTCCCTTGGCAATGAAGGCATACAAGTCCAGCTCGGCGACAATTTTGCCGCCGCGTTTGACCTGCACATGCCGCATGCTGCCGTTGGCGTTCGGGCCGCCACTGGCGAACAGAGCGGTGACCAGGGTTGACAGGCTCGAAACCGTATAAGTACCTGGACGGTTCGCTTGGCCAACCACGTACACGGTCATCGCGCGCAGTTGGCCAAAGGTGACATTGACGGTCACGCCTTTGTAAAGGCGCCCGACTGCAGCGCGGATGACATTCTGGGCTTCCGAGGCCTTTACGCCGGCCAGCGCGACATTGCCGATTGTTGGAATCGCGACGTTACCGTTGCGATCGATCGTGGCGCGATAATCGATATCGATCGTGCCCCAGCCCCGGATCATCAATTCATCGCCAGGGCCCAACGAATATTCGGACGGAACCGGCGTATTCGACACAGGAGCAAAGGTCGAAGGAGTGTTTGCAAAAAACTCGGATCCGAAAACCGGCAGCATTTTGCCAGTGTTATCTGCCACGAATTTCTGGAATTCGCTCGGCTCCTTTGTTACGTCAAACTCGCGGTTATCCAACGCGCGGTTACTTAGTTCACGCCCATTCAAGCGGCGTCCTTGCAGGTCGCGGCCGTCCTGCATGCCCTGCATCTGGCGGCGAGACTGGGGGACTTGGTTGTTAGCGGATGCGCTGTTACGTATTACTCCCTCGCTCAGCTCATCGGTCTGGTTGTTCGTGATGCTCAGCCTTCGCTGCTGACTCGGCGAGGTCATGCCATCGCCGGTCGCCGAACTGGACCTGCTTGACGACGATTCCTGATTGAACAGGTCGGACCTGTTGATGCTATTCACGTCCTGAGCGGACGCAGCAACGGAGGTGGCAGCCAGCGCAACGGCCGCAAAATTCTTGTTGAATTTGAACATGTGATGGGAAGGATGGAGCGAAGACGCTTGTAGAGTAACGCAGCATTTTACCCGACAGCAATGGGATGTGGAAATCGTTTGTTGTTAGTGTGACCATATATTGCCTAGGTAACATCGCGCTTTCGGCATATAAGCCACAGTCGGGTAAGTCGAATCCAGATGTTTCAGAAAACCGCAAGGCAGCTTGTCTTTCTTGTTCGATATATTGTCCTTGGAGTGTATTTATTCGTGGTTTTCGCGCGAATCCAGCCGCCTCTGGATGTTCAGGATGAATAACACCTAATTTAGGCCAGGGTGATCAAACAGTTAACGAAGGAGTCGCCGTGATAACAGGTTTTGAGATTAAAGCCACGCATCATGCAATTCTGCTCATTCTTTTTCTCGCTTTTCAAATCCCCCTGGCGCAAGCCGCCGACAACCTCCTCGCCACCCAGCGCGAAGCCGAAGCCCGCGCCGCCATCGCCGAAGCCGAACGCGCCGAAGTCCTGGCGCGCCTGCCGCCGGCCACGGCGAAACCCCTGTCCGGCACAGTCGACCTGCGCCAGTTCGGCGCCGCCGGCCTGGTCAAGGCCTTCGACCTGGCGCGCCAGCTTGCGCATGATGTCTGCGCCGTCCTTCCCGCCGACCGCAAGACCGCCGTGTACGAGGCCACCACCACCCAGGGCATCTTGGCGGCGCGGCTGGTGCAGGATGCCATCGACCGCTTCGGCGACGATCTCGGCAAGCAGAACAAGGTGCTGCAGCAGCTGATCGACAGCCATACGCCGCAGGGCACCCAGCTCGGCGGCATTGCCTTTGCGGCGCTGGCGGCGGTGCCGGCCACCTTGCGCGCGGCGGCCGACCTGTCGGCGCTGTTCAAGAGCGACGTCGGCGTCCAGGGCATCGCATATGGCGAAGGCGCGCGCAGCCTGTTCGTCACTTCGCTGGCACGCCACTGCCCGGACAAGCTGGCCGGACTGGGTACCGGCTACCTGGGCGAGCTGGACGTCAAGCCCTACGACAGCCTGCTGGCCAGGGTGCGCAACCTGGCGGCCCAGCGCGGCGAGCTGGCCAACCGGATCGCGCTGGTGCAGAAGCTGGCGGATGCCGCCAAGGGCGACGAGAAAAAGGAATTGGCGGCGCTGGCGGCGGCTGGCGGCGCGCTGCTGAAGAGCGTCGATGCCTTCGTCGATTCGCTG
>Ga0308160_10003007_pt1 | contig 19531 bp, 20 predicted proteins | sample PhyFR1_FD_201036 | JGI IMG/M metagenome (GOLD analysis project Ga0308160, IMG submission 201036) | Phyllosphere microbial communities from UC Gill Tract Community Farm, Albany, California, United States - DLSLF.R1 | ecosystem: Host-associated > Plants > Phyllosphere > Unclassified | place: USA...
TAAAGTACGTCGTTTCAACTGGTTTAACTACTGGAATGACTCCCGTTTCGATAATTATCTGAACAATGAGTTTACGCAATTGGTTCTGAATCCAGATGTAACTGCTCGTTCAAGAGGTGTTATGGAGAAATGTTCAATGTGTATCCAGAGAATTCAAACTGGTAGGTTGGAAGCGAAACTTGAAAAACGTGCACTAAGAGATGGCGACATCAAAATGGCATGTCAACAAGCTTGTCCGGCTAACGCAATCGTTTTCGGTGACGGTAACGATCCAGAATCTGAAGTTTCAAAAGCATTACGCAGCGAGCGTGTTTACTATGTGCTTGAAGAGATCAACACGCAGCCTGGAGTAGGATACATGACAAAAATTAGAAATACAGGTACAACAATACAAGCGTAAGCTGCTATTAAAGAAAATAAATTATGTCAGGACATAAGGAATCAATATTAAGAGAGCCATTAATCACCGGTAATGATATCACGTTTGCGAAGATCACAGACGATATCTTATCACCGGTAGAGAACAAGCCAAACAAGGCATGGTGGATAGGATTTATCGTTTCAGCATTAGGTGCTTGTTTATGGCTGTTTGCTGTAAGCTACACTTTCTGGAATGGTATCGGATCTTGGGGTCTGAACAAAACAGTAGGATGGGCATGGGACATCACCGGTTTCGTATGGTGGGTTGGTATCGGTCACGCGGGTACACTAATCTCTGCGGTACTATTGCTGTTCCGCCAGAATTGGAGGAACTCCATTAACCGTTCTGCAGAGGCGATGACCATTTTCGCGGTTATCTGTGCTGCAACATACGTGGTATCTCACATGGGTAGACCATGGTTAGCATACTGGGTACTTCCATTACCAAATCAATTTGGATCATTATGGGTTAACTTTAACTCACCCCTGGTTTGGGATATGTTTGCCATCTCGACTTACTTCTCTGTATCATTATTATTCTGGTACACTGGTTTACTTCCTGATATTGCAACCATCCGTGACCGTGCAGTAGGTGTTAGACGTAGAATCTATTCTGTACTTTCATTTGGATGGACAGGTAACGTTAAAACCTGGCAGCGATTTGAGGCCGTTTCATTGATCCTGGCTGGTATCGCAACGCCACTTGTACTTTCTGTACACACGATTGTATCGATGGACTTTGCTACATCCGTAATTCCAGGATGGCATACCACGATCTTCCCACCATACTTTGTTGCGGGTGCGATCTTCTCGGGATTTGCGATGGTACAAACCTTATTATTGGTTACCCGTAAAGTATTGGGATTAGAGAACTACATTACGATGTTCCACATTGAATCCATGAATAAAATTATTCTGGTAACTGGATCTATCGTAGGTGTTGCTTATATCACAGAGTTTTTCATTGCCTACTATTCACAAGCTGAGTATGAGCAATACACGTTCTTAACCAGGTTTGTTGGTCCTTACTGGTGGGCAGCATGTATGATGTATGGTTGTAATATCCTAATGACCCAGTTAATGTGGTTCAAAAAGGTTAGAACAAACATTCCATTGTCCTGGATCCTTTCCATCATCGTTAACATCGGTATGTGGTTCGAGCGTTTCGTAATTATCGTGATCTCTCTACACCGAGATTATCTTCCATCAAGCTGGGTAATGTTTTATCCAACATGGGTTGACGTATCTGTGTTTGTTGGATCAATTGGATTGTTCTTTACCTTATTCCTGTTGTTCTTAAGGGTGATGCCTTCTATTGCAATCGCAGAGGTTAAGTTATTGCTTAAAACATCAAGTGAGCAATCTAAGATGGAGCAAATTAAAGAAGGTCATATCGAAAAGGCTTACGTAGATGAATACGTTGAATCTTTAGAGAAATTTGATAGTGTTAAACAAGAACAATACGCAAAACTATAACAATGGGTAATATCAAATATATATTAGGCAGTTTTAGTGATCCTGACGAAATGATGCACGGCATCGATAAGTTGAAGGAGAACAACATAGCAATACATGATGTGTATACGCCTATGCCGATTCACGGCATTGAAGCCAAATTGGGTGTTAAAAGATCAAGACTGGATATTGCCGCTTTCTTCTTTGGCATTACTGGTACCATGACCATGCTTTCCTTTGTTTATTATGCCGCTGCAATTGACTGGCCGATAAACATTGGTGGTAAGCCACACTTTGCATTACCGGATTTTATTCCAATTACTTTTGAGTTAACCATTTTGTTTTGTGCATTTGGTTTGGTAGGATCTTACTATGCATCATCTCATTTGTTTCCTGGAAGAGCACCAAGAGTAATGGATTTAAGAGCAACGGATGACAGGTTTATCATTGCTATTGATGCCGCTCAGAATCCAGAGCACAGTAAAATTGATAATTTATTAAAAGAAGCAGGCGCTTTAGAGATAAAATATAACGAAAGAAAGTATGTTAGCTATGAATAAAAATAAGATAGTTTACGCCGCGTTTTTTGCCTTAGCTTTTGTTGCATCACTTTCGTCATGTGATAACAAGCGCAGCACCGGACTGGAGTATGCGAGAAATATGTATGATCCGCTGGCTTATAACTATGATCAGCCAAATAAGAATTTTGCAAACGGACAAACTGGTCAGACGCCTCCGCCAAATACAGAACCAATTGGTTTTGTAAGATATGAGTATGCCAATACTAAAGAAGGTTATGAAGCAGCAGGCCGTGAGCTTGTAAATCCATTAGCTGTTAATGATCAGAACCTTTTATCTGGTAAAAAATACTTCACGGTATTTTGTGCGCCATGTCATGGTGATGAAGGTGATGGAAAAGGACACCTGGTACAAATTGAAAAATATAGTGGTGTTCCATCTTACCATGGTGATGCGGCTTCTTCAAGAGGTGGCTTAATGAAAGACCTAAGTGCTGGTAAAATTTATCATACCATCATGTATGGTTTAAATAACATGGGTTCGCATGCTTCCCAACTTACTCCTGATGAGCGTTGGAAAGTGGTAATGTGGGTTCAGAGATTACAACAAAAATAAATAATAGAAAAGCAAGAGATAAATGGGAACTCATAATTATAATTTTACTGAGCAGTTCGAGTTTACGGGCAAAGCAAAAACCTTAAGTATTGTTGGCATAGTGATCGGATTGGCCGCAATTGGGTATGGTTTTTCTGATCATGAACTCCATGAAAGGACATTTGCAAACCTGTTATTAATGGCATATTACTTTGCTTGTGTTTGTATGTCGGGTGCTTTCTTTTTGGCCCTTCAGTATGTTGCGCAAGCGGGCTGGTCAGCTTCAATTCTTCGTGTACCACAAGCTATGGCAAGGACATTACCTCTTGCTGCTGTGATTTTGATCGTTGTAATCGGTGCTGGTTTATTCACACATAACTTATATCATCACTGGAATGCTCCGGGATTAACTGATCCGGCATCTGAGCACTATGATAAGATCATCGCCGGTAAATCTGGATTTTTGAATGTACCGTTCTTCATGTTCCGTGAAGTACTTTTCTTAGCGGTTTACAGCTTCTTTGCTGTGATGTTTGCTAAGAACTCGGTTAACGAAGATTTAGAAGGTGGTTTGAACTACTACAATAAAAACTTCAAATACGCAGTTGTATTCCTTGCACTTTACGGATTTACTACGCCGATTTTCGCCTTTGACACGGTGATGTCTTTAGAGGCACACTGGTTCTCTACCATGTTTGGTTGGTATAACTTCGCTTCGATGTGGGTTTCAAGTTTAGCCACAATTGCTGTGATCCTGATTTTACTTAAGAAAGCAGGTTACATGCAATGGGTTAACAACAGTCACCTTCATAACCTTGGACAGTTTATCTTCGGATTCTCGATCTTCTGGACTTATACCTGGTTCTGTCAGTTCTTACTGATCTACTATGCCAACATGCCGGAAGAGACTGTTTACTTCTTTAAACGTTTTGAATACTACAAATTCTGGTTTTACCTGAACTTACTTTTGAACTTCCTTACACCAGTATTCTTATTGATGGACAGGGATAACAAACGTAAAGAGAATGTTCTTTTATCTGTATCCGTTGTTATCATCTGTGGACACTGGGTTGATTATTACCAAATGATTATGCCAGGTGCTGTTGAAAGTCACAATGGATTTGGATTTATTGAAATTGGTATTGCCCTTGGTTTTGTAGGATTGTTTACCTTTGCAGTATTAAGTGCTTTAAGCAAACGACCTTTAATCGCTAAGAACCACCCGTTCCTGGAGGAAAGTTTGAATCACCATTTGTAGGGGTGTTCAGTTAAAAATAATTACATAATAGTATTTGAAGTACAACATACTACCTTTAAGAAAATGAGTTTAAAAAAATTAATAAGTAAAAAGACATTTGCGGGTCTGGCGGTTATGTTAACTGCTTTTGCAAATACCACCAGTGTATTTGCACAGGAAGCCGCGGCAGCTGCTGCTACAGCTAAACCTGTAGACATGGAGCCTATTTATAAATCTGCACTATTTTATGTCCTGCTCTTTTTATTGCTATGCTTATTTGTAGCTATAGTTGGAAAAGCAATCAGAGTATACGAATTAACCCGTACTGCACAGGATAAACCTGAAGGCATTAACTGGAATACGGTTAACGCAGTGTTGTTTCTATTGTTCCTTATTGTAGGTCTTTATGGCGTGTACTGGGAATACACCGTTCACGGTAACATGATCCTTCCGGAGGCGGCATCGGAGCATGGTGTGGAAGTGGATAAGATGTTTAACATTACCTTGATCCTTACAACAATTGTATTTATCGGTACACACATCGTTTTATTTCTTTTCTCTTTCTTCTACAAATACAGTCAAAAAAGAAGGGCTTATTTTTACCCACATAACAATACACTGGAGCGTATCTGGACCATTATTCCAGCATTAGTTTTAGCAGTTCTTGTGGTAATGGGTTTCATTACCTGGAGATCGATCTTCTATAAAGTAACTGACCCAAACAATAAGCCAATCAGCATTGAAGTTACTTCACAACAATTTGCCTGGTATGTAAGATATCCTGGAGCAGATGGTGTTGTGGGTGTTAAAAATTATAAAATGGTTACCGGTGTAAATGCATTAGGTATCGACTTTAAAGATAAAAACAACCTTGACGACCAGATGGCAGAGGAGATTGTTTTACCGGTAAATAAACCAGTAAGATTTATCCTTACCAGTAAAGATGTGGTTCACAGTTTTTACATGCCGCATTTCAGGGTACAGTTAAACACTGTTCCAGGTATGGTAACTTACTTTGAATTCACACCGACCATCACCACTACGGATATGCAGGCAAAAGTTAATGACCCAGCATTTCAATATATTTTACTTTGCTCTAAAATTTGCGGTTCAGGCCATTACAATATGCAACGTAAAGTAAGAGTGGTATCTCAGGAAGAATATAATGAGTGGATCTTAAAACAACCTACTTATATCAATAATGATTTAAGAAAGCAATTTAATCTGCCTGTTGTTGAAGAGCCGGCAGCACCAGGTCCTGCGACACCTGCACCTGGTCCTGATACTTTAGGAACAGACAGTGGTGCTGTTAGAAAAACTCAATTGGCCAAATTAAAATAACATACTGGATAGTAATATTATGTCAACGATAACTTTACAAGATACGCATAATCACGATGGTCATGATGCACACGCACATGAACATCACAAGGAAACATTCTTAACAAAGTATGTTTTCAGTCAAGATCACAAAATGATCGCTAAGCAGTTTTTGATCACTGGTATCATCATGGCGGTTATCGCCATGGGATTATCGATCTTGTTCCGCTTACAACTGGCCTGGCCGGATAAAAGCTTTCCTTTATTGGAAACGTTTTTAGGAAAATGGGCTGAGGGTGGAAGAATCAGGCCTGAGTTTTACCTGGCACTGGTAACCATTCACGGTACCATCATGGTATTCTTTGTATTAACTGCCGGATTGAGCGGTACCTTTAGTAACCTCCTGATTCCATTGCAGCTCGGTGCACGTGATATGGCATCGCCATTAATGAATATGTTATCCTACTGGTTGTTCTTAACAGCTTGTGTGGTAATGATGGGTTCGTTCTTTGTTCAAACTGGTCCTGCAAGTGCTGGATGGACGGTATATCCGCCTTTATCTGCTTTACCTAAGGCCATTTCTGGTTCAGGTACCGGTATGACGATGTGGTTAATTAGTATGGTACTGTTTGTTGCTTCTCAGCTAATTGGTGGTATCAACTATGTAAGTACCATTTTAAACATGCGTACAAAAGGTATGGATCTATGGAAAATGCCATTGACCATCTGGGCTTTATTTTTAACTGCTGTTTTAGGTATCCTTTCTTTCCCTGTACTTGTTGCAGGTGTTGTACTATTGATCTTTGACAGAAGCTTCGGTACAAGTTTCTACCTTTCTGATATTGTTATTGGTTCTCAGGTATTACCTAATGAAGGTGGTTCTCCAATTTTATGGCAACACTTATTCTGGTTCCTTGGTCACCCTGAGGTGTACATTGTAATCATGCCTGCTTTGGGTCTGTCTTCTGAAGTTATCTCTGTTAACTCAAGAAAACCAATTTTCGGTTACCATGCAATGGTTTATTCATTGATTGGTATCATGGTACTATCATTCCTGGTTTGGGGTCACCACATGTTTGTGACAGGTATGAATCCACTTCTTGGAGGTGTATTTATGATCACCACATTAATTATTGCGGTGCCTTCTGCCATCAAGACCTTTAACTACTTAGCGACGTTGTGGAGAGGTAACATCCGTTTTACACCAGCAATGCTTTGTGCAATCGGTTTGGTATCTTTCTTTATCTCTGGTGGTTTAACCGGTATCTTCTTAGGTAATGCCTCGTTGGATATCAACTTACACGATACTTACTTCGTAGTTGCCCACTTCCACCTTGTAATGGGTTCTGCTGCCATCTTTGGTATGCTTGCTGGTGTTTACCACTGGTTCCCTAAATTATTTGGAAGAATGATGAATGAGAAATTAGGCTATTTACACTTCTGGGTTACCTTCATTTGTGCTTACCTGGTATTCTTCCCTTTACACTTTTTAGGATTAGATGGCGTTCCTCGTCGTTACTATGCCTTCACAGAATTTGAATTCATGCAAAAATGGGTTACTGTAAACGTTATGGTTACCTGGGCTGCAATTGTTGCTGCATTGGCACAAGTTGCTTTCTTATTCAACTTCTTCTATTCAATTTTTAGAGGTAAGCCTGCAACTCAAAATCCTTGGGGTGCAAATACCTTAGAGTGGACTACTCCAGTTGAGCGTTTACATGGTAACTGGCCAGGAGAAATTCCAACTGTTTACCGTTGGCCATATGACTACAGTAAGCCAGGTGCTGAAGATGACTTTATCCCGCAGAATGTACCTTTTTCTCAAACCATGAGCTCTAACGTGCCACATGACTTTGATGGAAACACAAATTCTGAACGTATCCAGGAAGAATGGATGGCGCAGCAAGAGCAAGCTGAAAAAGCTAAAGTTGATTAAAAATTCATTTCTTTGAATATATATTATTGGGGTATCTGATTGAGTCTATACTCAACCAGATACCTCAATTTTTTTAAACCAGTTTCTCAATGGTATCTAAATCTGAAAGCAGATTTGTTAAGCTGAACCTTTTTACGATAATCTTTACGCTGTTATTGATTTTAGCGGGCGGGATTGTGAGAAGTACCGGTTCAGGCATGGGCTGTCCGGATTGGCCGAAGTGCTTTGGTCAATACGTTCCACCAACTTCAGTATCTGAACTTCCGGCTGGTTATGAACATCAGTTTGTGGAACAACGGGTGAAAAAGAATGAGCGATTTGCAAATTCGCTCGAGAAATTGGGCAAAACAGAACTGGCCAGAAAGATCCGTGAGGATAAAACCATTCTTTTCCCGGAAGCCTTTAATGCGGCTAAAACCTGGACTGAATATGTAAACAGATTAACCGGTGCATTTACCGGTCTGCTGTTGCTTTTACTTGCAGGAGGGTCTTTTGTCTATCGGAAGTCGGCGCCAAGGATTATCGTACTAAGCATCTTAAATTTAATTGTTGTTGTATTTCAGGCCTGGTTGGGTTCTATCGTGGTATCAACAAATTTGCTTGCCTGGGTAGTGACGGTTCATATGTTGTTGGCTTTAGTGTTATTGGCCATATTAGTTTATACTTATAATTATACCAATCAGCGTTTGAGAGAACCGGTGGTGGTTATTGCGCAACTTGGCTGGTTAAAAGCTTTGATATTTGTGACCATTGCAATAAGTGTTTACCAGATTGTGCTGGGTACGGAAGTGCGTGAGGAAATCGATTTTATTGCAAAAAGTCTTTCTGATACTGGTCGTTCGCAATGGGTAAGTAAAGTTGGTGATTTGTTTAATTATCACCGTGATCTGGCAATTTTGGTAGCCGTGCTGAATGCGCTGGTTTACAAATTTGTGATGGACAAGTTTGGAGGTAAGGACACCGCGATAAAAGTTGGCAATTCGATTATAATTGTTTTGGTAGTCCAAATGGTTACTGGCATTTTATTAAGTAGCTTTGCACTGCCTCCATTCGCTCAGGCTTTACATATTTTGTTTTCGACAACATTGTTCACTTTACAATTCTATCTGTATTTACTGGTTTACCGGACAAATACATACAATCAATAAACTAAAAAAAATTGAAACAGTTCTTCGCAGATTTTTCTAAACTTATAAAGCTACGTCTCACTTTCCTGGTTGTGTTTTCTGCCTCGGTGACCTTTTTGATGGGTTCGAGAATGCAGGTTTCCAGGGGGCAGATTGAATCGATTGCCTGGGGAAACTGGCTTATCCTTATTGTTGGTGGTTTCTTTGTTACCGCGGCAGCAAACTGCTTTAATGAAATCATTGAAAAGGATCTGGATAAGCTGATGAGCAGAACGCAGGATCGTCCAATGCCTGCAGGCCGTATGACGACTGGTCAGGGCTTGGTATCGGGTTTGGTAATGGGGATGTTCGGTACCTGGTTGCTGGGTAAACTGAATTTGGAAACTGGCTTGTTGTCTGTGTTTTCAATTCTTTTGTATGCGTTTGCTTATACACCGATGAAAAGAAAATCACCGATTGCTGTGTTTATCGGTGCTATTCCTGGTGCTTTACCGCCACTTATTGGATACTTAGCCGCATTAGGTGATGGCAAAAACTTTCAACCGGTAGACTACCAAATTGCAGTGATATTGTTTTTGATTCAATTTGTCTGGCAGTTTCCGCATTTCTGGGCAATTGCATGGGTTTTGGATGATGATTACAAGAAGGCTGGTTTCCGTTTGTTGCCTACTACAAAACGCGACCGTACCAGTGCTTTCATTACTTTATTAAGTACGTTAATTTTAATACCGGTAAGCTTATTACCAACTTTCTATGGATTTGGTGGTTACTATGTAGCAATTGTTTCGATTTTAATCGGTGTTGCCTTTGCCTATACAGCCGTCAAGTTGTTTATGGAGCGTGACCTGGCCAGTGCCAGAAAAGTTATGTTCTGTTCGTTTATTTATCTGCCAGTTGCGCAATTGGCCTTATTGTTTGATTTTATAATAAAATAAATGGTACAATCACTTAATCAATCGGATTTTGACCCAAATTACAAAGCCAAGAAATTTATCATCTGGCTTTTTGTGGTCACTTCTACCATCATGTTTGCTGGCTGGACCAGCTATTATATCGTTTTTGCTGCCTCAAAAGGAAAAGGACACGGATTGGTATTACCTGAGGTGTTTCTTTACAGTACAGCGGTATTGGTTTTAAGTAGTATCTGCCTTTTTCTTTCTGCCAGGGCATTCAGAAAAGGCGCGGCAACTACACACAAAACTTTCTTATGGGCGACCCTGTTATTAGGCTGTGTTTTCGGTTATTTGCAGGTTGAAGCATGGTCTAGTTTATACCATAGCGGCGCTTATCTGGTGAATAATAATGCAGCTATATCTGTGATATATATTGTATCCGGAATTCACCTTTTACACATTTTTGCAGGGCTTTTATTGGTGTTAAGTTGTTTACTTGGTGCTTATGGCAAGATATCAACCGAAAGGTTGCAATTCAGGATGGAGATCAGCTCGATATTCTGGCATTTTATAGATATATTATGGATATATCTGTATGTTTTTTTACTTTTGAACAGTTAGACTTTTTAACAAATTATTACAAACTTTAAAATGGATTCATTATCGCAATTAGATCAGGTAAAAACTACTCCGTGGAGCGGTGGCCGTTCGCCGTGGTCGGTAGAGTACGGCAAAATAATGATGTGGTTTTTCTTATTGTCAGATGCCTTTACTTTCTCCGCATTATTAATTTATTACGGCTCTCAACGTTTCTCTAAATTCACCTGGCCTGATCCTGATTTGGTTTTTCAATCAATTCCTGGCGTGTTAGATGAAGGTGCACCTTTGGTGTTCGTTGGTATCATGACATTCATTCTGATCATGAGTTCAGTAACGATGGTACTTGCTGTTGAAGCGGGTCACAGACGTTCTAAAAAAGAGGTTATAGGCTGGATGATTGCGACCATTATTGGTGGTTTTATGTTCCTTGGATGCCAGGCGCTAGAATGGACCCATTTATTTCATGAAGGCTTTGGTTGGGGAGAAATTCCTGCTGAAGAGCATTTAAAACACTTCTTTAGTGGTGAAGTTTCTGCGGTAGCGACGCAACAATTCGCAAACCTATTCTTCACCATCACAGGTTTCCACGGCTTCCACGTATTTAGTGGGGTTATGCTTAACATTATTATACTTTGCATGACTATTGCCGGTGTATTTGAAAAACGCGGACATTATTTAATGGTTGAAAAGGTTGGCTTATACTGGCACTTTGTAGACCTTGTTTGGGTATTCGTATTTACATTTTTCTATCTAGTTTAATTAATATTATAAAATATTATGTCCGAGCACATACACACAACAGATGGCCATGAACATGGTGAACATGAAGGCCTAACCAGAAAAAAGATCTGGCAGGTATTTGGAATTCTTTTAGCGATTACCGTAGTAGAATTCATTATCGCCCTTTGGGTATTGCCTAATGGTTATATGAGTCATATGGTAGGTAATATTGTATATATTGGCTTAACCATATTGAAAGCATTTTATATTGTAGCATACTTTATGCACTTGAAATATGAGAAGTTAGGACTTCAATTATCACTCACAGTGACATTCATCTTTATCATTTATTTTATTGCGCTGATGCTTATAGAAGGTGGTTACCTTCACCTGCACATGCCATTTCAATAATGAAATTATTTCCCATAAAGAAGATATTAATCCTGGTAACCATATTAGCGGTACCAGGATTTTTATATTATCTGCTAAAGGAAGAAGGTAAGAACAGGTATAAACCTTTACCTTTTTTCGGCCCTAAAGAAATCGCCAAAACCTTTCATAAGGTTCGGGGAACCGAAATTGCTGATACCATCTACCATCAGGTTAAGGATTTTCAATTAAAGAATCAAGCCGGTGAAGTGGTATCTTTAGACACCTATAAACGAAAAATTCTTATCGTTAATTTGTTTCATACCAAAGGCAACACCTATGGTGTAGATTTTACAAATAAAGCAATAAAGGCCTTCCTTGCCAGTTATAGCAGTAATCCAGTCATCAACTTTGTAAGTCTAAGCATAGATCCTAAGGCTGATACGCCTGAGGTTCTCGCTACCTATGCGCAGAACTTAGGTGCGCAAACCGGTAAGTGGGATTTGCTGACAGGTGATAGTACTCAGGTATTTGATCTTGTTAACAAACAACTCTTTGTAGACGCACATCAAATCGTTGAAAAAGGAGGGATTAAATTTATCTACAGCAATATGTTTGTGCTTTTGGATACCAAGCATCACATCAGAGGTTATTATGAAGCCACCAGTCAGGAGGCACTGTCTAAGCTGAATGATGAAATTAAAGTACTGATCACGGAAGAACTCCGTAACAACACCGACGGCAGATAGCGCCAAAAAGATACATCCATGAATTTAACTGACAAATTATTTCTACGACTGGTATGGATTGTTACCGCAATTGTATTGGTCGTGGTAATCGTACTAAAAATTGTTCCTCCTCCGACTACCGTTCCTTCATATCTATATGTGTTGCCACATCTAATCGGTGGTATCAATGCGACTTGTTCGGTATTACTGGTGGTTTCTTTAATATTCATTAAGAAGAAAAACATTCAGGCACATAAAATAACGAATGTCATTACCTTCATTTTGTCTGCTATTTTCCTTATTTTCTATATCTTGTTTCACCTGTTTGTGAAGGATACAAAGTTTGGGGATACCGACTATAATGGGATATTGTCTGCATCTGAAATTTCTGCTGTAGGGTCGGTTCGTTATGTGTATTATTTTATTCTTTTAACACATATTCTGCTAGCCGTTATTGTGCTTCCCTTGATCTTGATTAGCTTTTTCAGAGGCTTTAATATGCAGGTTGAAAAACATCGTAAAATTGTAAGATGGGCTTATCCAGTTTGGTTATACGTTGCTGTAACTGGTGTAATCGTATATCTGATGATTTCTCCTTATTATAATTTTTAGTTCTTAGCGCCGTTTATTACTTATATTTGTTGTGTTGTAATTGATTGATTATTAATACAACTAATTCTATTCATTATGAAAAAGATTGCACTACTGATCTTATTGGTGATTGGCACATTTTCATTAAGTATCCCAGCTGCTTCTGCACAGTGTGCGATGTGTACCATTAATGCGGAGCAGGGTATTAAAAATGGAAATACACAAAGTAAAGGGATTAATACTGGGGTGCTTTACCTGATGGCAACACCATTCCTGCTTATTGGTGGTGTTGGTTTTTTATGGTATCGTAAGTTTAAGAATCCAGCAACCCCTGCACATCCATGATTAAACAAGAGACGCTTGATTTCATAAAAGCGCTTTCTGAAAACAACGATCGTAACTGGTTCGCTGAGCATAAGCCACTATACGAATCGGCCAAGGATAATGTCCTGGACTTCATTGCGGTGTTAATTCCCATGCTTTCAGCTCTGGACCCTGCATTTCCTAAAGACAGTGTGCCCAAAAAGCACCTCATGCGCATTTACCGAGATGTGCGTTTCAGCAAGGATAAAAGACCATACAAAAACAACTTCGGAATCTATTTTTCTTCCAATGGTAAAGGGGGTAATGAGCCAGGTTACTACCTGAACATCGCGCCTGGAAATTGTTTCTTTGCCGGTGGGTATTGGATGCCTGAGGCCGCTGACCTGAAAAAGATCAGAGCTGAAATTGATTATAACCCGGAAAGCTTTCTGGAAATCATCCATAATAAATCTTTTGCTGCGCTTTTTAGTCTGGATAAAGAAGAAAGTTTAAAAACAGCGCCTAAAGGCTATCCCGCAGATCATCCCTTGATTGATATACTTAAGCTTAAGAGCTTTTCCGTTAGCTTCAAGATTAAAGATGAGGATATGGTCAAACCCGACCTTGTTAAAAAAATGAAACAAGCTTTTGAGCAAGTTTATCCTTTTATACTATTTTTGAGAGCTGCTATAGCAACTTAATCCAATGTATCCATGCCGAAAGGCCTAAAAACATGAAATGAGAAAAATCAGTACGTTAATTGCCATCCTGTTATTTTGCAGCGCCTTCAGCGCATGCGTCGTTATGTCCCCTAAGAAATACAAGGCACTTTTAGCCCGACAAGATTCCTTAAACACTGGTTTATCCGGCGCCCAGCTAAATAATGAAGGACTGGAAAGCAGAATTGCCAAATTGCGTAAGGATACTGCCGATCTTAACGGCAAACTTTCTGATTTAAGGGAGAAATACAGCCAGATGGATGCAAATTATGCCAAGCTGCGCAACAATAGCTCTACGGAAATTAATAAGCTTTCTGAGGACCTTAAAAAGCGTGAGCAACGCCTGAAAGAAGTTGAAGAGGTATTACGCAAACGGGACGAATCCACCAATCAGCTAAAAGAAAAGTTACAGCAGGCATTGCTTGGCTTCACCAAAAGTGGTTTAACGGTAGAAATTAAAAACGGAAAGGTTTATGTATCCCTGACCGACAAATTATTGTTTCCTTCAGGAAGTATTGTGATTGATGAGAAAGGCCGTCAGGCTTTGACTCAACTTGCAGCTGTACTTAAAGAACAACCTGAAATTAACATCGCCGTTGAAGGGCATACCGATACTCAAAAAGTTAACAATTTAGGACAAATTAAAGATAACTGGGATCTGAGTGTATTGAGGTCAACATCTGTTGTACGCTTTTTAACGGAAGTAGGTAAAGTGGAAAGTGTAAGAATGACCGCAACCGGTAAAGGAGAGTTTCAACCTTTGGCGTCAAATTCGTCAGCAGATGGCAGAAGTAAAAACCGCAGAATTGAGATTGTACTGTCTCCGAAATTGGATGAACTTTACGATTTGATCAAGCAGTAATGGGATATAATCAATCAATTATTCTGGTCCGGTAATCTTAAGATTTTGATCAATCAATAATTCGAGCTGATGACACATAAAAAAAGCTGAACCTTTTGGTTCAGCTTTTTTTATGCCTGTAATATTTTGCTTTTAAGCGTTTAATAATTAGCCTACATATTCCATTAATGTCCGGAAAGATACATGACGGTTTTTAAAGCGCTCTTCTAATTCTGCCTGTAAGGCAGGTGCATATTCTGCTTTATAGCTTTCATAATCGTCCATATTGTCAGCTACATATTGTACGCAATACGTAACCCCTTCATTCGGGGAATCCAGCACTTTAAGTAACCTGTTAGACACAAATCTACCGGTGTCCATAACGGCCGGAATATGGGTTTCCTGCATCCAGTTCAGCCATTCATTTTCGGCAGCATTTTCTAAAATGATCGTGATATTGTAAAGTAACATATACAAAGATAAAACTATCAATTCAACAATTTGCCGCATCTATGCTTGTCTGTTGTCATATCTTCAAAATGGTATTTTAAATGTTACGGTTTATGCCCATTAACTTGTAATAAATATTGTTAATTTAATAAACCGCTTCCTTGCAGCTATGTAGAAACAGCGCGCAAAGAGGTAACAATGTTGGTGTATTTCAGCAATGGATTATGGTGTTCCGTACTTTTGACCAATTAATGAAGAACTATTTAAGCATAATATACATCTGCCTACTGCTTACGCTGACATTTTCGTGTAAGCAAAAATCCGGTAAAATCATTCCTGTCAACGATTTCTTTAAGTCGCAGGAACGGGTGGCTTTTGCCATTTCCCCGGATGGTAAAATGCTTTCTTACCTGCAGCTTGTCGGGAAAAAGCAGGAGCTATTTGTAGAGCAGGTTGAAACCGGCGAAAGCAAACAAATCAGCCATCTGGATGAGCATGTCATTGGCTATTACTTTTGGGTAAGTAACAATGAATTGATCTATTATAAAGAAGATCAGGATGCCGGTCGGCAATCTACGGTGTTCATCATCGATAAATCTGGCAACAACGAACGACAGTTAAATGCAAATGAAAAAGGCCGGTTAAGGGTATTAAAAGATCAGCTAATTGATAACAAATACTTACTGGTATCTTCCAATCAACGGGATTCTACCGTCTTTGATGTTTACCGCCTGAATGTGAGAGATGGTAAAATGGAAATGGCCGTTAAAAATCCGGGTAACATCACCGACTGGATCACTGATACCAAAGGTCAATTGAGGTTAGCCATTTCCAGTGATGGCGTAAATGAAACGCTGCTGTATCGTGAAAATGAAAACAAACCCTTTGCACCCATACTTACCAATAACTTTACCACGACCTTAAAGCCGATTTCCTTTTCTGAAACCGAACCCGATATCGTATATGCCATTTCCAATGTAAACCGGGATAAGTCGGCACTGGTGGAACTGAATTGCAACACCGGAAAAGAAACGAAAGTACTCTTCTCCAACGATACTTTAAACGTCATTGATGCACAGTACTCAAGAAGCAATAAGCGTATGGGTTTTGTGATCTGCGAGAACTGGAAAAAAGACAAATACTATCTTGATGATGCCGTAAAGCAGTTTTACAACAAACTGGATGTACTGTTGCCAGGTACAGAATACCGGATCATAGAGCGTGATAAAAATGAAAACCTATTCATCGTAAGGACATTTACTGATAAGAATCCAGGATCTTATTACTTGTATTCTGCCAGAACCGGGACGATTAAAAAGCTAAGCGATTTCAATGCCTCTTTAAAAGAGCAGGACCTGGCGGAGATGAAAGCCATTTCCTACACCTCACGCGATGGATATAAAATCAATGGGTACTTAACCTTACCACTAAACCAGCCTGCAACCAATTTGCCGGTGGTGGTGTTGCCACACAACGGACCAGGCAGTCGCAATACCTGGGGCTATAATCCCGAAGTACAGTTCCTGGCAAACCGCGGCTACGCCGTTTTCCAGGTTAACTACCGCGGATCTTCCGGTTATGGCAAGCAATTTATGGTAGCCGGTTACAAGCAATGGGGTGCCAAAATAAACAACGACATCAACGACGGCGTTAAATGGTTGATCGACCAGAAAATCGCAGATCCAAAAAGGGTAGGGCTATATGGCACAGGGCTTGGCGGCTATCTGGCGCTAAACAGTGTGTATGCCAATCCGGGGCTTTATGCCTGTGCGGCCTCAAACTCCGGCGTAATTAACCTGTTCAGCTACCTAAAATCCATACCGCCATACCTAAAATCTAACCTGCAGATGTATTATACCATCATCGGTAACCCGGTAACCGATGTAGATTATATGCGTCAGGTCTCCCCGGTTTTTCATGCCGAGAAGTTTAATGTGCCCGTTTTTATCGCTCAAAATACCAATGACCCAAGAATTAACTCCGGTGAAGTGGTTCAATTCGTTAAAGAACTTAAAAAGGGCGGCGCCAACATCACCTATCTCGAAAAAGGAAATGAAACTTTCCCTTACGGAAATGACCAGAGCAGGGAACAGCTTTACAAGGCATTGGAACAATTTCTTGATATCAACCTCAAAAAGAAATAGCTTAGCGGGCAATGACTGCAGATAAGAAAAGCGGCTATCGTAAGAACTTCTCACTGATCATAACTTTCCTTATTTTGATCTCTGTATTCTTCGTGCTGTCTTTGTTTCTGGCCTATAATTTTAGCAAGAAATTCATTGAAAATGAATTTGTATCTGAAAAGGTAAAGGTGCTTGAGGCGAGCATAAAGCCATATAACGACTTCTTCCAAAATAAACTACCAGAGATCTCTTATTACAACGGCTATCTGGATTCGGCTACCACAGCCAAATATGTGGATACCTTATTACTGCAATATCCCTTCGTTTCCAAGGTCATTTTCTACGATACAGAAGTTTCTACCACCATGGTGCGTGATGGTTTAAATACCGGGCACTTCGCCATGGGACCGAAATACATTTACCAGTTTGGCAGTTATGTACCCCTTGATTCCGTTAAACTGTTTGCCCGTAATGATCCTAAAACTTTCATGAAAGGGGATGAGTTCAATACCCTGGGCATAAAGCTGATTTCTTATATTGAAAATCTGGATACCGCAAGGGCACCAACAGCGGACGAGTTATTCAGTAATTTCAGCATTGTGCGTTCCAACAGGATCACCTACCTGAACATTCCGAGGTTCGAGGACCTGAAGGTCTATAAACAGATGATGCAGCGCAAGCTAAGCACCTCGCCGATTTACCAGCAGGACATGTTATCCTTTGATCTGGACCCCGGAAAAATCAAAATCATCAACGTTAAGCCAAAGCTCTACCAGAACATACGGATCGAGCCTTTAACGTATGACCCACTTGATACCTCTTCCGCGTTCATTACCACGGAAATCACTTTACCCGGGCCCTTTTCAGATTATAAGCTATATTTCATCTCTGCGCAGTCCTTTGTCCAGAAAGCCATTTTTAGATACTTCCTGCCCATCGCCATTGTGCTTTTGGTATTCTACGGGATGCTGGTGCTGGTTGCTTTCCTGATTTACCGAAATCTGAACATCAACCACCGCATGTTCAAGCTGCAATATGATTTTGTCAACAACCTTACCCACGAATTCAAAACACCGGTAAGTGTAATCAAAATTGCTGGTAACAACATCAGGAGCGCCGCAGCATTGACCGAAAGGGAGCAAAAGATGTACGGAAGGATTCTGGATGAAGAGGCGGACAAGCTGAACGGCCTGATGAACAAACTACTGGCCTTTACGCAGATTGAAAACAAGTCAATTCAGCTGCATCAGGAAAAGGTAAACATGGTTGATTTCATCGAAAGCACCATTGAATCGCACAAATTAAAGTATCCCGATTTTAACTTTACCTATGAAGTCAGCGGATTTAAAAACTTTATCACTGATCCGGTGTTGCTCGGTAGTCTCTTTGATAATCTGGCGGAAAACGCATACAAATATTCTTCCCCGGACCAGAAATACCTGCATGTTTCTGCGCGGATGATTAAAGGGAAAATCGTTCTGCGGTTTACCGATAAAGGAATAGGTATACCTGCTCCGGAAATTAATAATATCTTTAAAAAGTTTTACCGCATCCAGAACCAATACAACCAGAATGGGAGCGTAGGACTGGGCCTGGCTTTCTGCAAAGAGCTTGTTATATTTATGAAAGGCGAGATCAGCGTTAAAAGTAAAGTCAATAAGGGTACAGAATTTAAAATTATACTACCATATAACGATTAAATAAGATGTCTAAAGGGGTTAAAATACTAATAGTTGAAGATGATGAGAACCTGCGTTTTCTGGTGGTGCACCGGTTAACAGCCGAGGGCTACCAGGTTTCTGAGGTGGGCGACGGAGAAACAGCGGAGAAAGTCATCCTGTCTGAAAAGCCAGATATCGTTTTATTAGACTGGATGCTGCCTATAAAGCAAGGTTCAGAAGTATGCGAAAGTGTGCGTCAGCAAGGTTTCGAAGGCTTAATCATCATGATGACTGCCAAAGCGCAGGACATCGATAAAATCGATGCTTACAACTTCGGCGTATCAGATTATGTAACCAAGCCTTTCAATATGGATGTATTGGTGGCCATGCTGGAAAGCAAAGTGAAATTCCTGATTAACAATGACCGTTCGGAGATTCACCGTTTCGGTGATATGGAGCACCACCCGAATATTCATACCCTATACCGTCAGGGCAAAAAGATTGAATTAACCATCCTGGAGAACAGGATCCTATTATACTTTCTTAGAAATCCAAATAAAGTCATCAACCGCGATGCACTGATGCTGGAAGTCTGGGGCTATAACTCAGATGTCAATACCAGGACACTGGACATGCACATTGTGCGGCTGAGAAAGAAAATTGAGCTTAATCCGGACAATCCGCAGCTCTTACTTACTGTACGAGGCGTAGGCTACCGTTTTAACGGCGCCTAAGCCCTTTTTAAAGTGAAAACGGTTATCTCTGGCAGAATACCAACTCTGCCGGGATATCCAAGGAAACCGTAGCCTACGTTAACGTAAAGTTGCTGCTGCTTTTCCTGATATAGCCCTGCCCATTCTTTATAGATGTATTGGATAGGGCTCCATTGTACATCATTAGAAACCCGCACGCCAAACTGCATACC
>Ga0308160_10003009_pt1 | contig 19520 bp, 23 predicted proteins | sample PhyFR1_FD_201036 | JGI IMG/M metagenome (GOLD analysis project Ga0308160, IMG submission 201036) | Phyllosphere microbial communities from UC Gill Tract Community Farm, Albany, California, United States - DLSLF.R1 | ecosystem: Host-associated > Plants > Phyllosphere > Unclassified | place: USA...
CCCCATCCCCATCCCCGCATCTGTAGCACCACCCCACACTGCGCTCGCTCGCTCTGCTCTGCTCTCGTCATGACTAGGTAGAAGGACCGGGGCCGGCGCAGTCAGAGAGGACCGCTGAGAGCCATCTCGACTCGAGGACAGAGCGCCCTCTCCCGCGCCAGCTTCACTCTCGCAAAGGACCCCCTCCGCAAAGCGTGGATCCGGAAGGGCCCATGCATCTAGCCGCGGCGCACGAGCTCTTCGACCATGAGCGTGAGAGGGATCCGGCCCTTGGTGTCGAGCGTCAAGCCGGCGAGGAGCGTCTTGCCCTGGTCGGCCGTGAGCGACTCGGACCGGCGCGAGAGGTAGTTGGCGATCCCGAATCTGCAAGGAGCGACGTGCGGCTCTAAGTCAGTCTGAGGACGATGACGCGAGGCGCTTGAGAGGGAGAGGGAGTCGCACCTGACGTCCATCGACGATCGCGCCTGCTGGCTTCTGCATGAGCGCCGTCGAGAAGTGGTCAGCTCATAGAGGTATGCAGAGCTGGAGAGACAGTGTTGGAGTGGGTAAGACGCACGGTGGCTTGCAAGCGATTCCAATCTCGACCAGCGAGCGTCCTTCCCTAAAGAGCTCGACGGCCTGCGCCCACCATGCTGTTCGAGGTATGGGAGTCGAGAAAGGTGAGTCATTGAGAGCAAGTAGAGCGCGCCAGCAGCAGCTCTAGGGACGCACTGTTTGGATCCGGCTTCTTGGCCTTCGACGGCATTTCTGCCCGTTCGAAGCCCGGCGGGTAGAAACCCGAGCTCGAATAGTCCGCTGCGCCCGGCGCAGCCGCCACGCGCCGGAAGAGGTCGTCTGAGACCCGCTTGCCGACCGAAGGGATCGCGCCGGGGGCGGTCCACGACCAGCCGGGTGGGCCCCTAAGCGTAAAGTTCGACGCTTCGGCTTCGGCGCGGAGAGCGGCGTAGATGTCGACGGCCGATTGGACGTCGTTGGCCGCGTCTGCCCAGGAAAGGAGGGGAGGCGGTCAGCTTCAGCCCGCGAACGCCTGCCCGGGCATTCGCGACAGAAGAGGGGGGACGCACAGGCGATCTGTGACGGCGAGAGCTTGGCGAGCGCCCAGTTCGACATGGTCACGTTCTTGGACTTGTGTAGCCGGTGGCTGGTGTACATGCCAGTGAGGGCCGCGAGGCCCTTGGCCATCTTTGGGCTCTGAGGGTCCGGCGGCCGGAGACCATTGAGGTCGTAGAAGCCTCGGCATTCGACGCCTAGGTCGCGGCTGAGCTTCGTCCCGTCGGGCAAGATGCCGACGCCGAGCTTGACGATGTTCTCATCCTCGAGGAACGCGCGCAGGCCGGGCGGACAACGTCCAAGGAGGGCCAGCAGCTGGACGACGACGATCGTCTGGCCGTCCGAGATCTGGAGGAGCGACGTAGGCTTAACGGGCGCGCCGGCCTGGAAGGTCGGCGCCCACTCGATGTCGAGCCCAACGGGCGAGCCCAGGTGGCCGACGAGTTCGTCGACGAGCGCCGGGTCGCTAACGACGAGCAGGGTCGGTCGTCCGGCGCGCGAGGAGGGGAACGTCTGGTAGTCGTAGACGGGTAGGTGGGCGAACGGGTCGGCCTTCTTCGCCTTAGCAGACATGGGCCGGACGTGTGCGTGAGCGGCCGACGACGATGGGCCAGGGTGGCCCCGTCCATGCGGCCACGGCCCCGAGATCGAGGTCGACGCAGTGGCCTGCTGCGGCGGTCCTGCTGGATGAGACGGCGGCCGGAATGACGATCCAGGCCGAGGGATGTTTGCCTGGCCAGGCGGCGACGCCCAGTGCTGATGGTGAATGCGCTGCTGCTGTTGCAGCCTCGACCCGCCGCCGCCGCCGCCAGATGGATCATACCGGCCTGCATTATGGAGTGGGGCCCGGGGCCCATTTGCCGGCAGCCGAGGCGACGGACCTGCTGCTGCTGCTCCTCCTTGCTGATGAGCGAAGCCGGGCGAGGACGTCGGGTGCAGGCGATGGAAGCCGAGGCCTGAGCTGGAACCCCCGGGGGCAACGTCGCCGTTGGCGGTCCCTCGGCCGCGGCCTCCGCCTCCACGATTACGAGACTGGCGCTGCTGCTGCTGCTGCTGCAATGTGTCGAACTGCGCTCCGCTGGCGCCTCGGATGGCGAGGCCGTTGCCGACCGAGAGCGCGGCGCGCTGCTGCTGCTGCTGCTGGCCGACCGGGCCGGCCGACGATGTATCTGCGCTATCGGCGGCCGCTCCGCCTCTCGACGAGCCTTCAGCTGCTGTTGCTGCTGCTTGGCCGGCAGGCGTCGGGCGCGGCGGATGGGCCTGGCGCTGCATCTTTGGCATGTAGCCAGAGAGTAGGAGTACTGCTGCTGCTGGTCGACGACCGACAGGCGGGCTGGTCGGCGGGCTCCGGCCGCGCTTCCTTCCGCGGCGACAAGGCGGCGGCGGCAGGCGACAAGTCCGTCCGCCCCCGCCGTCATCCTCCTCTGCACCCTAGCAACGCTTCTTTCAGGTCCGCAGTCTGTCTCCCCGTCTTCTCCTACACACATACACACACGACAGCAAGCTCTACTGCAGTCCGCCGCATGGCGTCGTCCAACCTCCTGCTCGACGGCCACCTGATCGAGGAGGCCAACGCCGGGCCGGCCACGCCCGCACCGTCGTCGCCTCCACCACAACCGACGGCGGCAGGGCCCGACCGGCAGAAGGGTCTGCTCGGCCAGATCGGCGCAAAGGGCGCCGGCGCCATGACGGGCGCGGTCGCAACCTCGCTCCTCAGTACGTCTCTCCCACACGCTCTCTGTCCTGCGCACAAAGGGCCATCGGATCGTGCGAGCGCAACTGGGCTCCACTCTTGTGCGCGCGCGCGCGCGCGCGAGGGGCAGCCCACTTTCCGCTGCTGACCACTACCCGACCGACTCCGTTCCGCAGTGACTCCTTTCGACGTGCTCAAGACGCGGCTCCAGACGAGGCGACCTGCTCCGGCACCCTTACCGCTCCTGCCGGCGTCGGATCCGGCCGCCTGCTGTCAGCGGACGCTCAACAACTCGTCCCCGGCAGCCTCGACCTCGCGGGCGTCGTCGTCGAGGCTCGGGCCGGCCATCACCTGCTCTTCGACGCCCTCCTTCACATCAGCTACGGCTTCTTCCTCGCGATCAGCAACAGCAGCGGCAGTCGCTTCCAGTAGCGGCTCTGCTCTCGCCCTCTCGCAGCCCGCCGGGTGCTCGGCCCCGCCTTCGCGCTGGCACGCGCTCGTCGACGACCTCCGGTGCGCCTCGCGCGAGACGACACGCGGCTTCTGGTCCGAGGTCCGGCTCATCGCAGGCGAGAGCGGCGTCCGGGGCTTCTGGAAGGGCGTCGGGACGACGATGGCGATGGGCATCCCTTCCTCGGCCATCTACATGGTCGGCTACGACCATCTTCGAATGGCCCTCCTTCCCGCCGCGCCGACCGACTCGCAGCTCGCCTTCACACCGCTCTTCGCCGGCAGCCTCGCTCGCACCATCTCGGCGACCGTCATCTCCCCGCTCGAGCTCTTCCGGACCCGCCTCCAGGCAGTGCCGAGCCCGGGCGAGCGCTCGCCCTCGGTTCGGTCGACGCTCGCCCACCTCCGGACTGAGGTCGCCGCAAAAGGCGCGCGAACGCTCTGGACCGGCCTCGGCGCGACGCTATGGCGTGACGTGCCCTTCTCGGGCATCTACTGGGCCGGCTACGAGGTCATCAAGGGCCGGCTGCTCGTCGGACCTCGCTGGGAGAAATCGGCCGCGAGCGAATTTGGCGCAGGCGGCATGGGTGAGAGCGAGTGGGCCAGGCCGGTCGTCGCCGGTGCCGGCTCAGGCATGGTGCGTTCCTCCCTCCGTCCTCGGCCGCCCTATATCTTCTAGCTGGGAGGCTCACGACTCTCGTTCGCCCTGCCAGATCGCCGCCTTCATCACGACGCCGTTCGACGTTCTCAAAACACGCCGCCAGGTCTTCACGACCCCCCGGCCGTCATCATCAGCCGTCGCATCCCCAGCTGCTGCCGCCGTTGCCTCGACCCGGACGCTCGTCGTTCTGCGCGAGATTGTCCGGACCGAGGGCGCCGGCGCCCTCTTTGCCGGCCTCATCCCCCGACTGGCCAAAGTCGCGCCCGCGTGCGCCATCATGGTGACGTGCTACGAGGTCGTCGGCGGCTACATGGGGGGCGATTAGTGACAGGCTCTACCCTTGTAGCTGCACCCGACCGTGGAGGGTCTGCCGCCCGGACCTGATGAAGGCGTCTGCCATAGAGCGGCGCTAGGGGAGGGAGGTCGCCTGCCATCCTTAACCACACTAGACGAGGAGCTTGGCGTCGATTACTGCTCCGCCCCTGGGGCGTACATTCCATGCATCTACACGCATGCTACAGACATGAACAGGCTTGAGCTGCTTTGCCGACATTAGCTGGGGCCTTGGGCGAGGAAGGACGCACGGCGACGTCTGCTGCTGCGCGCGAGAATTCAATTTCGGCCGCTCGTCGAGGCCAGCTGCTTGACCTCCTCCCCCTCAGCCCACACCCAAACTCAGCTCGCCATGTCCGACTTCATCCTGACGATTGACTCGGATACCGAGGAGCCCAACAACCTGGTCGCTCCTCCGGCCGAGAAGGACGACCTCGACCCCGACTTTGACTTCGACTTTGCCGGCGGCGAGAATGGCGTCCTGCCCGGCGCTTGGGGCGGCGAGGATGCCGTCCACCAGGTCGGAGCCAAGGTGCGTCGGCTTGCCCCTCCCACCTCCTGCCAGACCTGGCGTCCTCGTCGAGCTTAGGATGCAAGCATCGGAAGCCTGGCTGACATCTGGCTGCTCGCCACCGGCTCTTCTCAGGGCGTCAGCATCGACGACATCATTGCCCGTCGCCGGTCGGCGCTCAAGGAGCACAAGCGGTCGACCAAGGCCGCCGCCAGCGGCGGCAAGGCTGGAAAGGCCGCTGCAAGCGATAGCGATAGCGGATTCTCGGACATCGGCAGCGACTTGGACGAGAGCGACGAAGAGGATGCTGCCGGCGGCGAGGGTAGCGGCTGGGGCGGCATCGGAGGCTCCGACGACGACGACGACGCAGAGGCGGCGGACGACGAGAGCGACGACGACCCGATGAAGCAGACGATCGTCGCAGTCGATGAGGAGGACGATGACGCAGGCGAGAGCGATGAAGAGGAGGAGAACGACGAGGACGACGACGGCGACGACGACGAGGCGGTCGACAGCGACGACGACGCCGTCTCGGTCGCCTCGTCGTCGTCGTCGACGCACGAGACGCAGGCCCAGAAGGACCGCAAGGACGCCTTCTTCTCCGCCGCGCCCGAGGCTGCCTCGAGCTCGACGGCGCCGACGGCCTTCTCGAGCATGAACCTCTCGCGGCCTCTCCTCCGCAACATCACCAACCTCCAATTTGCGACGCCGACGCCGATCCAGGCCCGGGCGATCCCGCTCGCCCTCCTCGGCCGCGACATCCTCGGTGCCGCCCAGACCGGATCCGGAAAGACGGCGGCCTTCATGATCCCCGTGCTTGAGCGGCTGCTGTACCGCGAGAAGGGCCGGAACGGCAAGGGCGCGGCCTCGCGTGTCCTCGTCCTCTGCCCGACGCGTGAGCTTGCCGTCCAGTGCGAGGCCGTTGGCAAGGCCCTCTCGGCCGGCATGGACATCCGATTCGCCCTTCTCGTCGGTGGCCTGTCGCTCTCGGCGCAGGCTCAGGCGCTCAAGACGCTGCCCGATATCCTCATCGCCACGCCCGGCCGGCTGATCGACCACATCCGCAACTCGCAGAGCTTCACGCTCGACGCCCTCGACATCCTCATCATCGACGAGGCCGATCGGATGCTCGAGGCCGGTTTCTCAGACGAGCTCAACGAGATCATCACCTCCTGCCCGCGTGGGCGGCAGACGATGCTCTTCTCGGCGACGATGGGCGACTCGGTCGACGAGCTCGTCCGGCTCTCGCTCGACAAGCCCGTCCGGCTCTTTGTCGACTCGACCCGCAAGACGGCCAAGAACCTCGTCCAGGAGTTTGTCCGCGTCCGCAAGGAGGACATGTCGGACGGCGGCACGCGGGCCGCGCTGCTTCTCGCCCTCTGCCGACGGACAGTCAAGGACAAGTGCATCGTCTTCTTCCGGTCCAAGGCCCTCGCGCACCAGATGCGCATCGTCTTTGGCCTGTGCGGCCTCGGCGCGGCCGAGCTGCACGGCAACCTGACACAGGAGCAGGTACGCCCCCCAGGCCTACCTGACCGCGATTCCGCGCTTTCCTTGATGCTGACGCCTCTCACCTGCCCTGCGCTTGTCCTGCTCCACTCCGCAGCGTATGCAAGCGCTCGCCGACTTCAAAGACGGCAAGGTCCAATACCTGCTCGCAACCGACCTCGCCTCGCGTGGTCTCGACATCAAGGGCGTCGAGACGGTGATCAACTACGACATGCCTGGCCAGCTAGCAGCCTACATTCACCGGATCGGTCGGACGGCCCGTGCCGGCCGCACAGGTCGCTCGATCACGCTCGTCGGTGAGGCCGATCGCAAGATGCTTAAAGCGGCCGTCAAGGCCTCGCCGGCGGACCAGGTCCGGCACCGCGTGATCCCTCCGGAGGCGATCGTTAAGATGGCCGGGACGCTCGACGAGCTCAAAGGCGAGATCCAGGAGGTCCTCAAGGAGGAGAAGGAGGAGAAGGCGGTGCGTCCCTTTGTCTGTTGCGCAGAAGTTTCTTCCGACGACAGATCTCTTGACTGTCACACCCTACCAGATGCGGACGGCCGAGATGGAGATCAAGAAGGGCGAGAACCTGATTGTCCACCGGGACGAGATCATGTCGCGGCCGGCGCGGACGTGGTTCCAGACTGAGCGCGAAAAGAAGCTCGCCCAGGGTGCGTCTCGAACCGACCGGTCGCTCTAACCTACCTCTGCTTGCGCTAACCAGCTTGACTGCCCCCGCGCAGATGCGAGCAAGGGCGCGTACGTCTCGGGCTTTGACCAGCCGTCAGAAAAGGGCAAGGAGAAGGCGCCGACGGAGAAGGTGCGCCGGAGCTCGGCAATCGGTTCACAAGAGCGGCCGGTGGCTCAGTTGCTGACCTCATTTCTCTGCGGTGTCTTCCCGGTCTCTCAGCGCAAGCGCGACAAGTACGAGGGCCTGTCGCGCAAGCAGAAGCGCTCGCGGATGGCCAAGGAGGAGGACGCGGCGTACGAAGAGTCGACGCGGGCGGTCGACGCCTCGATCCGGTCGGCCAAGAAGGCCCTCCGACCGACCAAGATCACCGAGCCCGAGGCCAAGCCGCTCCGGCAGACGAAGCCCAAGGCGGCGCGCGAAGGCCCCGCGAAGAAGAAGATCCGGATCGGCAAGGGCGCGTTTGACACCGAGTTCGGGAAGAAGAATGAGAAAGCTGTGGGTGAGGGGGCTCGGGCTGGCCGGAACGACGGCGTCGGGCTGGGCGGGAAGGGTAAGGGCAAGGCAAAGGGCAAGACGTCGGCCAAAGGCGGGAAGGGTGGCGCTGGCGCTGGCGCCAAGGGCGGCAAGGGCGGGGGCAAGCGGAGGTAGACCCCTCCCGGCCGGATGACCATGAACCCACTCCCGCGCGCTCCCCTCTTCTCGGCGAGACCGCCTCCTGCAAAGGGGCGACGTGGGGATAAAAACGGGCGGCATGTCGTCGTAACAAACGGAAAGTAACGGGCGACTACTCGTTCTCCTCTGATGACCCGCTCTCGCTTTCGCTCCCCTCTTGCTTGACGACGCCGCCGCCGTGCGTCGGGCCGGGGACCGGCGGCATGCCCGGCGCGTACATCGGCAGGCCGCCGACGCCAGAGCCGTACGAGCCTCCTCCTCCACCTCCAGCCAGTGGCGGCGGCGGGGCAAAGACGGAGGGCACGAGCGGGCGCGCGCCGCTGACGGTCGGCAAGGCGGGGATGCTCGGTCCCTTGCCGAAGCCCGGGATCTCGACCTTGGCCTTCTTGGCCGTCGGCCGTTTCCCAGCAGACGGCGGCGGTCGCCTCCTGCCAGCCGCATCGTCATCTTCGGACGAGTCACCCTCCGAAGACGAGCCCTCAGGCGACGACGAGGGCGCCGCCTTCTTCTTGCGACCGCCGCCGCCGCGAGCCGCCCCGCCTGCTGCCGCCTTGCCCCCTGCCGCCGCCGTCGACGAGGTAGAGGCGACCGGGTCCGGGATACCCGCCACCTGCTCGTGCAGAAAATCAAACATCGGCGTGTTGAGTATCGTACGTTTCCTGTCCAGCCAGAAGAGGCGGAGAGCGACGGGGTCTGTCAGGAGGGGCGCGACGAGACGGGGAGAGACGCTGGGAGACAAACAGGTGGTAGGGCGTCATCTTCTTGCTGCCGGCCGAACGAGTCTCCTCGGCCGCGGCGCCGACAAGCGAGGCCATGAAGAGCTCGAGCGCCTTTGCTGGATGAGAAGGAAGTTCAATAAGGCCGACGTCAGCGAAAGGTAAGCGGGGGGGGGCAGCTGTTGAGGTCGGTCGCCGCTTCCTCCGAGCAGCCGGCCAGCCAGCTCGACAGCGCGCAACTACAAGAGGGACGCACAGACAAGGACGGGCGTCGCCATGGCCACCTTTCCGACGTCCTCGTCCGTCTGCATGATCTTCTTTATCCGGGCCTGATCGGTCGGCGCAGGTGCGAGCGTCAGCTGTCGGAAGATGAGCTCCCGCTTCGAGCATGGTGGGCTAGGGCGCGGTGGCCCAAACGACGTACGACCGGGAACTGACACCGACAGAGAATTGGGCTGTCAGTCGAAGGCAAGGCTACCGAGGGATAGAGCCGAGACAGTATGGACGGACCTTTGTCTGCTTTGTCTTCTTCATCTCTCTGCTGGACTTGTCCTGGTCGGTCGTCGTCGTCGGTGGGGGTCAGGCGTGTCGGGCTCGGCTTCTTGCGCTCGCCGCCCTCCGGACCACCCTTGGACCACCATCGCACCGCCGTCGACAGGATCTCTCTTCGTCAAGGGGGAGCGATTTCCGCTCCAGCAAGCACGTCTCATCGCTCGGGATGCCGCCCAGTCCGACCCAGCAGCAGCAGCGGCAGCAAGAGTCAACGACACTCCCTCGCCGGTCGCCGTCGCGCGTCCGCTTCAACTTCAAGGACACCTTTACCCCACTGGTTCCGGCCGCCGGCCCCGACGACGATGCCCGGCCGACTAACAGCTCTGCTGGCCCGTCGCGCGAGGGCTCTGGAATGGGCGCCGGTCTCATCTCGGACCCAGGGACGCCGACGCTCAACCTGACCGAGGCGGCGGCCCACATCCGCCGAACGCTCTCGCTCGGGAGCCTGACCAACTTGCTCGACCTCGCGACCGAAGCGGCCCTCCAGAGCGCGGCCGGCAAGCGCTCCGGTCCCCCGGCGACGACGATGAAGCATGGGCCGTCCTCGCTCGGGCCGGGCTACGTCAACGTCGGCGAGGACGGGGCGGGTTCGCCGACAATAACGGCGACCCCGGGTGTGGTCAGCGGCGCCTCGACCGCGACCTCTAGCTTGTCGCCCTCGTCGTCCATCATCTACCTACCCGCCGCCGGCTCCAAACCAACGCAGCAACGGTCCGCCTCGGCCCCGGCTGCGCCGCTGACCTCGGCCGAGCAGCAGGCTCGGCAGGAGCAGGCGATGCGCGAGGCGACGTTCGAGGCCAAGCGCGAGCTCGCCCGCCAGACGCTCCGCGACGTCCGCGAGGCCATCCTCCGGCCGTCGGGCGAGCCCCCGCGCCGGCCGGCCGACTGGGAACGCGTCTTTGTCCTGACGATGCTCAAGTCGACGCGTTCGTGAGTGCCGACTGCTGCTGCTTTTCCTCTTCTCGAGCAAAGCGCGCTGACATGGTCGACTGCGGCTTCTCCGCGCCCTATAGCTTCATCTCGGCTTTTGGACTGCGCGCCGGCGTCAACGTCCTACTGTTCCTCCTCCGGTCGCTCATGGCAGGCCGGACGACGCTCCGCGGCTTCGCCCGGGCCATCTTCTCATCGACAGCCCTCCGCTTCGCCCTTCTCCTCTCGACCTTCACCTTCCTGCACACGCTCGTCGGCCAGACGCTCCGGCTAGCCCCGCCCTTCAATTACATTCGGCGGCGACTCCTCCACTCGCTCGGCCTCCTCCGGCGCTCTTACTCGCAGTCAACCTCGCTCCTTGAAGCCGTCGAGGAGGGCCTCGATGTCCTCTCGCTCGACTGCTCATTCGGCCCTCCGCCGATCGAGTATGACCTGAATCTCGGCGAGCGGCGCTGGCACGCCGCGGCATCGGGCGCCATCGCGGGCGCCGTCGCGATCTACTGGGTGCGGCCCGGCGGCGAACGCCGGTCCGTCATCGAGCAAGTGCTCGTCCGTGGGCTCGAGGGTGCCTGGCGCGGGTCGATGCGCTCGGTCGGCTGGTCACTGCCGAATGGCGAGGTCGTCCTCTTTGGCCTGTGCGCAGGCCAGATCATGTACTCGTGGATTGTGCGTCCCTCGAGGCGACGTTGCCCGCTCAGCGCCCTGAGTTACCGCTGAGGCTGACCAGAGCCCTTTCTGCAGATGGCGCCCGAGCGCATGCCGACCTCCTTCAACCGCTTTATCACCGGTACCTTCAACGGCCCCGTCCAAGCGCCGGGGATCCTCCGATCGATCCTTCGCTCGGGGACGATCGACCCGGCCGCCGTGCGCAAGGTGCTCGACCACCCGCGCGGGGTCACCCTCCGCAACCGGATCGCGATCGGCGAGATCCTCCAGACGCTCGAGGCGACGGGCGGACGGTGGCCTGGGCCGGCCATCATTCCAAAGTCCGTCGCTCCGGCGCTCTTTCTCATCCGACACCTGGCGCGCATGAGTTACTGATAAGCTTTATGCTCTCGGAAACGTCCACCAGCGCCCTCCTCCAGCCGACACACGATCGCGTCCTGCCCAACCTGCTCGCCCGCTTCGGCCTCGTCTTCAAAGGCGCCCTCCCGGTCTACGCCGCCCTCCATACGCTCCCGGCCGTCTTCCTCAAGCGTGGTTCGCTCGTCCGGCGCCGAAAGGTGGTTGTTGAGGACGCTCCCCTGCCCGAGGTTGACGACAGCGGCCTCCTCGCTGTGCAACTCGCAACGACACCCTCATCCATGACGGCACTCGAGCTGAAGCTCACGCCCACGGCGAATGCCGAACAAGCCAAGGCCGTCTCCTCCGGTCGTCGGACGTCGGCCTGGGCGAGCTGGTGGCGCAAGATCCATTGGGCCGAGGTGCTCAAGATCCTTCGGCGGAGCATCGTCGGGACCGCTCGGAGTGGGACGTTCCTCGCCCTCTTTGTCGTCATCTACCATGGTGTGCTCTCCTTCTTCATCTGCCCCCCCCCCCTCCAAACTGGTTGACTGATGCCGGTCGTCTGCCTGGCCAGCTGCCATCTCGGCCCAGCACGTCCTCTACCCGCACTCGCGCGGCCTCCTTCGGCGCGCGCTCCTCTCCAAGAACTACACCTTCTTCGCCGGCGCGCTGACCTCGCTCGCCCTCTTTGCCGAGGCGCCCGCCCGGCGGCCCGAACTGGCCCTTTACGTCCTCCCCCGATCGATCACGGCCGCCTACATGGCCATCCGGCACCGGACCAAGATGCCAAAGAGCGTGCCGCTCGAGGAGGGCCTCCTGACCGGCTGGGCGATGGCCATGCTGTGCGACCGGATGCGGTGGGGCGACGAGAAGGATCTCTCGAAGCTCGCTCGCAAGGGTACGTGGGCCTGGATACCCCTGATCGCCTTGCATCCCCTCGACGCATGAACGCGGACTGACGATTCTCCCTTCCGTCCTGACTCCGTTCTATCTCTCAGTCCTCTACCAGTTTACCTAACGGGACTGGGCGCCGTCGCAGCTACTGCACCCTCTGCCGCTGTGTGACCCACTGTCGACGGCTCGTTCGACGTCCTGTTGCAGCTCGCCCTCGTTGGCGCCTGCTTTGCTCGTCCACACTCCTCCTCGCCTTCCCTTTCTGCTGCTGCCGAACGCCACTCACCTCCCTCCTCTTTGCCCCCCCCCCCTGGTCCTCTGTTGTTTCCCCTCAGCCGCCGCCCTCGTCCTCTGCCTACATAGTGTCTCTCTCGCTGCTGTCGCCGCACACGCCCCGCCCGCACCCTCTCACCTGTACATCTAGATGACGACCGCTCGCAAAGGAGCAGTCGGGGCGCGCGGGCGGGAGCAGGCTGCTGCTCCGGGGCTGGTCGGGGGTCCCGCGGGCGGCAGTTGCCGCAACCCAGCGAACTTCGTCAGAGGAAGCCGTCTGCGGCATTGGCTCGGCTCTTTTTTTTTTTCTCCCCCCCCCTCTTTTCGTAGGGGGAAGCCCTCAGCCCCTGCCTCCCAGTCTATCTCTCTCGACACCCATCAACCCCCTCCCTTCCTCCCTTCTCAAAACACACTTTCTCAACAATGTCTTCCGGAGCTCTCTCTGTCGTCCCCGTCAGTAGTCGCCTTGCGCCGTGTCTGAGCCGGCAAGACCTGCATCGTTCGGTCCATCACTGACTCTCCTCGCTCGCTCTCTCCTCTCCCTCGCTCGCCCCTCATCTCGCGCCTCTGCCACGTCCAATCATGCCCGCCGCGAAAAAACACCCCTTCCCTTCTCCTTCCTCGACTTTAAACTTTCAAACAGGCCGGCGTCCTGTCTGGTGACCAGACCCGCGCGCTCTTCGAGCACGCCCGGGCCAACAAGGTGCGTTTGGCGTCTTGACCGCCCTTTTCGCTTTGTAGCGGAACGTTCGAGCACATCCCTCTCCTGCCCAGTCGACTGACGTTGCCCTTGCTCGCCCCTTTTGCAGTACGCCATCCCGGCCACCAACGTCACCTCGTCCTCGGTCGTGCGTCCTCTCCCTCACGTCCGAAGCGCGATTCCTCTCGTCCGTTGGCCATTCCGTCCTGACGACGACGTCATTCCTCCGTGCCGCGCACGCAGGTGAACGCCGTCCTCGAGGCTGCCCGCGACACCAAGTCGCCCATCATCCTCCAGGTCTCGCAGGGCGGAGCCGCCTACTTCGCTGGCAAGGGCGTCGACAACAAGAACCAGGAGGCCTCGATCGGCGGCGCCATCGCTGCCGCCCACTTTATCCGGTCCGTCCCCGACTTCCGGCCCGGTCCGGGCGCGCCTCATTACGCCCGACGACCTCCGAAAACTGACGACCCACCTGTCGCTTTCCTCCTGCAGTGCCGTTGCCCCGCTGTACGGCATTCCGGTCGTCCTCCACACCGACCACTGCGCCCACAAGCTCCTCCCCTGGATGGACGGCATGCTCGACGCCGACGAGGCCTATTTCAAGGAGCACGGTGTCCCCCTCTTCTCGTCGCACATGCTCGACCTCTCGGAGGAGTCCAAGGAGGAGAACATTGCCACCTGCGTCAAGTACTTCGAGCGCATGGCCAAGATGAACCGTGGGCCCCCCTCCCCCAGATCCGGTTCCCTTTGGACCCAGAGAACTGACCAAGCCGCGTGCTTTCTGCCTTGCAGAGTGGCTCGAGATGGAGATCGGCATCACCGGCGGTGAGGAGGATGGCGTTGACAACACGGGCGTCGACAACGCCTCGCTCTACACCCAGCCTGAGGACATCTTTGACGTCTACAAGGCCCTCTCGGCGATCTCGCCCAACTTCTCGATCGCCGCCGCCTTCGGTAACGTCCACGGCGTTTACAAGCCCGGCAACGTCGTCCTCCGGCCCGAGATCCTCGGCAAGCACCAGCAGTACGCGGCCGAGCAGCTCAAGAACGGCGACGAGAAGCCCCTCTTCCTCGTCTTCCACGGCGGCTCGGGCTCGACCAAGGACGAGATCAAGGAGGCCGTGTCCAACGGCGTCGTCAAGATGAACGTCGACACGGACCTCCAGTTCGCCTACCTCGAGGGCATTCGCGACTTCATCCTCGAGAAGAAGGACTACCTGATGTCGCAGGTCGGCAACCCCGAGGGTGCTGACAAGCCCAACAAGAAGCAGTACGACCCGCGCAACTGGGTCCGTATGGGCGAGGTCACCCTCAAGAAGCGTGTCATCCAGGCTCAGGAGGATCTCTTCAACACCAACCGCAACTAGAGCGCTCCTTGCCGTCCGCCTGCGCCCCTCTCGATTCCCGCACCCACCTCCATAACCCCACGTGTAGCCCTATGCGCAACCGCCCAGTCTTCCGATTGATGGACGAGTTCGCTGTGACCCTGGCGAGTGCGAGCAAGTGAGTCTGTGAAGGGGGATAGGTCCGAAGTGAGATAGGTCAGGGTGCCGACGCTGGTCAGAAGGTCGACGCAGAGCCGCTGCGTTTGGCCTGCGCGCGAAGAGCTTTCGTGCACGCAACTTTCCATGTCGTGCAATACCGCGTTCTTCCGCGGATGAGAGAAGAGACGCTCAGGCCAAGGTGGGCGAGAGAGGCTTGCCTGGTGATAATCTACGGGAGGTCGCTCTCGCCGCCTTGCTTGCCTGCCTCCTCGCGCTGCGCAGCAACCAAGGTCCTTGCGGCTCACAACCATCCAACGTCAACGGCAAGCTGCAAGGGTTAGCAGCCGCCAAAAGCAGTCGGCTCTCTTTTCTGCCCGCTCATTATCTGCCCGCCCACCTTTACGTCCCGACGCGACTCCTTGTCGACCTCCTGCCCTTCTGCACCGCCATCCCGCCTCAGTGGTCGCTGCGTAACGGCTGCAAGCATCAGTAGCTACATCATCCGTCCTGTCATCTGGAGCAAGTGTCGCGCTGGGACGAAGGCATGCAAGAAACATGCCGGTCCCGAGTCCTTCCTGCGAGGGCGAATCTCGCCCGTGTGTCAAGAAATGGAGCGACCGAAGCGACTTGACACCGCCTTGACACCACCTCTCGCGCCCGGCGCTCGGCACGAAGGAGGCCTGTTCAAGGAGGCCGATGTCATTCCTCGTCGGCTGATAGCCTGGCCGTCCGAGACAGAGTGGCTTGGAGGTCACGGCCAAGCTTGCTGGCTCTGGTAAAGGCTGCGTGGCGCCCTCGGGCCTTCCTAACGCTAGGCCTGCGGAGGTGCCCGTGCTGGGAGGCATTGCCGTTGGCGTCGCCCGTGGAGGCAAGGGATGGTGAGCAGCCTCGTGGCTCGCCCTGACGGCGGTGCGTCAGAAGACCGGCGTGTCCTTGAGCCAGAGGCGCGGCTCCTCCTTGCCGACCCAGCGGGCGACCGCATTGGCGACGGCGACGGCTTGGTCCTGCGGCACTTCCGGCCCGAGGGCGAGGTAGAGCTCGAAGGCTTGGGTGAACTGACGAAGCGTGCGTCGAGGAAAGAGAGCTAGATCAGCGTTGTTTGCAGTCGGGCGGAGAAGGGAGGCGAGGTCACGCACCCAGCCGAGGACGCTCTCCGACTCTGTGCGGAGGACGAGCAGCGTCAAAGGCTCTGCCCCGGGCGCACTTCGACCGTGCAGAGCGTCATGTGCGCGCTGATAGTGCCCGAGCAGCCTGTCGGACACCGGCAACGAAGCGTGAACGTCAGCACGGTGAGCGACAGATGAAACATCGACGGAAGCAGGGCGACGCACCGCAGACGCTCAGCTTCAGCCTCGTACGGCGCCGACCAGACCGGCTGCGTGAGCTGGACCGCTGCGCATGACTTGTAGACAAAGTGCCGAAGGCCAGGGATCTCGAGGTCGGCTACGAGGCGCACGCGAAGACAGGCGGGTCAAGCACGTCAATGAGGTGCCCGCAACCGGCCGCTCATCCAGGACGGGAGGGATAGCGCGAAAAGGTACTCACCGACGGTGTACGGATGATCGATGACGGCCTGCTCGAGCTGCGGCAGGCATCCCGTCTCAATGAACTCCTGGAAATTCGATCACAGGCGTACAGGGTCAGCAGCGCCAAATCGCTTCTGCCCAGATACTATGTCGAGCCGGCGCACCTTGAGGATTCTTGCTTTGGCCGCTTGCATCGGCCCAAAGCCGTCTTTATCACGACCAACGCCGACGAAGCCGACACCCCTCGCCTCGCCTGCGCCCTCCGCCGTTGGCTCGAGAAATGCGACGTAGACCCAGACCCACTCGCCCCCGCGCTTTGGCAAGCTGAACGGGACCCAGCTCTCGCCGCCGGGCGCTCGCAAGGCCGGGCTCGAGCGGAGGAGGGTCAAGAGGAGTCGGAGGTCGGAGGGATGAATGGAATGCTTGCGTGGCCGGAGGAGCGTCAGGGGTTCGAGCGAGGGCGCGAGCAGGAGCGCGTAGAGTAGGTCCTGCCGCAGGTTGGATCATGAAAAAGTCAGTTGGCTGCTGTGGTTAGAAGAGAAGGAGGCTCGTAGGTCGAAGCCCGCGCAACTTGAGTGGAGGCGAACTCACAGGGTTGCTTGAGCAGCCGGCAAGACAGCGCCCGGCCGTCTTGCGAAGAGCGCCGTGCATCCGAAGTGGCGTGAGCGCGTGAGTCAAGAGTCCGAAGTCGGATTGGAAGCCAGCAAGCAGAGCCCTGAAGAAGGCGTCGGTTCCTGAGGAGGGGATTAGGGAGAAAAGAGTTAGGAACGGCTGCGGGTCGAAACCGGGGTGTGCACGCACCCTCTAGCAGTCGCCCAAGGTCAAAGTTCGTCCGATCTTTGAAGATGCGAGTGAGCTGCTGCTCAGGCACCGCGCTCAACACGGCGAGATGGAGGTATTCGAGTTGCAGCCGGGCCTGGGAGGTCGACGTCTGGAGTCAGCATCTCGTCTTGGGGCGGCGGTGCTCGTCCGAGGGCAGCCGGGAAGGACCGATGGCGCTGACCACTGATTCGGGCTCGCGCTCGGTCGAAGCACATGCGTAGTAAAGCGGCGGCCGGAGCAGGAACGTGATCTGGTTTGACCCGCGCTGGATCGTGCTGCGACATCGAGTCGAGGACGAGAGGGCGCGGCGTAGTGGGTCAGTCGGGGAGCACACGGACACTGCACCGAACCCGCGCCGAGAGCGGGTCGACATACCGCAGCTTGTCGGTCGGGTCGGCATCAAGAAAGATGCTGATGAGCGTCTGGATCACCCCGACGACGGTCCCGAGCTTCGGATCGTCGGGCTCGCTTTGTCGTTGCAGGCGGAGGCAGCTGGGTTGTCAGCTCGACCGATCGAGGGGCGCCCCGCACGCAGCAAGGCAAGAGGGTACCGACGACGCAAAGACGGGCTTGCCGGCCGAGGTCAAGGCGTAAAAAGACCGCATGACGACGAGGAGGTCGCGAGCGCGTCTGATTCGACCGCCTCCTTGTCGCGCTCTTGATGAGAGGAGTTGTCCAGGCGGGCGGTGCGATGGTCGACGTCGACAGGCAGCCGGCGGCTCGGAGGGCTGCTGCTCCGTCGACCCGCCCTCTCAACGACCACATCCCAAGGTCAGCATCTCCTGACCTCCCAAGGCAAAAGCACCGGTCCCGCCGCCAGACGGCCTCTCTTCCTCGCGCACGACAGCAGCGCAAGCAGTCTTCGCTTCCAACGCTGGCGCCATGTCCGAGTCGGTCCCGTCCTCTGCTGCCCCTTTCCGCGCGCGCAGGAGGCGCGTCCTGTCTACAAGTCGGCGAGCTGACCCCTCCGTCTGTCCCTCTCGCCCTACCGCAGCACCGTCATCCTCCCCTTCACATCGCCGTTTCTTTCTTTCCTGCCGTTCGGGGATGGCGCGCCTTCGCAGGGCTGGCAGGCCTCGGGCGGGAGCTTTGGCCAGTCGCTGCCGTCAGGCGCCAGCAACCTCGTCCGCTGGACCCACGGCGGCGGCGGCCAGAGCATGAGCGTCAGGTTCAACGGTGCGTGCCCTTCGCCTCGAATGCCTCCTGGGTTTCTCCTCCCGTCCGTTAGGGTCAGAGCATCGGCTGCCGGAGCACGCTCCACCCGCCTTCCACCCTACCGCCTTGAGCGCCGCCCTGCTCGACGGCAGCGCCAGCGCGAGCTCGCGAGCTATTCCCGCCCGCCCTTCTTTCGCCGGTGACGGCGGAGAGCCGCGCAGTCAGGAGCAGCAGGAGACTGACCAGCCTCTCGTCCTGGCTCTGATGAACCCAGGGACGGCGGCCTACATCTACGGGACCTCGGCGAACTCGCCGTCCTACACACTCGCCGTCGATGGCGCTGGTCCGTCGTCGAGTGGCGTGACGCCCGACGGCGTCCTCGGCTCCTTCCTCAACCTCTCGCCCGACACCGAGCATACGCTCCTGCTCAACACGACCGGCTCGGCCGCATCCTCATCCTCGTCGGCGACGGACGCCTGGCTGGCTCTCTCGCGGGTCGAGCTGACAATCCCGACCGGCGGCAACACCAACTACACGTTCGACGACGCAGACGCGAGCCATTTTGCGTACGACGGCACCTGGGGAGCGGGAGCGGCCGCGAGTCAGGTCCGTCGCCGCTCAACACCGAGACAGGCTCCCACATGTACTGAACTGCCTGTTTTCTATCGGAAAGGGGACGTATCTCGGGACGACGTGCGTCTGACGGTCCCTGCGTAGGTTTGCCGACAAAGCTGGGTCGCTGATCCTCGCTCGTGCCCATGCCGCTGTGCCCGCCCAGGACCTACACCCAGCAGCTCTCGGCCTCGGCCCAGATCAACTTTACCGGCACGGCCTGCTACCTCTTTGGTTCAATCCAGCCGGATCACGACCTCTACTCGGTGACCCTCGACGGCGTGCCGCAGGGCGTGTGGAACGGCTCGAGCCGGGCGGGCTTCACCCAGCAGCTGCTCTGGTTCGGCAGCGACTTTGGCTCGGGCTTCCACGAGGTTGTCCTGACCGACGTCGATGGCAGCAAGCTCGATGTCGACTACATCGTCGTCAAGAGCGCGCCAGAGTAAGTCCTCATGCGTAGGGTGCCAGATCTGACGTCGGCGTCTGACTTAGCCGCCTCCCCCTCCTGCAGTACCCAGCGTACAAAGCGCATCGCAGGTATCGCCGTTGGCGCTTCCGTCTTTGCCATCATCCTCGGCTGTGCGTCCTTGATTGCTTGCCCGGCTTGCATCGAGTTCTACGGCAAGAGCTCCTCGGCTGACCTCTTGCCTCCTCTCCGTGAACCTCCTTGTTCAGCCATCGTATTCTGGATCTGGCGGACAGAGCGCAACGGACGGCGCAAGCTGGCAGCCTATGTTGGTCTTCCCTGTCACGAGAACACTTTCAGATGACGATGCTGACAACAGACTTCGCGACGCCCTTGCTGCCCGCAGGTCCAGACTTACCTTCGTGAGAAGGAGGGATACTAGACTTAGTGTCGGGCCGTTAGACGGGCTGTGTCTTGCATGCTTCTACTCCCTGCCCAGAGGATCCGGCAGCGCCCCTCAGCAGCTTCGAAATGAGTTTCCTCTGGACCGTGTCGAGAAGTGGCCGGTTCGGCGGCGCGGTGCTTCAGAGTGTCTGAGTTGCGCACGTGAAGCGAAAGACATCGTCCAGCCGAAGAACGCGGTAGGCGCAGGAGAATGAAGGCAGGAGACAGGGTCCTTTAGGGTCGATACAGGCAGCAGGGGCAGGTGGGGGGCACGGAACGCAAAAAGGCGTAAAAGAAAGGGAGGGTGTCGGCGCATGGGGTGTAGCCTTGGAGGGGTACGACGACAGGAGATGCGCGTGCTTACAGGAGGCTCGCCACTGGCGAGAAGCAAGCTGGGAAGATGGTCTGCGGCAAGACGAGTCCTGGCCGATGGTCGCGAGCTCTGGCC
>Ga0308160_10003010_pt1 | contig 19517 bp, 18 predicted proteins | sample PhyFR1_FD_201036 | JGI IMG/M metagenome (GOLD analysis project Ga0308160, IMG submission 201036) | Phyllosphere microbial communities from UC Gill Tract Community Farm, Albany, California, United States - DLSLF.R1 | ecosystem: Host-associated > Plants > Phyllosphere > Unclassified | place: USA...
CATGTGGTGCAGGTGGGCACGCCGGAAGAAATCCTGCGCAAGCCCGCCAACGAGTACGTGCGCAACTTCGTGCGCGGCGTCGATGCGGCGGCCGTGTTCAAGGCCGGCGACATCGCCCGCAAGAGCCAGGTCGTGGTGTCGGAATCGCCGACCCGCGGTTCGCGTGCGGCGCTGTCGATGCTGGAAGAGCAGGACCGTGCCTATGCCTATGTCGTCAATCCGCGCCGCGAATTCCTCGGCGTGGTGTCGGCTGATTCGCTGCGCAGTGCGCTCGACGGCCACGTCGGGCCGCTGGGCCTGGCGCATGCCTACCTGCCGGATGTGCAGACCATCAACGCGGACGAGCCCGTTGCGGGCCTGTTCGGCCAGGTGGCGCAACTGCCGTACGCAGTGCCGGTGGTGGCGGGCGACGGCAGCTTCCGCGGCGCCATCAGCAAGACCACCTTGCTGAAGTTCCTCGACCGCGATACGCCGGCGATTGCCGAGCAACATATTCAGAAAGGACAAGCATGACTCCGAACAGCGCACCCTCCCAGGTCAACCCGTGGCTGCCGACCCCGCCGGCCGACACGGCCTGGCTCGACGCCGCAACGCCGGCCGCCACGGCCGGGCAGGCCGGCGGCTCGCCACTGACACGCCTCTTCGATGGCTCGCTGCCGCTCGAAACCTGGATCAACCAGGGCCTTGGCTGGGTCGTCGCGCATTGCCGGCCGTTTTTCCAGGCCGTGCGGGCGCCGATCGACGCCACGCTGGCCGGCGCCAGCGACGTGCTGCTGGCCGCGCCCGCGCCCGTGGTGATCGCCATCATCGGTTTGCTGGCCTGGCAATTCACCAGCCGTGCGCTGGCGATCGGTACCGTGCTGGCGCTGCTGGGCCTGTCGGTACTGGGCGTCTGGCCGGAAGCGATGGTGACCCTGTCGCTGGTGCTGACCTCGCTTGCGTTCTGCCTGGCGATCGGCTTGCCCCTGGGGATCTTCCTGGCCAGCAGCGACCGCGCACAAAATCTCCTGCGCCCGTTGCTGGACGCCATGCAGACCACGCCTGCCTTCGTGTATCTGGTGCCGGTGGTGATGTTGTTCGGTATCGGGGACGCGCCCGGCGTGATCGTGACCATCATCTTCGCGCTGCCGCCGCTGGTGCGCCTGACCAATCTCGGCATCCGCCAGGTCCGTCCCGACCTGGTCGAAGCGGCGCGCGCCTACGGGGCCTCGCCGTGGCAGCTGCTGACCCGCGTGCAGCTGCCGCTGGCCATGCCATCCATCATGGCCGGCATCAACCAGTCGCTGATGCTGTCGCTGTCGATGGTGGTGATCGCGTCGATGATCGCAGTCGGTGGCCTGGGCCAGATGGTGCTGCGCGGGATTGGCCGCCTGGACATGGGGCTGGCCACCGTGGGCGGTCTCGGCATCGTGCTGCTCGCCATCACGCTGGACCGCCTGACGCAAGCCATGGGGCAATCGCGCCGCAGTGGGCGTCATTGGTACCAGACCGGACCGCTTGGCGTCATCCTGCGCCTGGTGCGTGGCAATCCGGCGCGCGGCAAAGCGGCTGCGCCGACCACGTCCATGCGCGCGCAATAACAAGAAAGGAACACATGCATCAACTCGACCACTTCAACGCCACGGTTGCCATGCGGCGCCGCTTCCGCTGGTTGTCGGCCCTGGCAATTGCCGCGCTCGCATTGAGCACCAGCCTGGCGATGGCACAGACGCCTGCTGCCGGCCTGCCCGGCAAGGGCATCAAGGTGCAGGCGCTGCAAAGCCCGATCGCCGAAGAAACCTTCCAGACCATGCTGGTGGACCGCGCCCTCGAACAGCTGGGCTACGCGCCGCAGCCGATCAAGGAAGTCGACTATCCGACCGCGCACATCGCGATCGCCAACGGCGACGCGACCTTCCTCGCGGCGCATTGGGATCCTCTGCACATGGACTATTTCAACAATGCCGGCGGCGACACCAAGCTGCTGCGCGTGGGCGCCTATGCCGGACCGGCCGCGCAGGGCTACCTGATCGACAAGGCAACGGCCGACAAGTACCACATCACCAATATCGACCAGTTGCGCGATCCGGCCCTGGCCAGGCTGTTCGACCATGACGGCGACGGCAAGGCCGACCTGACCGGCTGCAACCCGGGCTGGGGCTGCGAGGCGATGATCGAACACCACATGGATGCCTACAAGCTGCGCCCGACGGTCAAGCACGTGCAGGGCAGCTATGCCGCACTGATCGCCGACACCATCGGCCGCTACCAGCGGGGCGAGTCCATCCTGTACTACACATGGACGCCTTACTGGGTGAGCGGGGTGCTGGTGCCGGGCAAGGATGTCGTCTGGCTGCAAGTGCCCTTCTCGGCGAATCCCGACAAGGCGAATACCCGTCTCGGCGATGGCAGCGACTACGGATTTTCCGTCAACACGACGCGTATCGTCGTGAATCGGGCCTGGGCCGACAAGAATCCAGCGGCCGTCAAGCTGTTTGAAGTCATGCGCTTGCCGATTGCCGACATCAATGCGCAAAACGAGCGCATGCGGCAAGGCGAAAACACCCAGGCCGACATCGCGCGCCATACGGCAGGCTGGATCAAGTACCACCAGCAACTGTTCGATGGCTGGATCGCGCAGGCGCGGGCCGCAGCGCGTCCCTGAGCGGGAAGGGAGATGGGCACCGGATCGAAACGCCCGACATGGGCGAGGCTGTTAAGATGCGCGCTCGCCTTCCCATCTCGATTTGCAGGAGACCACAAATCCTACCTTTTTTACTTACAGCGGTAATGCGTGCGCCAAAGCTGACGATCGCCGCCGCACTCTGCGTGCTGGCAGCCCTGGCCGGCACCTTGACCTACACCGGCTACCTTGTCGTCGGCGTGCTGGCCGATTATCTCGGCACCGGCCGCGGCATGGCAGGACTGCTGCTTGCCGTTCTGTTTGCCAGGTTTCCCTGGGTAAGTAACAGGAAGCTGCGTATTGTCGGCCTGTTGCCTGGACCTGCGCGCCGGCCCGTCATGGCGAGCTTGCTGGCGCTCTGCCTGCTGCACTTCCTGTCGCAAGGCGACTATGTGCCTGCAGGGTTTACGGGTTTCGCCATGGCGTTTCTTCTAGGCTTCCCCTGGTTGCGGCGTGCTGTAGCCGGCCGCATGTCGTCGTCGGTCTTCGGGTTCGCCGGTAAAAACGCTCCCAAAAGCACGGACGACAACGTGATCGAGGGTGAATTCCGCGAAAAGAAAGAATAAGCGTAGCCAAGGCCGGTACATCAAAACGCCAACCCATGCAGGTTGGCGTTTTTATTGTTGGCATCCGATGCAGCTAACCCTTGTCGGACTGGCGGTTGCCCCGGTCCGGGTCACTGGACGGGTGCAAGTCCTTCGGGCCCTTGTAGATGGTGTTCGGAGGATGCTTGCCCTGGTGCTGCTCGCTCTTGTCCGATGGGGTTTCCCCTTGCCGGTGCTCGTAGGACGGACCCCGTGCTTCCTTGACCCTGCTGCCGGAGTCATTGCCGGATTTGCCCGTGTCGTTTGCTGTGCCTTTGCTGCCAGAACCTGTCTTCGCGCCCATGTCTGTACTCCTAGAAAGTTGCTTGCCAATGCACCCCGTCTACAACGAAACCACGAAGTGACAGGCGTGATCTTGGGGAGCTTCGGACGATTGCAAGACCGTTTTCGATACCCGACGACCCGTCCAGGAGGGGCCGGTTTCGCTGCAGGAGTGACCGAAAAATCCAATTGAACACGTCAAGCTCATACGCCTGGTGTATATGTCTTATATAAGACAGATGTGTTGACAGCCGAAGAGGCGCAGGAATACACTCGCCGCCGATTTGAGCATCGATCTCTTCCCTGGCCATCGACCAGACGTCGAATTGTCATTTCAGACCAATCATTTTTGAGAAGAGTGCAACTTAATGAGAGCAGAGAATACATCGTCAACATTCAAGGTGGCGTCAGCGGTTTTTAATTTGCTGAACCCGGTACCTTTCGGTCTTTTCGTGGCTGTGATGATTTTTGATTTCGTCTACGCCAATACCGCCGAGGTGCTGTGGGTGAAAAGCGCGGCCTGGCTGGTCAGCCTGGGCCTGATTTTCGCCATCGTGCCGCGCCTGATCAATCTCGGCTTCGTCTGGTTCGGCAAGCGCCGCGCCGCAGCGGCCGTGAAGCTCGATTTCTGGCTGAACCTGGTTGCGATCGTCACGGCGCTGATCAACGCGTTCGTGCATAGCCGCGACTCGTATGCGGCGATTCCAGACGCGCTGTGGCTGTCCGTTGCGACGGTGGTCCTGATGGCCATCGGTCGCATCGTGCTGGCTTGGCAAAATATCAGTTTCAAGGAGTTCGGCCATGAATAAGAATAAACATGGTTTGTTGGGTGTGGTGGGCATGGCGGTGGTTTCGTCGCTGGTGCTGAGCGCTTGCGACAATAGCGCGAAGGTGGATATTTCCAAGCAAATCGGCGCCAATCCGGAGATGCCCGGCGCGCAGAACTTCCTGATGCCGCCGATGCAGGTTCCCGGCGGCGTCGGCTGGAAGGAAGGGCAGGCGCCCAAGGTCGTCGCCGGCCTGGGCATCGAAAAGATCGCCTCCGGACTGCTGCATCCGCGCCAGCTTCTGGCCCTGCCGAATGGTGACATCCTGGTGGTGGAATCGAACGGCCCGGGACAGGAAGCCGTCACGACGCCGAAACAGCTGATCGCCGGTGTCGTCAAAGGCCGTTCCGGCAAGGGCGGCAAGGGCGGCAATCGCATTACCCTGCTGCGCAAGAAAGAGGGTGCCGCCGGTGAATGGGAAAAGTACGTCTTCCTGGAAAAACTGCATTCGCCCTTCGGCGTGCAGCTGATCGGCGATACGCTGTATGTTGCCAATACCGGCAACATCATGAAGTATCACTACAATACCGGCGATACCAAAATTACCGATCCGGGCACCGAGCTGGCCGACCTGCCGGATACGGTCAACCACCATTGGACCAAGGCCATGGTGGCAAGTGCGGATGGCAAGAAGCTCTACGTCGGCTCGGGTTCCAACAGCAACATCGCCGAAAACAGCATGGCGGTCGAATACCGCCGCGCTGCCGTGCTCGAGGTGGATGTCGAAAGCGGTGCCAGCCGTATCTTCGCATCGGGCCTGCGCAATCCGACCGGCCTGCAGTTCGAACCGACGAGCGGGAAACTCTGGACCATCGTCAATGAGCGCGACGAGATCGGTGCGGACCTGGTGCCCGATTACATGACGTCGGTGCAGGAACACGGTTTCTACGGCTGGCCTTACAGCTATTACGGCCAGCACGTCGATACCCGCATCAAGCAGCAGCGTCCGGACCTCGTCGCGAAAGCCATCAAGCCGGACTTCGCCCTGGGCTCGCACGTGGCCGCACTGGGACTGTGGTTCTACACCGGTACCGGCCTGCCGGAGAAATACCGCGGCGGTGCCTTCGTGAGCGAACACGGCAGCTGGGACCGTACCCCCCTGAGCGGTTACCAGGTGGTGTATGTGCCGTTCGCAAATGGCAAGCCAACCGGTAGTGCCGAGCCGATCGTGACCGGCTTCCATTCGACCGACGAAAAAGACCTGTACGGCGCCCCGGTGGGACTGACCCAGGATGCAGCGGGTGCGCTGCTGATCGCGGATGACGTCGGTAATGTGATCTGGCGCGTGTCGGCCAAGCAATAACGGCCTGTTGCCGCACACAGGAAAGCCCGGCATGGCGGCTGACGCCATGCCGGGCTTTTTTTTGGGACCGGTAAATCTACAGCGGATAAAACAAAAACGCCACCCGTGGGTGGCGTTTTTGTTTGCACATGCTATGTGCCGAATCTTGGTGGCCCGGGGCGGAATCGAACCACCGACACAAGGATTTTCAATCCTCTGCTCTACCAACTGAGCTACCAGGCCAAGGCGGCGAAGTATAGCACAGAGTTATGAGATGTCCATAATTTTGTTCCTGACAGCACCAGCGTGCGCTGCCGGCACTGCAGCGCGTGCGCCATGCCGCCCGGGTCGCTATAGTCGACATTTGACCTCAAAGGCGCAGTGGCGCCAGAAAGCATTCATGACATTGTTTTCCGATTTGCCGGGCGACGAAGGCCTGCCCGGTCCCAAGCGCCGCCTGGCGATGATCGCCCTGACGACGGCGACGGCCATGACGGTGCTGGACGGCAGCATGCTGAACGTCGCGCTGCCGCAGATCGCCCGCGCCCTCGATGCGCCCGCCGGCGGCGCGCTATGGGTGGCCAACGCCTACCTGCTGGCGGTCGCCATGACGCTGGCGATCTTTGCCGCGCTGGCGGACCGGCTCGGCTACCGCCGCCTGTTTGCCGGCGGCCTGGCCGTGTTCACGCTGGCGTCGCTCGGCTGCGCACTGTCGTCGTCGCTGGCGATGCTGACGGCGCTGCGCGTGCTGCAGGGGATCGGCGGGGCGGCGTGCCTGAGCATCGGACCGGCGATCCTGCGCACCATCTTCCCGAACCGCCTGCTGGGGCGCGTCCTGGGCCTGAACGCGCTGCTGGTCGCCGCCAGCACGGCGGTCGGCCCCACGCTGGGCGGTGCGCTGCTGTCCTGGTTCGGCTGGCCCTGGCTGTTCGCGATCAACGTGCCGCTGGGCGCCATTGCGCTGGCGCTGGGGCGGGCGGTGCCCGACAACCCGCAGCCGGCGTCGGCGCGTTTCGACAGCGCCGGCGCCGTGCTGTCGGCGGCCGCCATGGGCGCCTTCATCATGGCCGCCGATGCCTGCGCCCACCTGGGCACGGCGGACCGGGCGCACCAGGCACTGCTTGTCTATGGATCGATTGCGGTCGCCGCCGGCTGGGGTTTCGTTTGGCGCCAGCGCCGTGCAGCAGCGCCGCTGGTCCCGCTCGACATGTTCGCCTCCAGGCGGTTTTCCATGGCCGCGCTGACCTCGGTGGCGTCCTTCGTCGGGCAGGGCATCACCTTCGTCGCCTTGCCCTTCCTGTTCCAGACCGTGTACGGCGATTCCGCGCTCCACTCGGCGCTGCTGTTCACGCCCTGGCCGATCGGCATCATGCTGGCGGCGCCGCATGCCGGCCGGCTCGCCGACCGCTATCCGGCGGCGATCCTGTCGTCGGTCGGGCTGGCGCTGCTGGCAGCCGGACTGCTGTCGCTGGCGCTGCTGCCGATGGAGGCACAGGCCTGGGACATCGCCTGGCGCAACCTGCTGTGCGGGATCGGTTTCGGTTTCTTCCAGAGTCCGAACAACCGCGAGATGCTGTCGAACGTGGCACGCGCACGCAGCGGCGCCGCGTCCGGCATCCTGGCCATCATGCGCACTTTCGGCCAGTGCTGCGGCACCGCGGTGGTGGGGATCGTGCTGTCGACCTTCGACCGCGACCTGGGCGGCGGCGCGGCCGGCATGCACGCGATCCGGCTCTGCCTTGCGGTTGCGGTGGCGTCGACCGTCATGGCGCTGTGCATCAGCGTCGGCCGCATCCGCCACGCGCGCGCCTGAAGCGCAGCCGGGCCTTCAGCCGCGCGCCTTGGCACGCTCCGCATGCTGCCGGTCCAGCGCCAGGCGCGCTTCCTTGCGGCCCTTGGCTTCTTCGTGGCGGCGCTGCTCGTCCGGCGTGAACGGGCGCAGCGGCGGCACCGGCACCGGCTGCTTGTCTTCGCCGACCGCCACCATCGTGAAGAAACAGCTGTTTACGTGGCGCACTTCCTGGGTGCGGATATTCTCGGCCAGCACCTTGATGCCGATTTCCATCGAGGTGCGGCCGGTGTAGTTGACCGCCGCCAGGAAGGTGACCAGTTCGCCGACCAGGATCGGCTGGCGGAAAGTGACCTGGTCGACGCTCATGGTGACGACGTAGGTGGCGGCGTAGCGGCTGGCGCAGGCGTAGGCCACCTGGTCCAGCAGTTTGAGGATGTGGCCGCCGTGGACGTTGCCGGAAAAGTTCGCGGTGTCCGGCGTCATCAGGACCGTCATCGTGAGTTGGTGGGCGGGCAGGGTCATGGCAGGCTCGTCAAACAGTAATGGGTGGAAAGAGGACAGTCTAACGCGTCATGGCCTTCCCGCGTCAGAACTCTTCCCAGTCGCCGCTGCCGGCCACCGCTTCCTGGCGCACTGCCGTCTTGCGCGCCGCAGCCGGGGCGGGAGCAGGGCGCGCCGCCGCCAGGGCAGGGCGTGTCTTGACGGGGGCCGGCGCAGGTGCCGCCGGCTGTGGCGCGGCGGCCACGCCATCGATCTTGAACAGCGCCACCACCCGCGCCAGCTGGCTGGCCTGCTCCTGCATCGAACGCGTGGCGGCGGCCGATGCCTCGACCAGTGCCGCGTTCTGCTGGGTGCTGCCGTCCATCTGCACGATCGCCTGGTTGACCTGGGCGATGCCGCTGGCCTGCTCGCGGCTGGAGCTGACGATCTCGTTCATGATGCTTGATACGCGCGCGATGCCGTCGACGATGCCCTGCATGGTATCGCCGGCCTCGGCGGCCAGCGTCGAGCCTTGCGCGACGCGCCGGGTCGAGGCGTCGATCAGGTCCTTGATTTCCCTGGCGGCGCCGGCCGAGCGCTGCGCCAGCGCGCGCACTTCGGCAGCGACGACCGCGAAGCCGCGGCCCTGTTCGCCGGCGCGGGCCGCTTCCACCGCGGCGTTCAGCGCCAGGATGTTGGTCTGGAAGGCGATGCCGTCGATGACCGAAATGATGTCGACGATGCGTGCCGACGACGCATCGATCGCGCCCATGGTGTCGACCAGCTGGCCGACCATGGCGCCGCCCTGGCGCGCCACGTCGGCGGCATCCGCCGCCAGGCGGTTGGCCTGCTCGGCGCTGGCGGCGCTGTGGCCGACGGTCTGGGTCAGTTCTTCCATCGAGGAGGCGGTTTCTTCCAGCGCCGACGCCTGGCTTTCGGTACGCTGCGACAGGTCTTGGGTCTCGCCCGCCATGGTGGCGATCGAGGCGCCGATGCTGGTGGCGCCGTGGCGCACCTGGCCGACGATATCGGCCAGGCTGGCGCGCATGCTTTCCAGCGTGGCCATCAGGCTGTCCTGGTCGCCGGCGCGCAGCGGCACCGCCACGCGCAGGTTGCCGGCGGCGATCTCGCTGGCCACGGCGGCGGCGCTGGACGGTTCGCCGCCCAGGCGGCGGAACAGTGCACGCACGAATATGGCACCTGCGAGAACGCTGAACACCAGCGTCGTCACGCACAGGGCGATCAGGATGTCGCTGCTGCGGTTGGCGCTGGCGAGCACCGTGGCCACGCGGGCGTCGATCGCACGCTGCTGCATGCCCAGCAGTTCGTTTGCCTTGGCGACATAGGCATCCGCCGCCGGCGTATAAGCCTGGTCGAACAGGGCACGCGCTTCCTCGTCCTTGCCTTCGGCCTTGAGGGCGGCAACCTGGTTGCGTACGTCGGTGTACTTCTGGCGCAGGGCGGCGATCTGGTCGAGCATCGCGCGTTCTTGCGGGGTATCGAGCAATTCGCCGACTTTCTTGAGCATCTCGCCGACGCGCGCCGTCGATTCCTTGGCTTCTTCCGCATACAGCTTGCCGAGGCCCGGATCGGCCGCGCGCGTGATCACGGCGGTGCGCTTGACGCCGACCGAGGTGTTCGTCAACCAGCTCGAGATGAGCCTTTCCGTCGCCAGCGGACGCTCGGTGAGTGCACGGGTATCGTTTGCCAGCACTTGCAGGCGCCAGATCGCGACGGCGGTCGAGACGAATGAGAGAACGATAATGATGGCGAACGTCAGCCTGAGCTGGCTGCGGACGCTGGACGTACGGGAAGAGGACACGGTAGTTCCTTTTAAATGCGAGAAAGGCGCGGGATCGGCGCAACAGCCAATCATTTTGAACATAATAATTCCCTAAGGCAACCTATCGTCCGTAATTACAACACTTCTTCTCTCATCGGCTTCTGCTAGGATGCCCCCATGGCTCTCCTACTTGTCCCCGGCTTCATGGCCGACGAAACCCTGTGGAACGACATGAACGAGGCACTGGCGCGCTTCGGTCCGGTCCTGCATGCCGACCTGCGCCACGACACCTCGGTCGAGGCGATGGCGCGCCGTGCGCTGGCGGAGGCGCCGCCATCCTTCCTGCTGGTCGGCTTTTCGATGGGCGGCTACGTCGCGCGCGACATCGCCCGGCTGGCGCCGGCATACGGCAAGCGGGTGCAGGCGCTGGTGCTGGTGGCCACTTCGACCCGGCCCGACACCCCGGCCATGCGCCAGCGCAAGGGCGCGGTCGGGCATGCCGCGCCTTCGGTCGCCTTCAGCGGCTTGAGCCGCATCGCGGTGGCCAGCTCGCTGCATCCGAAGGACAAGCACAACGAGGCGCTGATCGAGCGCGTGCGCGCGATGGGCGTGCGCCTGGGCGGCGAGGTGTTCCGGCGCCAGTCGGTGCTGGAGCGGCCGGGCGACATCGACCGCCTGGGTGAGATCCGCTGCCCGACGCTGGTGGTCGCGGCGGCCCAGGACCAGCTGCGCAGCCTGGAAGAGGCGCAGGAGCTCCAGGCCGGGATTCCGGACGCCAGCCTGGCGGTCATCGAAGACAGCGGCCACATGATCCCGATCGAGGGGCCGCAGCGCCTGCTCGAGGTGATCCTGCCCTGGCTGTCAAGCCACGCGGACTGATGCGGACGGCGCTCATCATGCGGCGCCGCGTGCGTTGACCGGCAGGCGGAACCGGAAGCAGGCGCCATGCGGCTGGCCCGGCTCGTAGCCGATCTGGCCGCCGTGCGCACGCACGATCGCCAGGCTGATCGACAAGCCCATGCCGGTGCTGTTCGGCTTGGTGCTGAACAGGCTGCCGAAGATCCGTGCCCGGTTCTGCTGCGCGATGCCGGGACCGTTGTCGGCGACGCTGATCTCGACTTCGTCGGTGCCGACGTGGCGGCTCTGTACGTGGATGCGGCGTGCGGCAGGCGCCCCCTCCGCCAGCACGCGCCCGCCTTGTCCGGACAGTGCCTCGATCGCGTTCATCAGCAGGTTGGTCACGACCTGCTGCAACTGGACGCGGCTGGCCTGGATGATGCATTCGCCCAGGCCCAGCGCCAGGTCGATCTCGATGCCATGCTTGCGGAGTGGCCGCTGCAGCAACTGCAGGGTGTCGGCGATGGTCTGGTCGACGGGGACCTTGCCCATCTCGGTGTCCTGACGCGAGGCGAGGCGCTGCACGCTGCGCACGATGTCGCCCGCATGGCGGCCGGCGGCGCTGATCAGCAACAGGGAGGCGAGGGCGCGTTCGATGTCCGGCTGCGGCCGGCGCAGCCATTTGCGGGCGGCGGCGGCATGCAGGGAAATCGCCGCCAGCGGCTGGTTGACTTCGTGCGCGATCGACAGGCCGATGTCGCCGATGCTGCCGGCGCGCAGGAGGCGCTCCCGCTCGCCTTCGAGCGCGGTGGCCGCGCCCGCATCGGCGGCCCCCGCATCGGCCGTGCCGTCTTCGCCCCAGGCGCGCCGCAGCGTGCCGATCCGGCCTGGCGCCCCGGCACGCCCGTAGCTGGCCAGGGCCAGCCGCCGGTAGTGCTGCATGGCCGTGCCGAGGCCGTTTTCGCCGGCCAGCAGCGCCGCTTGCTCCCACGCCAGGCCGGCCAGCCAGTACAGGCCATCGCGGCCGGCGCCGGCGCCGGCGCTTTCGAACCCGCCCAGCGCGTCGAGCGGGCGGCCGGCACGGTGCGCCCGGGCCGCTGCGGCCAGCGTGCCAAAGTGGCCGGACGCATCCGCTGCCGGGCCGGGCGGCAGCAGCGCCGCATGCAGCGCCCGGGCACGCTCATGCTGCAGGCGGCCCTGACGCTGCGCCAGCGCGAGCGCGCTGGCGGCCATCTGCAGCGTGGCGCGGCCATGGCCGTGACTGCAGCCATGCTGCCCGTGCGCCACGGCGGCCAGCAGCAGCAGCGCCGGCGGTGTCGCGTCGCGCACGCCGTGCCGGCGCGCACGCCCGGCTTCGGCGGCGATGGCTGCATAGGCATACGCATGGGTGAGGGCAGCGCCGCCGAGCACCCGTTCGAGCGCGTTCTCGTCGGCTTCGTCTGCGGCGGCGGCCGGCAGTGCCAGCCAGGACGCAGGCGTGAAGCCGCTCAGGCGGCTGAACAGGCGCAGGCAGGCCGCCTTGCCGTCGCCGGGCGTGTCGTCTGCCGGGTGTCCGGCGGTATAGGCGGCGCGATGCCTGCCTGCCGGCGCGGGACGGGAACGCGGAACATCGTGTCGGGCCAGGGTCATGGCTGCTCTCCTCTGCGGTGATGACGCGGCGCAGGATTCGGCGCTTACGGCTGCATGATGGCATCTGCCGTGGCCTGGTCTTTCATACGATAGTTGTACCGGCGGCCGATATTCAACTGGCCTAAGGATACGGGCTCGAGAACGGGGTGCCCGCTACCATTTTTGGACAACTTTTGAGGACAATCATGATCAGCCATATCCCTACCGTCACCCGGCAACATGCACCGGCCACCCGCCATGGCGCCGTCCGCTGGTGCTGCCTGCTGCTCCTGTGCTCGGCATATCTGCAGGGCGGGCTGGACAAGGCCTTCGATTTTCCGGCCGCCGTGGCCGAGATGCGCCACTTCGGCATGGCGCCCGCCGGCCCCCTGGCCCTGCTTACCATCGTCGGCGAGCTGGGCGCATCCGTGCTGGTGCTGGCCGGCATCCAGCGCTGGGCGGGCGCCCTCTACCTGGGCTTGTTCACGCTGATGGCCAACCTGGTGGCGAACCGATTCTGGGAGCTGGCGGGCACGGCCCGCACGATGTCGGAAAACGGCTTCTTCGAACATCTGGGACTGGCCGGCGCCTTTCTGCTGGTGGCGTGGCTCGACCTGCAAGAGCGCCGCCAGGTCTAGCTATACCAATGGATATGCAGCCGGCGGCGCCGGAATCGGCGACACTGGCCGCATCGAGGCGCGGCGCACCAGGCGGAGGCAGGCATGAGCGAGCAAAACCATGGGCGGCTCCAGGGCATCGCACTGGCCTTCCTGGCGGGGTATGTGGACACGCTGGGCTTCCTGGCGCTGTTCGGCCTGTTCACCGCGCACGTGACCGGCAACTTCATCCTGATCGGCGCATCGCTCGCCGATCCCGCGCGCGAAGGCGTGCTGCTGAAACTGCTGGCCTTTCCAGCCTTTATCGCCGGCGTGGCGCTGGCGCGTATCCTGGTCGTGATCATCGAGAAGCGCGGCGCGCCTGCGCTGCGGCCGGCATTGCTGCTGCAGCTGGTGCTGCTGCTGGGGTTCATGGCGTGCGGCCTGGCGGCCACGCCGCTGGGCAACGAGCCGGGACCGCTGGCCACGGCAGCCGGCCTGCTGGGCGCGGCCGCCATGGGCGCCCACAGTGCCACCAGCCGCCTGCTGCTGGGCCACCTGGCGCCGACCTCGATGATGACCGGGAACGTCACCCAGATCGTGATCGACCTGGTCGATGCCGCCCGCGGCGCCGACGACCCCGGCCTGAAGGCGCGCTGCGGCAAGTTCATCTGGCCGCTGGCCGCCTTTGCCGCCGGCTGTGTGGCGGCGGCTTTCGCTTTTCACCGGTTCGGCTTTGCCGCGCTGGTGGTGCCGGCCTTGATTCTGCTCGGCCTGCTGGTAGCGGAAGCCCCGGCACCGGCGGGGCGGCAGCGGGCCAATCCATCCCAAGCTCGCAAGGAGACATCATGAGCAAGCCACCACCCGCGCTCCTGGATGCGGCGAACTGCCAGGCCATCTCCATCGGCCGCCAGGTCCTGGGAGGGCAACGCGACCGCGCCCGCCGCGATACGTATAATGGACAGTGGCAGGCGCGGACCACGAACCGTGCGCGGCCTGGTGCAGAACCAAAACGACGGCAAAGGAGCGGCGCAGGATGAGTGGGGCAGGCGAGGAGGTGGCGCTGACGCGGTTCCGCGTGGCCGACGACGACGCGGCGGCGCGCCATGGCGTACTTGACCTGCCCGAGGCCGGCGGCCGCCGGGCAACCGGCTTCGATTCCGGCACGGCTTCGCCGGCGCGGCAACCATGACGCCAGCGGTGTTCGTCGTCGATGACGACGACGCGGTACGCGCGTCGGTCCTGAACCTGCTCGCGGCTGAAGGCTACGATGCGCGCGGTTTCGCCGCCGCCGGCGCCTTCTTCGACGTCTTCGACACGTTTTCCGGCACGGAAGGCCTCGGCACGGCGTCCTGCCTGGTCTGCGACATGCACATGCCCGGCCCGGACGGACTGGAAGTGGCGGCCGGGCTGGCGCGCCGGGGCACCGGTATCCCGATCATCTTCATGACCGGCTTCGGTTCGATCCCGATGTCGGTGCAGGCCATGAAGGCCGGCGCCATGGAATTCCTCACCAAGCCGGTGGCGCCGGAAGCGCTGCTGGCGGCCGTGCGCGATGCGCTGGCCGCGGACCAGGCCGGGCTGGCGGCGCGGCGCGAACTGGCCGACCTGCGGCAGCGCCACGCCAGCCTGACGCCGCGCGAGCGCGAGACCATGGAACTGGTGATCGGCGGCCTGCTCAACAAGCAGGTGGCCGATGCACTGGGCGTCAGCGAAATCATGGCCAAGACCCATAAGCGCAAGGTGATGGAAAAGATGGGCGCACGCTCGCTGCCCGACCTGGTGCGCTCCGCCGAACGGCTGCACATCACGCGGACGCGCAGCCGCTAGCGCGTGCCTGTCAAAAACTGTGGCGGATGCCGAGCGCGGCGCCGCCCAGGCGCGCGCCGGGCGCCGCATCCAGGCCGTTGATCGCGAAGTCGTAGGTGCCGCGGCCGTCGTTGCGCAGGCGGGTATAGAAAGCGAAGACGGCGCTGCGTTTCGACAGCGTGTAGTCGTAGCCCAGGGTGGCGTGGGTGGCGCCGGTGTCCGGGCCGGCCTGGATGAAGCCGAGCCGCGTGCCCGCGCTGCCTTTGCCGTCGCCGGCCCTTGCCAGGCCGAAGCGGATGCCGTGCGCGCCGAACTGGCGGGTCAGCGATACGTAGTAGGCAACGCGCTCCAGATTCCCGCGCGCGGTCGCGTAGCGCAATTTTTCGGCAATCGCGGCCAGCCGCACCTGTCCCAGCTGCGGCCCGAACTGCCAGGCCAGCGCCACTTTACTGCCATGGTCGTCCAGGCCCGGGCCCTGGTAGTCGTGATGGCGCTCGTGGGCCAGCACGGCGTAGAGCGGGCCGCGCTCGAGTACCAGTGCGGCCGAATCCAGCGACGGTCTGGCGCCGCTGGGCGGCGCTTCCTCGTTGAAACCGTGTGCCAGGCGCAGCGTCATGCCCTGCCAGGCCGGTGTCCAGTAGTGCAGGCTGTTCTGCTGGCGGCGGTCGAAGGAGGTGGTGTCGCTGACGTTGCTGGCGCTGGGCGCAGAGCCATTGCCCATGATACTCATGTAGCCGGCGGTGGTGGGGTAGAACGGGTCGAGGCCGGACGTGGCCGTGTTGTAGGGCGTCGGCCAGTTGCCCCCGAACAGGCTGCCCCAGCGGCCCTGGAGGCCGATGCGGGTATCGCGCGCCGCGATGGCGCCGGCGCCGGTGTCGGGCGCCAGCGTACCCTCCACCTGGAACACCAGCTTCAGCCCGCCGCCGAGGTCTTCGCTGCCGCGGAAACCCAGTACTGAGCGGTAGTTCGACAGGCGCTGCGCGGCTTGGCCGCCGCGCACGCCGTCGCCGTGCATGGCTTCGAGGCCGATGTTGAGCCGCCCGTAGATCTGGAGCGCGCCGTCCTGGGCGAAGGCATGGTGCGAGAGCAGTGCCAGGACTGCCGCCGTCAAGCGTGTGAGTGTCATGGTAGCGATGGCTGGTAAAAAACGGGATCCTTGCCCGGCATGCTAGGCGCTTGCGCCGCGCCGGCCCCCTGCAAAATGGCCGGGCCACACGGATTTTGTGTTGCATGGCACAATCCAGCCTGCTGAGCAATTACTGGCTGCCTGATGTGAGAATCGATTCGTTCGCGCGGCGCCTCGCCGCCGCCCTTCTGGTGGTATGTCACCTCCACAACGGCGCTGCGACTGCCGCGCCTGCGCCGCTGCTGTCGGACTATACCCATAGCGCATGGGGCGGCCTGCAGGGTGCGCCGGTCGATGTCCTGAAATTCGCCCAGAGCCGCGACGGCTGGCTGTGGATCGCCACCGCGACCGGCCTGTACCGCTACGACGGCGTGCAGTTCGAGCGCACCGACAGCGTGTACGGCCACCCGCTGTATTCCAGCGACGTGCTGGGCCTGATGGCGGCCAGGGATGGCGCGCTCTGGGTCGGCTACCGCTTCGGCGGCGTGACCGTATTGCGCCCCGGCGGCGCCCGCACCTACATGGAAGCCGACGGGCTGCCGGGCGGTTCCATCTTCCACATCGAGGCGGCGCCCGACGGCACGGTCTGGGTGGCGGCGCGCGACGGCATCGCCAGCCTGGCGCCGGGTGCCGACCGCTTCGTGCGCCACGAACGCACGCTCGGCCTGCCCGCCAACCGCTTTTTCCAGATCCTGTTCGGACGCGACGGCACCCAGTGGATCGCCGGCATGGACGGCGTGTTCTTCCGCCGGCCCGGCGAGCGCGCCTTTACGCATGCGTGGCCGCGGATGACGCTGATGGCCATGGCGGAAAGCCCGGACGGCACCCTGTGGGCTTCGGACGACCGCAACCGCTACTACCGGGTGCGCACCGCGCCGCCACCGGGCAAGGCGCCACCGGCGCCGGCGCTGAACGGCAGCGGCATGTGGTTCGACCGCGACGGCATCATGTGGCTGGCGCAGACCGATGGCGTCGAGCGCAAGCTGGATCTGCATCCAGCGCGCGTACCGGCCCAGCGCCTGACGCAAGCGAGCGGCTTGAGCGGCGCGCTGCCGCAGAGTTTTTTCCAGGACCGCGAAGGGAATATCTGGATCGGCACCTCGGCCGGCCTCGACCGGCTGCGGCGCAACCGGCTGGCGCTGCTGCCGACCGCCGTCGAACTCGACCACCCCGGCATGGTGCGCGCGCCGGACGGCGGCGTCTGGGTCGGCGACGCCATCAACCACGTCCACAAGGCCAGCGCGGCCGGCTTGCACGACACGGTGCTCAAGAGCGGCTTCGAGGCCAGCCACTGGGCACCCGACGGCGTGCTCTGGATCGGCGACGCGCGCGGCCTGTGGCGGCGGGCGCCGGACGGCACGGTGGGGCTGGTCGCGCCGCCGGACAATTTGCGTGGCTTCGATCCGCAGGCGATCCAGCAGGACCGCCAGGGCCGGCTGTGGGTATCGTTTTCCGGCCGCGGGCTGTTCCGCCTCGCGCGCGGGCAATGGACGCGCGACGGCGGCCTGCAGGGCTTCGCGGCGCCGCAAGCCACCGCGATGGCGATGGATGCCCAGGGCAATGTCTGGATGGGCCATGCGCGCAACCACATCAGTGTCGTCGGCGGCGCGGCCGGACCGGACACCGTGCGCCGGCTCGACGCCGCCGCCGGACTGCAGCTCGGCACGGTGCTGACCCTGGCGCCCGACGGCCAGGACATGTGGGCCGGCGGCGAACGCGGAATCATGCTGTACCGCGGCGGGCGCTTTGCCGCGCTGCGCGGCACCGGAGGCGAAAGTTTCCGCGGCGTGTCCGGCATCGTGCGCCTGCCGGACGGCGACCTGTGGCTGCATGGCGCCGAGGGCATCTACCATATTGCTGCTGCCGCGCTGGCGGACTGGCTGCGCGATGCGGCACATGCGCCTGCGCGCGAGGTGGCGTTCGAACGCTTCGATGCGCTCGACGGCCTGCGCGGCCATGCGCCCCAGACCCGGCCGACGCCGTCGCTGCTGCGGACCGCGGACGGCATGCTGTGGTTCTCGACCGGCAGCGCGATCGCGCTGCTCGATCCGGCCCGCATCCGGCGCAATCCGCTGCCGCCGCCGGTGCTGATCCGCAGCGTTACCTCCAGCAACCGGCGCTACCCGGTGCAGGAGGGCACCGCGCAGGCCGCGCCCGCAGCGCTGGAGCTGCCCCAGGGCAGCGACAGCCTGCGGGTGGCCTTTACGGCACTCGGCCTGTCGATGCCGGAACGGGTGCGTTTCCGCTACCGTCTCGAAGGCGTCGACCACGGCTGGCAGGGACCGATCGGCTGGCGCGCGGTCTCGTATACCAACCTGGCGCCGGGCAGCTACCGCTTCGAGGTGAGCGCCGCCAACGAGGACGGCGTATGGAATCCGCAGCCCGCGGTGCTCGAGATCCGGATCGCGCCGACCTTCGTGCAGAGCCGCTGGTTCCTGCTGATGCTGGCGGTGGCAGCCGCGCTGCTGCTGTATGCGGCGTACGCGCTGCGGATCCGCACCCTGACCCGGCGCATGCAGGCGCGCCTGCAGGGACGGCTCGAGGAGCGCTCGCGCATCGCGCGCTCGCTGCACGACACCCTGCTGCAGAGCGTGCAGGGCCTGCTGATGTCCTTCAACGCCCACATGCACCAGATTCCGCGGGGCTCGCGCGAGCGCGCCAACCTGGAGCGCACCCTGGACCTGGCGGGACGCATGCTGGTGGAGGGACGCGACCAGATCATGGACTTGCGCGCCTCAGCCTCGCCCGACGACATGCGCCTGGCGCTGCAGGCCTTCGGCAAGGAGCTGGCCGAGTACAGCGGCAATGCCTTCGAGCTGCGCATTACCGGGAGGGCGCGGCCTTTGCGGCCGCACGTGAGCGACGAGGTGTATGCGATCGGGCGCGAAGCGCTGTTCAATGCCTCGCGCTACGCGAATGCGGGCAAGGTGGTGCTGGCGCTCGACTACGGCAGGGAGGCATTCACCCTGTGCATCCATGACGACGGCTGCGGCCTGGACGAGGACGTGGCGAGTACGGGGCACCGGCCCGGCCACTGGGGCCTGCCGGGCATGCGCGAGCGTGCGGCCGCCCTCGGCGCGCGCTTCGACCTGAAGAGCCTGGCCGGCGAAGGCACGGCCATCGGCGTCACGCTTCCGGCCGAGCTGGCCTACCAGTTTTCATTGCGGATGCCGGGCCATCTGGTGCCGCTGTGGTGGCGCCGGCGCTGATGCGGCTGAGCGCAGCCGACACGCCCTGGCCGTAGGCCGGATCGGCCTTCAGGAAGTGGCCGATCTGGCGGTCCTGGATCGTGGCGTCGGCCTGGCTCAGGGCGCCGGCGATGTTCTCGATCAGGTTGCGCTTGCCCTCATCGGTCAACAGGCGGAACAGGTTGCCGGCCTGGGTGTAGTGGTCGTCGGTGGCGCGGGTGTCGTAGCGGCCTGCCGTGCCTTCCAGCTGCCAGCCGGCGTCGCCGTGGCCGAAACCGCCGGCGGCCGGCATGGCGCCGTTCTGGACGGGGTCATAGTTGGCCGCCGAGCCGCCGTTGAAGAGCGCCATCGCGCCGTCGCGCTGCTGGTTGTGGATGGGGCAGCGCGGACGGTTCACCGGCAGGTGCTGGTGGTTGGTGCCGACGCGGTACAACTGGGCGTCGTGGTAGGCGAACAGGCGCGCCTGCAGCATCTTGTCCGGGCTGTAGCCCAGGCCCGGCACGATGTTCGACGGCGACAGCGCGGCCTGCTCGACGTCCTGGTGGTAGTTGTCCGGGTTGCGGTTCAGTTCCAGGATGCCGACCGGGATGCGCGGGAACTCGCCCTGCGGCCAGACTTTGGTCAGGTCGAACGCGTCCCAGCCGGTTTTCGCTTCCCAGGC
>Ga0308160_10003011_pt1 | contig 19516 bp, 28 predicted proteins | sample PhyFR1_FD_201036 | JGI IMG/M metagenome (GOLD analysis project Ga0308160, IMG submission 201036) | Phyllosphere microbial communities from UC Gill Tract Community Farm, Albany, California, United States - DLSLF.R1 | ecosystem: Host-associated > Plants > Phyllosphere > Unclassified | place: USA...
AGTACATCGTATAACGCTGATATCAGTGAGGATTTCACCGCCCATTCCAACTTCTGTGAACTCGCTCTCATCAGCATGGGCCACAACAACGTCTTTGCGCACGTCGGACGAAACGTCAAAGTCAGGGCACCCAACGGTCGAGACGTCTACCCATTGATCACTGGTACTTTTGGTGGAGCCGATTTCGTCCACTCTTTGATGGGTGAAGCGACCGATCACTTGTCCGCAGCATCCGTCTCCGACCTTACTCAGAAAGTCAACTCTGCTCGATCAGTTGGTGAAGGCCAGAACGCCTCGTCCCAAATCCTTCGAACGCTATTCACCAGCATGCCCGGAGTTGATGGTGAGCAGCTCACACGAGAAATGGATGGTGTTTCCAACATGCGAGCTGGTCAACCCGGTGGTCTCGATCCATCCCAGATGTCGCCTCAACAAATGCACGATACGCTCTGGACCATCTTGTCTTTCCGAGATTCAGTCATGAAAAAGATTGAAATGACTATCGACAAAATCCCTGGACTCTCTGGTTTGGTCGAAAAGATTTCCAACAACGTCTCGGTATTCATCATTACCACCCTCGAACCTTTCGTCAAGCCATTGATCAGTACCGCCGTTGGAGCTCTTGGACAAACCTCGCAAGCTGTCATCGACAACCACGACCAAGAAGAAGTTTGGAACGACGGAAACGCTTCCGACCCCACCCACTCTTTCTTGTCCAAGGATCACTTCGCTTTGATCCTCAATCAGCCCGCCGGCGAGGTCGCTAGGACTATTGTCGAGTACTCCGTCAACCTCGTCGTCAAGGCATGGGACGATACCAGTATCAACCCTCAGTCGGTAACCGAGCCAATTCTCGAATCACTTTTCCACCCGGATTTCCATAACCCCAATTGTGAGTTTCTCTTTCCTTGTGTGGCGTAGTACCTTTATATCGTCCATCTCTTCCATCTTGTTCAACCTGTCTTTCTCCTTTCCTTCTTAGTTCCCATTCCTACCAGCTTCTCCTACCCTTTACTTTTCCCGCAGAGCTCTTGGAATCTCTTTTCTAATTCACCGTCCTACCATCTTGTTCAACCCAAGGCTCTGGGTAATTCCCATTTCTACCGTTAGGTTCTATTCTTTCCTCTTCCTGCCAGGCTTTCGGACTCCCCTTCGTCATACACGTTTCCACCCATCTTGCTCACCCCTTCCCGATTCCCGCAACGCTTTCGACCCTCCCTCACCATTTGCAACCTCACCGTTGTGTCCGACTCTTTCCTCCTTCCTCAACGCCTACTTCTCCTTCCTCTTTCCTCAATCTTCTCTCTTTTCTCAATCCTTCCTAGTGGAGGAGTGCAAGGAGGAGATAAGTGGAAGGGGGTGTCCTACATGTGTGCTTTGAGAATTATCCAACCAGTCGTTGATGAGTGTTTCCGAGAAACTGATAATCAGCTCAAATCCAACGAATGATGATGGACAAGGTGCATGCCTGGTTTGAGGGGTGTGGTCGGGACAAGAATGAGATCCTCAACCGACTGACTTCCGACGCGGTACGACAACACAGGAACAAGCGACTTGGCGACAATTCGGATGCAGGTGGAGGCGAGCACAATCATGGGTCTTTGGGAGGTGGATTGCAGGGTGTACTTGCTTCCCACAATGCTTCTATGGTAAGTCCGCCCATCTTTCATACGTCATTGCTTTCCATTTCATCAAATTCCTCGATTTGGTTTGCTTCTTCACCGTTTAGACCAAGCTATTTGCGTACATTTGGATCGCTATTGTCTTCCCTCATTCTCCAACCCTTTCAACACTTTTTTTCCAACCGTTTTCACCTCGTGGACGACCCCTTGTCCCCTTCAACGAAGAGTACAGCAGTCGAACATCAATGAAAGTGGTCACTCGAACACAGGGATTTGTGTAAAGTGACGGAGAAAGATCGAATTTGATTCTTACATGCTTTCAGACAATCAAGTAGAAGACGGAGCTAACAAACAGCCGGGCGCCAGCATCTTGAACTCCGCGCAGGATCTCATGGGCGGGAAGATGGTAAGGGATCCTTACTCACTTGCATGAGTCTAGCTGATAAACAGCCATGGCAGGCAGGTTTCGGATCGGGAGGACCAAATGCCTGGCGAGATGTGGACCCCAACGACCAATCCGCAGGTCAGGGTTACACCGCTCCTCAACAGCATTACCAGCCCCCATCCCAAGAATACAACTCCTACAACGCCCCTCCCCAACAGCAATACAACTCGTACCAAGCCCCTCCTCCTCAACAATACCAAGGTGGATACGATCAGAACCAGAACCAAGGTTACGGCCAACAACAGAACTACGGTGGTCCCCCTCCTCAACAGTACGGTGGAAACCAGTACGATAACGGCCCGCAGGGACAGTATCAGCAGGGTCCGCCCCAAGGGCAGTGGGATAATCAAGGAAACCAGCATCACCAACAACACCATCATCAACCTCCTCAGGATAATGGTAGTTGGGGACCTCCCGGTGGATACAGGGGTTAGAGATGATTTTGACGACTCGATAAATATGATTGATGAGAAGAAATTTACGTATACGCGAGGCGTAGTCGGTACTGTGCGATAGTATGAATATGCAGTCAGTTAATCATAGCAATCAGAGATTGAGATCATCACAGGGGGTGGTGGTTGCTTCGCTGAGCCTCGATGTCCGCATTCACATGTGGCAAAGAGTGCAGCTAGGTCTGGAAGCCTACTACTATCCCCGAGACGAAGCTCTCCCAATTTGTGACAATGCAGCGGGATATTCACTACTGCTTGGTGTAAAGATTGTAAAGAACACTTTGTTGTATATGTAGGTGCTACTTCACTTCTGTTCTGATTTTGTCATGCAACTAACTGAAATTGGGTTGAACAGACGAGAACACGTCAAGAACTTCTATAGGTTTCATTGTGGGATCTATTTTCTTCTTCTTTGAATTCGCTCCAATCCTCATTAGCGCATACACAGAAGCAGATAAACTACTTCCATGTCTGCCAAACTACATTTTCGGACTGGTCCTAGGTGTGTAGTCTCAATCAGGGTATGCATATGATAGATAACCTAGTTGTATATACAAGAGAGGGAAGGGTCCATTATTACTTCGTCGTTGTCGTGACGTCATTATAGGAATATACTAAAGGTATGTGTAGTCGTTGATAGGTGTAGGGATAGAGTATCAAGCAAGACAAGCTCGTATATTCAGGTGGTCGTGTCATGTCGTTTCTCGTTCGTGACTTTCCTCTGAATCATCAGCGTTGATCAACTGAAACATGTGTATCACTTACAAGATCTCTGTTCCTTGAAACCCATTGGTTCAGATCCAGACGCTCCATATGCCTCGCTTACATCCCTAAGAGCCCCGTCGGACCTAACAGCCTTTCCCTTGCCCTTGAGCTTTGGCATCAAGATTGACCCATCTGCCGCCGCGGCCCTAGCTTCCTTGGTCATCCTATGCAATTTGATATTCTCATCATAAGCCCTTTCAAACTCTTGCATGTCCTCCTCCTCTGGTCCATCCTCACCTGCCATCTCGAGTAGATCGATAATCGCATTACCCCTTCGTTTGTCGAGGACTTGTTTGTTGATTGGTACAGGAGCAGGTGGGATATTTTCAGAGTTGGAAGCAGCGTCGGCAAAGATCGACATGGCTGATCGTCGGGTTGATGCCGGTCGTTGTTTGACAGTATTGGCGTCATGGATTGAGATCAAGGAAGTGACGATGGGGATTCGTTGATGTGGAGAAGGGGCTAGTCGGTTCTTGGTCTTGGATCGTGTCCTTGATGCGGGACTGCCAGTATCCTCAGTAGACTTGTTGGCGGGAGTAACATCGCCCCTCAACTGATCCAACACTCGAGCCTTCTTCGCAGGTGTCTGAACAGTGGTACTGGTGGTGGCAGTAGTAGGTCGGGGTTGATCGGCACTAGGCACTCGATGTCTCTTTTCTTTCGAATGATCTTTCGGCCATAGAACGGTGGTCCTAGGTTTGACGAGATCATCAGTGAATGCGGGTTTGTTGGTTTCCTTTTCACTTTGAAGGGGCTCAGAGGGGAAAGCTTTGGATTGTTTAACGACTAGTGCCTTTCGTTTGGGTACTTCTTTCTTGATGGGAGAGTTGGCGTTGGAGGGGGCACCAAAGGCAGAGGATGGACCGTCATTGAAGATCTTGTCGGGTGTGTCTGCGTGGATGGCAAAGATTGCGCCTTTCTTCTTTGTGATTGGCATGTTCGTCGTTCGTTGTTGGTGGGTTTAATGAGCGTGTGGATAGGTTGAAAGTGATAAACAATTTATAGCCAAGATAGGTGAGTATCTATATAAAATACTACCTGCTATGGATTCGCTGTAGAAAGTCAGACAACCTTGTCTTGTTCCACAATTACTCCAACATTCTTGAAATACTTCCGTTAATAGACAAACAAACCAGTCGCGTCCAGCAACACGTGGTAAAGATCAACATCCGGCCCGTGTTCCGGAATGATACCGTCCATTACCGGAGGTGCTCCTCCCCTAAGATCCAGAACATATACATAGATGGATACCAAAGCAGACATATATTCCTATTCATTCACCTTACCAAAGTTTCAGACTACGAAACAATTACTACAATGTCCCACCGAGTCATCTTGATCACAGGAGCATCAGCCGGAATCGGTAGATCATGCGCCATCACCCTTTCTAAAGCTTTCCCTACCGAGGAACATTCCCAGCCCCTGGTTTTGTTCTTGGTGGGCAGACGGGAAGAGGAACTGAAGAAGACTGGAGAAGCTTGTAAGGAGGGTACCATTATTGAGATCCAGACGGGGGATATGGGGAAGGAGGAGGATGTAGAGAGGATCTTCAGTGTAGTCAAGGAGAAGTATGGACGGCTTGATCTGCTGTTCAACGTGAGTCCTAGCACAATGATTGCTCAGGTCTGAAATCAGTGCTGATGATAGAACGCCGGTATCAACCTGCTAAGAGACTCGCCCATTGAGGAGAATGACATGGTCAAGTTCAGACAGGTTCTGGAAACCAATATCATGGCTGCCGTCTTGGTACGTCCCCTCTCACGCCTCTGAGGAAAGAGCTGACGAGTAGTGCACGAAACAAGCCTTCATCCTCATGAAGTCCCAATCTCCCAAAGGAGGTAGGATCGTAAACAACGGTTCCATCTCCGTCGATTCTCCCCGTCCAAGTAAGCTCTCTCTACCTCAGTCCCTCCTTGAACAGAGCTGATGGCAGACTCATTCTCATACACCATCTCGAAACATGCAATCCTCGGTTTGACCCACTCGACATCCCTAGACGGAAGGAAACATGGTATCGTCTGCACTCAACTCGATATCGGAAATGCGGCCACGGACTTATCTGCTCATTCGAGTAAAGGTACTTTCCAGGCTGATGGAAGTAACAAGGTTGAACCGATGATGGATGTTGAGAATGTTGGAAAGACACTTGTGTTCTTGGCAAAGTTGCCGCTTGACACTGACGTGCTGAGGATGAATATTGTGTGAGTCCATCCTGAGAGGCGCGAGCTGATAATTAGGGCTGCTGGTATGCCATTCATTGGTCGAGGTTGATCGTATTTCTGGGAATGCATTTCTATTCTATGGGTGCTATGTAATGTGTATATCACCTATTGCCCTGCGTTTTCTAGTACGGAGCCATCGACCTCCGTGGTAAACGACCAGGATCAACACAAAAGTGCCAACAATCCCAGCACCAATCAAGCCCGATTGGTCATTCGCCTATGATCAGCTAAAACCAGTTTAGTAGACTCACATATCCCCAAGCTCGCCACCATGATCCAGCTGACCCGCCTCCATCATCCGCCTCAGCAGCTTGTTTGCAAGACCGGCAATTTTCGCCGATAAGCCCCATGATCTCAATTATAGATATACTGTCATTAGCTGAGAATTTGACAGGACTCACCTTAGGGCTACTATGATTGATAGAGCGGTAAGGGTTACGCTTAAGCTACTGATAACCTGCTTCTTCGTATCGATGGCTTGAGTATCGGGTCCACTTTGACTTGACGAACCCTCGTCCATATCCAGAGTGGGAAGAACGGACAGACTCTCCATCACTTGAGATTTACTATCTTTTGTCTTGTCAATGGGGGCTGAATCCTCCCGAGCTGCGATATCATCCTCCACGGATGCAGTTGTAGGACCATGGGGCGCCTCTTCAAGGACGAGTCGATCGGCCTCCTCATCCAACTCGATCTTCGTCGAGTGAAACAGTCTGATCTTCCCTTCTGGGGTAGACCTCGAAGGCGAGGCATAAGCGTAAAGCATCAAGACCGAGTCTAGTGAGTCGACAAAGGACATCCCAGCCGTAAACAGGAACTATCATCAGAGTCGTATCCTCTTGAAGTGAGGGCAAGAGATGAGCTTACGGGTAAGATAATGATCCGGGCGTGATTTATAGATTTCCCATTGGGACCTTTTTGAGCTAGAGCCGAGATTGCTAGTAGAGCAATCGAAGAGGCTGTATCGAAGCCTATGTATTAAACTTGATCCTTCGTCTTGGGCATGGTCACATACCTAGACCAAACAGCAAGCCGACGGGATACAGTTTCCAAGGCCGATCTACAGCTTTCAAAACAGGTCCAATGAGTTTCATTAAGATTCCTCCACCTTGTATTTCCCCATGTCCAGGTGCTGGGGCCTTTCCACTCTCGACCCGTCTTTTAGTTTTGATAGCGGTTCTGAGGAAGAAGATGTTGATGACAGCAATTAGGAAGAGGAAAACGGCTGATATGGCAGTTCCGACCGTACCCCCAATCTCCCCCACCGCTGATCATCAGCTCTCCTCCACGAGTAGATTTGGCTTACCATCGAGCTTATCGTATATCTGGACAGAGATCGCTATGGCGATATTTACCACTATCACAATGGTAGAATGGCCAAGTGAAAACCATAATCCTACATATCAGCTGCGCTCGATTTGAGATGAGGGGGCTTACCACAGGTCACGGGTAACTGATCAAGACTGACAAGATGCCTCGTTGCGTTATCAATAGCTGAGATGTGATCCGCATCTAGTCCATGCCGTAGACCCAGTGTCTATTATCAGCTCTCTTTCACATGTTTCCCTCATGCCACTAAATCTGATGGTGAAAGTCAAGACATACCCAGGCCAAAAGACAGAGACTTATCAGACCTGTATCCCGGAATGTCAAACCGGCTACGACCCAGCAAACCACATTGGCTAGCAAGACTGCCGATATGAGGAGTGTAGAGCGACCAAATAGCGTCAACCGTCTTGAAGGGTTTGAGGCTGTCTCTGCCATGGTCAATATCAGAGTCGTAAAGTTCTGTCTATATTTTGAGTAAAGTCAGAGATAAGAATTCAGGCACGACAGATCTCGATATCCGAAGCCAATGATTTTATAGCATCGTTACTGTCCTTGTAATACGCAGTTGCAGAGGACAACAGCTGGGCCCAGAGCTATGGTAGAGATACTTGAGTGTCTACTACCACGATCTCTGACGAGGCAAGTGCATGACACTTGGGAATCCGAACGACCGAGATGAAAAATTCGTTATTATCAGTAATTCTCGTCTATGCATCAATATCGCGGTATGATACCGTATCATCTTCGCCTCCTCCACTCTCCCCTTAATTGTAAAGCATGCTTCCTGTAATTACAAGAGGTGATGTTTGACGAGTAAATTGTGCACCAAAAGTCATAACGCGGGGCAACATTCGACGAATCAATCATCAAGTCCGAGATTTACAGTCACTCTAATATCTGTACATCCATCCCTCACTACCATCCCAAGAGCGACCTACGAATATTCCGACTCAAGATGGCACCACAATTTTGGAAACCCGGAACAGCTGGTCCTGGTACGGCCTCATATCTCGGACGGAGCTGACGGTAGGATCATCCCTCGACCGAGAAGCTGAAGCTGAGGGATCATTACTTCCTGCCGTCAACACCAATACTGCTCATCTGAGTCTTGATGCCCAGAGACAGAGGCTTCCTATCTATAAGCATAGGCAGAAGCTGCTGTGGTGCGTTGAGAAGTATCGTGTTGTCATCGTAGTTGGGCAGACTGGATGCGGAAAGTCTACGCGTGAGCCTCGTTTCGGATACGACTGAGGAGGGGACGAGCTGATAGATAGAGATACCGCAGTACCTCCATGAAGCTGGTTGGTCAGGTAACAACCATGTTGTAGCTTGTACCCAGCCTAGGCGGGTGGCTGCTACAAGCGTAGCAACCCGAGTCGCAGAGGAAGTAGGAACCGTACTAGGAGATGAAGTGGGATACGCAATTCGATTCGAGGATCTATCATCACCCACGAGAACACGGATAAAATATATGACGGACGGAATGTTGTTCAGGGAGACGATGGTGGATCCCTTACTGAGCAAGTATAGCGTTATCATGGTATGTCTAACATCAATCTGGTTTCGGACATCTCTGTTTAATGGTAGCTGATTGTAGATTGACGAAGCGCATGAGAGGGGGGCATACACAGATTTGTTATTGGGATTATTGAAAAAAGTGATGAAGAAGAGGCCGGAGTTGAGGATAATCATATCGTCAGCTACGATAGACGCAGAGGATTTCATGGAATATTTCAACACGAATGCAGGGGGAGAGGATCGTTCGAAGGATGATGCAGTCAGTAAGTCTCTCTCTCCCTCTCTTTCTTGTCGACCAGAACACTGACCGTCAGTCGTCAGTCTAGAAGGCCGGATGTTCCCCGTTGAAGTTTGTTATCTCAAAGAACCAGTCTCAGACTATTGCGAAGCGGCAGTCGAAACGGTCTTCAACATCCACATGAAGGAACCGAACGGGGATATCCTAGTATTCCTGACGGGGAGGGAGGAAATCGATAATGTCCTACAACAAGTCGCAGACAGGGCGCAGAGGTACCTCCCACCTCTTCTGGTATATGCTGACATGTAGTTTACCGGGGGCTGCACCAAAGATCCTACCGCTCCCCCTATACGCTTCTTTACCGCCAGAAGAGCAGGCTCTGATATTCGACCCGGCACCTCGCGACACTCGTAAAATCATTTTCGCAACAAATATCGCTGAAGCGAGTGTAACGATAGATGGGATAAAATACGTTGTTGATTGTGGTTTCGTCAAAGTAAGCTACAAACCTTTCGAAGCAGGTCGAGCTGATGATAGATCAAAACCTTCAACCCACGTACAGTCATGGATGTCCTCTCAGTAACCCCATGTTCACTAGCATCAGCAAACCAGCGAGCAGGTCGAGCAGGTCGTACATCCGCTGGCAAATGTTTCCGTCTTTACCCCTCATCCCTGCTTCCTACCCGAAATACCCATTCTCCAATGCCAATAACGACCCCACCCGAACTCACTCGATCAGACGTATCAATGTATCTTCTCCAACTTAAAGCGCTTGGGATTGATAATTTGACGAAATTCGATTTCATGTCCCCACCACCTAGCGATATGATGATTAGGGCTTTGGAGTTCTTGTTCAGTCTCAAAGCTATTGATGATGAAGGGAGATTGACGAAACCGTTCGGAGCCAGGATGGCGGAGGTACCCCTTGATCCGATGATGGCTGCAATCGTGAGTTCATGCCCTCTCCGCGAACCGGGTCCAACTCATCAATAGCTGCTCAACTCCCACGAGTTCAGATGTGGCGAAGAGATCCTTACGATAGCAGCAATGACGTCCGTTCAGAATGCTTTCATCCAAATTGACGGAGGTACCAAAGGGATGATGGCAGACCTAGAACGACGCAAATTCACAGCAGAAGAAGGGGACCACCTCTCACTACTAAATGGTATGTTCATCGAAATTTCATCGCTGATGTCAGCATACAACGCCTTCGTACGGAACGGACAAAGGGATAAACAATGGTGTGGTAATCATCGGATCAACCATAAAGCATTACTACGTGCCGTATCGATCCGGAAACAGTTGAAGAAGTATCTCGAGAGGTTTGGGATTCCAATCGTCTCGTGCGAAGGAGATGCGGTGAGATTACGGAAATGTCTAGTCTCGGGATATTTCAAGGTACGCCCCCATCCTCTGAGCGGTGGTCAAGCTGACACCTAGAACGCAGCAAGGATGCAACCAGATGGAACGTACCGTTCAGCCCGAGAGGGTGCTATTCTACACGTCCACCCTAGCTCAGTGATGTTCACGAGACAACCCTCGACTGGATGGGTTATATTCCATGAAGTCGTGGAAACTACCAAGAGCTTCATGAGAGATCTGACGGTAGTTGAAGAGGAATGGTTGGTGGAGCTAGCGTAAGTGACAACTACCCCTGGTTTGTAGTGGGAGAGCTGACAACTAGGCCACATTACTATACATTCAAGGGAGGTGGGCTGAAGAAGCACTAGATCGTCAAAGCGTTGCTATAGTATACCGAGAGAGGTCCGAGCTCCGCTTCATCATGCATGACTCCTTTGCCATTTCCCTTCCCTCTGCTTCTTATCAGACTTCTTATATATCCTCACCAACGCACAGAAACCTCAACAACCAGGAGATACCTAGCAAGATGCGTAGAGCCAAATCGGTAGTCCCATCCAAAATAAAACCCGCACCTAGACTATCCCGGGCCAAATCCGCCGCACCCTCCAAAGCAAAGACTAGACCGAAGGCTGAAACTCGAGAGTACTCACATGCCACGAAGTCGGATGAGGAGGAATATGTGCCCAAAGATAAACCCACAAGTAAGCTGATAAGTGACGGGCATGTCAAAGCTGATCCAGCAGCTGTGACGGTCAGGACGTCGAGCAGACAGAGAAGCAGGTCTAGCAGGACTGTTGAGCCTGATGTCCCTTTTGATCCGAGTCCATATCTCAGAAGATCGGCTAGGGCAGTTTCTGTAGCCAAGGGTAAAGGTGGAAGCAGGAGCGTGGTACGCTGAACTAGCCACTGAATGAGAACAAGCTAATTCGTCAGTTAGGCAATACAGCTCAACCGATCACCTCAGTCGAGGACCTACCATTAGATCATGAAGCTAGAAAGGTCAGCTATGAAATTCACTACTTCTCAGAGCTGACAGACAGCTCTGGGCGATATTTGTTGTGAGATTAAGAGCGGTACACAGAGGTCAATCTGATTGGTCAAAAGTCTCTAACAAGGTCAAGAATGAGTTAGCAGAGGTCAGCTTCCGCAGTCATGTTAGTCAGCTCGAAGCTGATGGTAAGATGGTATCTATGGTTATATTAGCTGTGGATGCAGGATCGTAATAGGAATAATGACATGTATGACATCAAGTAAATTAGCCTTAGTCGCGAGAAGTCGATCCTCTAGAGTACCACTTATCCTTCCCATCTCTCTTCTGATAGAAAGTTCACACCATCAACAATGAGCGACTTATCCGACCTCGATCTAGTCGCACAAGCGATGGCACCAACCAACGCCCCCGATAAACCAACTGCACAAACTTCTCAGCCCGCATCTCAGACCAAAGAGGCACCAACCGATAAAGACCTATCATCCCTGACTCCACAGGACTTGGCAATGCTCCAACCAATTCTCGATGCCCTCAACCTCTCCGACTCCGACGATTTAGATGATGCGGCATTACATGACTTGATTAAGCAGATGGATGTAGCTGGGGATGTTGCGGATGATTTGGAGGGGAAATTGGATCGGTTGATCGGGGAGTTGGGGAAGGTTGAAGAGGGGATTCTGGCTGAGGCAGATACGGATGGGAAGGCAACGAAGGCTGAGTCATCTACGGACAAGAAGGCGGGCACAGAGGAGAAGGAGGTTGAGGATGAGAAGCGGGAATAGGATGTAGAAGTTTTGGGGGACACGACTGGACGACCGACACGACCAACTATCACGACATGAGTAGGATAACAGATAGGAGATGACATGCAGCTCTATACTACATCTACGAGGTATCCTGCAATAACGACTCTACAGCTTGGGCAGTATTATTATTCCTACGTTGTCAGCTAGGCCGTTGTGCTGGCAGGGCAAGCTTACCTCCTCTGCAGTGCCCTGACAATGACATCTCGACCCATATTCGGGAACATCGTCGTCAATCTATTCATAAGCTCACGGATGATATGTTAAACTTACGTAGCAATCTCTTCCTCCGACGGCGCCCTTGCTCCAGAAGCCTGACGAGCGATCTCACTAACCCACTGCCTTGCACTTCCTGGCTCTGCAGCCGGAGCAGCAGGCGGTGTACCCTGCGGAACGATGACTGGGGGTGGAGGAGGCGCTCGGCGAGGAGCCATGTTGGACAACATATTCCGTAACCCAGCCCGCTGTTGCGCAGCTACTGCCGTACTCCTACCGTCGACTTGACCGGGCAAGACTCTTCGTGTTCTTGACCTTGCTGGAGACGAGGCTAGGGGAGCAAACAGGCGAGCTAGGAGTGTGTAGATGGATAGTGGGATGCGATATGACTTGAGTGGTCTGAAGCCCCGCCGACGGGATAGAGGGAGAGGGATGAGGGTATCGGTTCGGTATAGGTATCCTACGCTTAGACCTATCAAGGCTGCTATGATTGATGTAGTAGGTGATGAGACCGCGAGCTATCATCAGGAGGGGCATTGGTTAGGGACATACGATGATAGCTAGCATGTACATGAACGATTTGTTCGTGCCCTCAATACCAAGGAGGTTGAAGGCGTATAGCGCAGGAACAGTTCGGTGGTGTTGCCATAACCTGTCATCAGCTTTGGCATGAGCGCAATTGCGAAAGCTTACAGGCTGAACAAGATTCCATATGGACCTGCTGGTATCGAATTGATACCAAAGGGGTTTAGGAATATGGTACATGCCATTGACAGTACCGTCGAGACAACGGACGAGACGAGGATGAATGACTGGTATCAGCTAGCCCTCGCTTGAATCCTTACAGAGTATTTGCGTGGACCAAATGACCTGACTATCAGCGTTGCTCAAAGGGATGCTTACCTCTCAATATGAACCCCAACATTGTATAGCAACACTTCTCCCAGAAGCAGTTCAGTCGAATTGGCAAATGCCAGCGGATGAATCAATATCCTCCAGAACTATAATCAGCTTAGATAGAGCATATACGTACTTGATGGTATGTGGTCATATGTGGTACGAGCTGGAGATGTAGGTATGGCTTCATATCGGTCAGGGAGGCTGTCAAGGTGGTTACACCCAGAAGTAGCATCATGCCTGGTGTCAGTATTGGTGGAGATGTTGGTATATACCTTTGGTGATTCCCGCATTTTGGAAGCCTAGATATCAGCCCGGATGTATGCTGCAGGTGTCTGAGGTGTGGACTTGCCTGTCATGGCTTGCAAGTGATACAAGACGAGTGTATAAAATACAGAAAGATGGTAGTACAGGTGGACAAGTTAGATTCACCTCCACCTCGACAAAGAACTCACAACTCTCAACTATACTTTACCTTTTCCACACTCTCCCATCATGTCTGACGCCGAGACCTCAGCTCTCGCAGGAAACAAGCGACCCAGAGACGACGGAGAGGAAGTCAGTCATGGAAATGGGGAAGCATCTGGACCTGCGGTGCCGGAAATGCCCTCGGCAGAATTGGACGACAGCGACGACGAGATTGGACCCATGCCCGATGCTCCCTCTGTGGAAGTGTCGAAGGGTCGAAAGAAGAAACGTGCTGTACTTTCTCATGAGAGGGTCTACCTGGAAAACATCCCCGATACGGATAGGTACACCAAGTCATTCATGCACCGAGCCGACATAAATTTCGTAACAATGACCAAGTTAGTTTATGTCGCAAGTGTTGAAGGATATAGCTGATATTCAGGACTGGGTTCTTGTTGACGACTTCGGTAGATGGGCACTTGAAGCTATGGAAGAAGCAGGAAGCTGGGATTGAATTCGTCAAACATTACAGGGCGTCTTTAAAGGCTATTGTCGGTGTTGCTGCTAGTGACGATGGAAGTGTGTTTGCGACCATCAGTGAGGGTGGAGAAGGACGGGTCTTTGATGTTGTGAACTTTGGTACGTCCTCGTAAATCTAGTAGTGCTGATGGCAGATATGATCAATATCCTTAAATTCCCTTATACACCAAAAGCATGCTGCTGGGTTCACCAGCCTGGAGCTGGACAAACATTACTCGCTGTGTCCGACGTCGCTTCATCAACAATACGGATCTACGATGGAAGAGGGGATGGCAAACCGCTTTATGAGCTGGACAAACTACACCGAGCCCCTGTCCATTTGATCTCCTATACGGCAAAATACGATTGTGTAGTTTCAGCGGACGAGGATGGGTTCGTCGAATACTGGCAACCTTCCGAACCTTGGGGGCTACCATCCGTCCCGGGATTATGGCAATACAAATCAGCAACCGACTTGTATCAGTTTAAGAAAACGAAATCAATCGCTTCATCCATCACATTCTCGCCTAATTCCTCACAGTTTGTTACAATGTCACTTCCCTCTCGAGCTGTTCATGTCTTCAACTTCCTAACGGGCAAATTGACGCGGACGTACGACGAGTCATTGACTGCTGCGGCAGAGATGCAGCAGGCTGGAACCGCGGTGTTTACTCTGGATGATATGGATTTCGGGCGGCGTCTGGCAACAGAGAGGGCTCTGGATGCTGCCGAGAGCGGACCTGGAGGAGCTTTAAGAACGGCGAATGCTGTCTGGGATGAGAGTGGGAACTTTATCATCTACCCTACTATGCTCGGTATCAAAGGTGTGTCCTCCCTTTTGGCATGACTGACGTGTAGTGGTCAACACGGTCACAAACAAGGTATCTCGAGTACTAGGTAAAGATGAGACTCTGCGATATCTCAATGTCTCGCTGTACCAGGGTGCACCAGCAAAGAAGGGAATCACAACCCTAGCCATGGCTGCTTCTGCCAATCCGCTACTCCAAGACAAAGCCGCCAGGGACCCTCACGTCTTCTGTACGGCTTACAAAAAGTCACGATTCTACGTGTTTGGTAGGAGTGATAGGGAAGAAAAGGGAGATCGTGATGTATTCAACGAGAGGCCGACAAGGGAGGAACAGACTGTCATGGTAGCTCCTGAAAAGAAGAAACCGACCGCTACGTCTCTGACGATTCATACCACCATGGGTGATATTGTACGTCTTTCTTCCCTTGGCGAAATCCTTGCTGACAAGCAGCACTTTAAGCTATTCCCAGATGCAGCCCCGAAAACAGTCGAGAATTTCGTCACGCACGTCAACAATGGTTATTACAACAATATCATTTTCCATCGAATCATCAAGAAGTTCATGTTGCAAACCGGTGATCCCCTTGGAGATGGAACTGGTGGAGAGAGCTGTTGGGGTGGACACTTCGAAGACGAGTTCAGTCCAAAGTATAGGCACGACAGGCCATATACGTTATCTATGGCGAATGCTGGACCAGGGACGAACGGGTCCCAATTCTTCATCACCACCGTTCCTACCCCTTGGCTCGATGATAAGCATACGTGAGTTCTCCACCTATAGAGAGGTGTGGGCTGACTTTTAGTATATTCGGCCGAGCAACGAGCGGAATGGATATCATCCATTCCATTGAAAATGTGCCCTGTAACCCCAAAACCGATCGACCATATGACGATGTCCTCATGCGATCATTAGAAGTTTCATAGTTTAGCACGACACAATGCATGCTTCTACTTCTTTACTTCCATCTGCAACACCTCTAGATCTATTCTAAAATCTACTTCTGGATGCCGAGGAGCTCGACCTCGAACTTGAGGGTAGCGTTAGCGGGGATGACTGGGGGGAAACCTCGGGCACCGTAGGCTGTTTATCAGTTGACATCTAGAGATCTGACTGATATGACTAACCGTAGTCTGGGGTGCAGGTGAGGACGGCCTTCTCACCGATGGACTAGATATCAGCATATATTCACAGCACTTATATAAGACGTACAAGCTGAGGAACACCCTCATCCCATCCCTTGATGACTCGTCCAACACCGATAGCGGTGGAGAAAGGCGATCCCCTGTCTCGGGAAGAGTCGAACTTGGATCCATCAAGGAGAGTTCCAACGTCTACCGATCAGTGTGTGACTGGGGAAACGAGTGGGGAACATACAGTGGATGGAAACAGTGTCTCCCTTTTGGGGGAAGTTCTTTCCGTCTCCGGGAGAGATTTTGTCAATAGTAACACCCATTTTGATAGCTGTTGATGTGAATGTCCTGTAGGATTTAAGTGTAGTAGTAGGTCGTAGGAGGGTACGAATCATCTGAGTGATTAAGAGAACGTTCCAGATAGACAGAGTGGAGGTCACACAGAGAGTGGAGCATCACGCCTTATCAGTTAACCGAAAACGCCGATAGTGGCACTATCCTCATATATGGGTTACAGGTGCATGCATGCTATATATATTAGGGTCATTACCGAATCGTTATCGTGAATATCAACCGAACCATCTCTCGCCTTCACTCCTGGACCACTTGTACCGTCGAATGGTGGACTGGTGGAGGTCCAAAGATCCTTACTTTCCCTTTACCATTAAGGATCGCTCGTCTGCACGAACTCTCTACTCCTGCCGCCTTGTTCATTTCAATCTCGTACTCACACAACCCAAGATCATCTTTCGGTAACCATAAGATGGGTTGACGTTCCTTTGTGGCCGGATGGAAGAATGCATTTGGGTCATTTCCGTCGATTTCTTCTTGATTGATGACTCCCGGTCCACCAGGTAAAGCAAAGTAGTGCTGCTCATCGTCATCACCTTCTTCCATTGGCAATTGTGCTTCGGCATCAGCGTCGATCCGCTGTTCTCGGATCTCGGATTGGTTGGTCGATAGTCGTGTAAGGGGAATGCCATCTTCTGATTCGCGTAAACCATGAGATCCCTGGATCGGCGAGATGGGTTCATCTGGGTGGGAATGGGTCGGGTATACAGGTCGTCCGGGAGCAGTAGGTGAGGTAGGTACCATGGTCCCGCTCACGTCCATCGGAGGACTTCCATTCGGAGGCGTATTATCTGCCAAAGCAGCTTTCCTCTCCCTCATCCTTCGCTCGTACTTTGTTTCCTTCTGCCTGTCCATCGGGGTTGACTTGATCTTTTCAAATGCCTGCTTCCCTCGATTTCGAATACCGTGTGTCTGCTCCATGGCCTGACCGGCGATAGGCTGTAGTACGCCTTTACCAGTATTAACGACCTTGCTCTTGATGTCGTAGCCAAAGATAGGGGCGAGGTCGTTCTTGGCGCCAAAGTCTACTTGGTCGGTACCGTTGAGTTCGCCTCCATATGCGACGTGGGCTAGTGATAGGGGTATGGCGTCTAGTAGTGGGTTGTACGAGGTGGCTAGGACATAGTGGATAGCAGCCTATCGTCAGATCAGATCACTCGGGGACACTCACGGTGATGACGATGAGGATAATCATCAATACCGCCTGAGGGATTGCAGAGACTTTGTTATTCTCATTCCTCGCCAAGAAGAACAAGGCGCAAAGACAGATTTCCTGGACATATAATCCCACAAAGACATGGTTGATGGCTTTGGGAAAGAATCGACCACCAGTATCCATAGATTTCGGTTGATCCCATACCCAAGTAAAGAGGTACTTGTAGGCGAAAGCCGATAGAAGGAAGAAACAGGCTCCGAAACCGTTGATGATGGGTGAAATGACCATGTAGCCCGTAACGATGACTGCGTAGACTGTGATACCGGGAAAGATTGTTCCCCATTGATCTTTGGATAATCGGTATCGAGAGGTAAACATTGATCGGGGTGTACCGCCTCCAAGAATGATTCGGATAAAGTAGAGTACGAGCGAGATTGGCTGAATGAGTGTCAGGACGGTTCCGGTGAATCGGGTGAGGATGAGGGTGATGAAGAATGTCGAGGCCTGGGGCATTTGTTGTGCGAGGACACTGGCGATGGATGCTGGATTCTCGGCGAGATCCTTGAGCGCGTAGATTAGACCGTTTGTCAATGTCACGACAAAGAATGTGTGCTGCTGATCAGCTTCGACCTCCAATTCAACTTACAATAACGAGGAAGACAAAGTACCGATTCATGACGTCCAGCTCGACCTCTGTCCTAGATGGTGTGCCCTGTAGCATGCACAGTTCTATCATCAGTACACGAATGCAATGGTGACTTACGCCTAAGGATGACGGGCAAGACCATCATGATGAGAGCAAGGAGAACAGGAGGCAAGACACCCGAAACGACACCCTTGAGAAGAGTATACCCGAAACCTGGTCGTTCAAGGAAATCCAGCCAGTCCAACCACGGATAAGTGCTGATGAGACCAGTGATGGACGACAAAGCAGAAATGAACGCGACGGGAATTGCCCAGACGAGAATCATTCCAGCGGTGATGGCGTACGAAGCGGCCATTCTGATCTTCGACTCGTAAGGGTTGAGCGACAAGTTACGCCAGACGACATTCTGCGGTGCTTGCTCGATATACCGCTCGGCCATTCGGTAGGGTCGATTATGGGGGAGACACTGGAAGGCCATGTGCGCAGCGATTTGATGATTGAAGTGGACAAAAGCCGAGCTGAGGGGTGGATAGTAATCCTTTTCGGCCCCGACAGAGTTGACATCGCTTTGTAGTTGTTCTCGTCCACTTTCTAGAGCTTGGGTACAGAGCGCAATCTCTTTCCTAGCCCAATCGATCTTGTCGATCTTTTGCCCGATTCCAAGCCAGCCTAAGCCGAATGGCGCCCATTTAGGTTTCTGCGTGAATGTAGGTCGCTTTGATCGGGGTACAAGTTGGTCGACCAGTGGTATATCGTTATCAATCTCCATCTTGTCGTCTCCTTTCTTTTCCCTTTCCTGTTTGCCTTTTTGAGCCAACTTGATGAGTGTGACCTGAGCCTTTTCGAGCATTTGACAAGCTTTAATTCGTCTTTCATAGTAACCTGGCATTTCTCGTAAGTTCCTGCTGTCAGCTCCTTCTGCAGTCGAGACATACCTAGCGAGCCAGATCCGCTTGACACCTCCGGGCAAACTGCTGAATAACTGCTCAAGTCTCTTTTCATCCATGTAATCCTTGGGTATACCGGTGATGAGGACCGTACTAGCCTGAGGCTGCTTCGAGTGATGTTTCGAGATCAGGAATTGTTGTCGCACGATCAACCAATGTTGCATTTCTTGCCAAATGAGGAAAATGATCCAGACTGTCATCAGCTCTATTTCAAAGCAGATTCCCGGAACTCACAGACAAATACGTAGTCGAGGATCAGATGAGCCCATAGTCTGCTCTGCTTATTTGGAGGAATTTGTCCGAAGGTAAATCTATCCAGGCCGCTGAACATCAGCTCCATTCAGTGTCGCGCGATTGGAAGGACCTACGTCTTGTTGTTGTTGGTCCCGACTGAGTTCACAGGAAATAGGATCAACCATGAGATAAGCCATATCGGCACAAACGCTTTGCACATCATGTACAAGAAGCGAATAAAGACATAAGGATCGACTCCATTTCTTGTGAGGATTTCCGTGTGATCGGCTACTGATCAGCTCCATCATCTCAGATATGAGGATATGACTTACACCATATGATCTTCCAAAAGGGCCAAAGCAAATTCCTGCCTAGGGGTGAGGCTTGTCGCACTCTTGGGGGAATGTAAGTCCTAGGCTCATACAGACCTTTGATGAACCTCCGAAGAAAGATCCA
>Ga0308160_10003012_pt1 | contig 19507 bp, 17 predicted proteins | sample PhyFR1_FD_201036 | JGI IMG/M metagenome (GOLD analysis project Ga0308160, IMG submission 201036) | Phyllosphere microbial communities from UC Gill Tract Community Farm, Albany, California, United States - DLSLF.R1 | ecosystem: Host-associated > Plants > Phyllosphere > Unclassified | place: USA...
CGGTCTGCGGAATGGATCTTGTTAAACAGCCGTCAATAATAAAATCGACAAAGTATTCCTGTCCAATGCATCCGGAAATTATCCGTGATCAGCCGGGTGCCTGTCCGATTTGTGGGATGGATCTGGTACCAATTGGTGGCATAGGCTCGGAAGAAGAAGATCAGTCTTATGACAGGTTACTAGGCAAATTCAAAATAGCTGCGTTGTTTACAGTTCCTATTTTCCTGATATCCATGTCTGAAATGGTCCCAGGTAATCCCCTTTTTAAGTTGATGGATCTTAGATATTGGAACTGGGTACAGTTTGCGCTTTCCCTTCCGGTCGTGTTTTATGCCACCTGGATGTTTTTTGAACGTGCGTGGCGCTCAGTTATCACCTGGAAACTAAATATGTTTACTTTGATCGGCCTTGGCGCAGGAGTTGCCTGGCTTTTTAGCATAATCGCTTTGTTATTTCCGGGTGTTTTCCCGGACCAGTTTAAAACTCATTCAGGTACTGTCTATGTGTACTTTGAAGCAGCTGCTGTTATTCTAACGCTTGTTTTACTTGGGCAGCTCCTGGAAGCACGTGCACACGGCAGGACCAATAGTGCCATCAAAGAGCTGTTGAAGCTCGCACCCAACCAGGCTACAAAGATTGTGGGGGAAAAAGAAATGACGGTAGCCATTGATGATATTCAAAAAGGGGATCTGCTTCGGGTAAAGCCAGGCGAAAAAGTTCCTGTTGACGGAAGCATCAAAGCCGGTGAAGTAACAATTGATGAATCCATGATATCCGGAGAACCCATTCCCGTGGATAAAAAACCTGGAGATAAAGTAAGTTCAGGTACTATCAATGGGACCAAAACTTTTACCATGGTGGCTGAGAAAGTGGGCGCGGAAACCTTGCTTTTCCAGATTGTTGAAATGGTAAACTCTGCCAGCAGATCGAAAGCACCGATCCAAAAGATGGCCGATAGAATCTCCGGTTACTTTGTTCCTGTTGTCGTCTTTATATCAATTGCTACCTTCATTGTATGGGCAATCTATGGGCCGGAGCCGTCCTACGTTTATGGATTTGTAAATGCGATAGCAGTGCTGATCATTGCATGTCCTTGCGCCCTTGGCCTTGCCACGCCAATGTCAGTGATGGTTGGTGTAGGAAAAGGTGCAAAGTCTGGTGTGCTCATTAAAAATGCAGAATCGCTTGAAAAGATGAATACTATTGATATTGTCGTAATTGATAAGACAGGTACCGTTACTGAAGGAAAGCCTTCCGTTGAAAAAGTGGTTAGTACGAATTCCAATTTTTCCGAAGATAATATTCTTCAAAAAATCATATCCTTAAACAGCAGCAGTGAGCACCCACTAGCACGGGCTACGCTACGCTATGGAGAACAAAGGAATATAGAACTTTCACCCATAACACATTTTGAAGCAATTACCGGAAAGGGAGTGGTTGGCGTACTTGATCAGGAAAACATTTCTTTAGGCAACCAGAAGTTAATGGAACATGTTAATGCCAAAATTGACGCTGGCCTTGAAGAGCAGGTTACCACAGAACAAAAGCAGGGCAAAACAGTATCGTATTTAGCGGTCGGAGATACAGCCGTTGGTTTTGTGGTCATCTCTGATAAAATCAAAGAATCCAGTAAAGAAGCAATCCAGAAATTGCAGAAAGAAGGCCTGCAGGTATTGATGTTTACCGGCGACAATGCAGATACTGCAAAAGCAGTAAGTGGAACTTTAAATCTTGATGGATTCAAAGCGCAAATGCTGCCTGAGGACAAATTAGAAGAAATTAAACGGTTGCAGGCACAAGGAAAAAAAGTAGCGATGGCCGGGGATGGGATTAATGATGCCCCTGCATTGTCTCAGGCTGATATTGGCATTGCAATGGGCACCGGTACTGATGTTGCAATTGAAAGCGCCGCAATTACACTAGTTAAGGGTGACCTGAATGGAATTGCTAAGGCACGCTTATTAAGCCATAAAGTGATGGGAAATATAAAAGGTAACCTGTTTTTTGCTTTGGGCTATAACATCCTGGGAATCCCAATAGCAGCTGGCGTTTTATATCCGTTTTTCGGCATTCTGCTTTCTCCAATGATTGCAGCGCTGGCCATGAGTTTTAGTTCGGTATCAGTTATATTGAATTCACTAAGACTGAGAAGCACAAAACTTGATTAAAATTAAGTCACCGTCTTGCCGATCATAATTGCAAGGACTCAATCCAGTTTTTTCCACCCTATCAAAAAACGGTGGGATCAGTTAGAATATGGAATTTGAACCCTCAAGGTTTTGTCTCAAAAAACGAATCTTTCTCTGGCTAGTAAGCTATGTCGTCACATTGTTGAGCATATACCCTTAGTAAGGTTGGCATTAGTTAGGTAGCTGTCTCAAAAGAATGAACTGCTTTATCAAAGCAACAGCGTACTTTGTTTTTCGATGTGCTGTTGCAATCAACAACGGAAAACGCTGGTTAAGTCATCTTGATTTCCCTTATTTGGCTTGTACCTTTGCAAGGAAATTATGGAGCGTCATGAAGGAACAATTGCTGTAAAGAGTGAGGTTGGTAGAGGCTTTACCTTTTACTTCACGCTGCCGATTGCTCAGTAACGTAGGTAAATGCCATTAAACTTGTTGCATTGCCTATATATATATCAATAAATATCCTTGGTCTGAAGAAATAATATCGAAGTTGAAGAATAGATGGAATAAGGGAACGTAACCTTTATCCTAATTGGTCGATTAGAACGGTTTGAGATAATTACTCATTATTGAAAATTGTTAATTAAAGCAGGTAACTTAGTATAGAGATCACTAGCCCAGAGTATATAATATTGGATTTAACAAAGTTTGGAAATATTAAAGGAGATTCGCCGTTATTATCCGGTATCCGATTCATCTATTGAGGAGCTCCTCTCCCATTTGAAAGTACGGCACTATCCTAAAAACCATTTGTTGGCCCAAACAGGGGTAACGGATAATCATGTATACTTCATAGAAGAGGGTTGTGCACGTACCTTCTTTTTTACAGGCAATACAGAAGTAACAAACTGGTTTAGTACGGAGGGAGACATCACTTTCTCTTCCACTTCATTGTATCATGCACTTCCTGCATTAGAATTTGTTCAGCTTCTAGAAGATTCACTGATCTACCAGATGTCAATTGAAGCACTTAATAAACTTTACGAAACGAATATTGAGATAGCTAACTGGTCGCGCGTCATTCACCAGGAAGCACTTCTGAAAATGCAGAACTTACGATTAGATCGGTTATCGCTATCAGCTAAAGAAAGATATGAAAAGTTCGTTATAGAAAACCCAGGCCTGATCGGCCGGGTGAACTTAGGTTTTATTGCTTCTTATTTGGGAATGACACAGCAACATCTAAGCAGCTTGCGAGCAGAGGTGCGATTTTAAGATACATGAAAATTAATCAGCGGCAGCTTCGTTATTTTTGTCTTTTAACAATTGCATATGAAGACTGAAATTCAAAAGTGTCTCGACGGCGAAATTTTCAATACCTCGGATTCCGAGATACAAGGCATGATTAAACGTGCCCGTGATATAACTAAAGAATATAATTATCTGGCTAGTACAGATATCATAAGAAAAGAAGCGCTTCTAACAGAGCTATTTGGAAGTATAGGCAAGAACGTTTCAATTGACACCCCTTTTTACTGTGATTATGGACGGCATATAACAATTGGCGACAACGTGATCATAAATATAAACTGCACATTCGTTGACTGCAACAGAATAGAAATAGGAAACAACGTATTGATTGCCTCAAATGTACAGATCTATACCGCTACGCATCCTGTTAAAACGGATGAACGTCTTATTGAAAACTGGACGGAAGCAGATAGTGCTCCGTTTTTTCGTACATACGCACTTCCTGTTAAAATTGAGGATAACGTGTGGATCGGAGGAGGAGTCATTATTTTGCCAGGAGTAACTATCGGGAAGAACGCTGTTATAGGCGCCGGAAGCCTTGTCACCCGTTCAATCCCCGGGAACTCTATTGCTTTTGGCAATCCATGCAAAGTCATCAGAGAGAACTATCCAACCGTTTAGCTATACATTTATATTAAATGACGAAAATTAAAGCCGTAATATTTGATCTTGATGGCACATTAGCCAATACACTACCATTATGTATCTCCGCATTCAGAAAATCCATCGAACCACTTATTAATCGCTCCTTGTCAGATGAAGAGATCATTGCAACATTTGGTCCATCGGAAGAAGGAACTATTATGGCATTAGCACCAGAACACTATGAAAAAGGTGTTTCTGGTTATTTAAAGTTTTACAAAGAGCTACATGCAATGTGTCCCGCACCTTTTGAAGGCATTGAAAATCTATTATTTTTTTTAAGAGATAAATCTGTGAAGATTGCCATGGTAACTGGTAAGGGCCGGCACAGTACCGATATCTCTTTAGAACAATTTGGCATTACTAAATATTTCGAAGCCATCGAAACCGGGATATCGAAAGGGCCACGGAAAGCGGAAGGCATACAAAACATATTAGACCTTTTTAAACATATACGGAAGGAAGAAATCATATACGTTGGTGACGCTCCAAGTGATATCATAGCAAGCAGGAAGGTCGGGATCCGGGTAGTGGCAGCAGCCTGGGCAGAAACAGCAGAGCCTGAAAAGTTGAAAGAATTACATCCAGATATGTTTTTTGACAATTTCAGCGATTTTAGTCATTGGTTAACATTAAGCATATGAATAGCGGGATGTGAAACTCATTGTACGTCCTTTTAGTCTATTGTCTATGGAGCTTTAGAGATCAGGAAAGAAACCTAACATGCTAACCCATTATTAAGGTTTAACAAGATGGAGGGTGGAAAGGTCTAGCCGAAGCTAATGGCAAAATATCATTGAAGAAAGTATGAAATTTTATATCTGCTGACCAAACTAACCGTTTATTAACAATGGAAACTAATCAATTATTACAGCAAGTGGAGTTTATCAAGGAGATTGATAAACTAAAATATATTCAGCGCAGAACCAAATTGTTCAATAGCGACAGGTGCGAAAATGATGCAGAGCATAGTTGGCATTTGGCAATGATGACAATCGTTTTAGCAGAGCATGCGAATCACCCGATTGATGTATTAAAAGTTGTGAAGATGGTGCTGATACATGATATTGTCGAAATAGACGCTGGTGATACTTTCATTTATGACACAACAAAAAATCATGATAATACACAAGAAGAGCTTTTGGCCGCGAGACGTATCTTTGGTCTTTTGCCAGCTTCTCAGGCAAAAGAATTTATAGATATCTGGTTAGAATTCGAAGAGGGAATGACGGAAGAGGCAAAATTTGCAAGATCTATGGATAGGTTTGAGCCATTACTGCAAAACACCTCGAACAATGGCGGAACCTGGGCGGAATTCAATGTAACCTATGATAAAGTTTATAATAAAAAGAAAGCTATTGAAAGAGGGTCAAGTTCTATCTGGAAGTTTGCTAACGATTTGCTAAACGAAAGTGTTTATAAAGGGATTTTAAAGAAATAAACAATCATTACCAACACAAGCATTTCACGGATATGTCTCAAAAAACGAAGCTTTGTGCCCAGGAAGTTTTTATACTAAAAGGTTAATAGACTGCCATGACTAAAATAGATCGGTAAAGAGCACGCATAAAATAAGTAAATGAAATATCCGGAGATAGGACATTTACACTGTATAAAAACAATTCTTACTTTAGGCAACTATAATAGTATAAATGGGATTATTTCAGCAATCAGTTTTAAAAAAATACATTCGGGACCTAAATGTAAATGTTGTCAGCAATGCATTTGAAATCTTCACAAGCATTTTTAATGATCCAATTAAACAAAGGAACATTTTGAATTCCAAGGAGGAACAATATCAGGAGGGATTTTTACGAGAATTATTTGTTGATGTTTTAGGATATGTTTTAAACCCTAATCCCAACTTTAACTTAATAACAGAGAAGAAAAACGAAAACAATAGCAAAAAAGCAGACGGTGCAATCTTAGATGGCCTTAAGGTCTTAGCGGTCATTGAATTAAAGAGCACTAAGACGATTGACTTAAGTACTGTTGAGGCTCAAGCTTTCGGTTATAAAAATAATCAACAAGGATGCAGATATGTAATAACGTCCAATTTTCAGAAGATTAGATTCTATATAGAAAACACAATCAATTTTGAAGAATTCAATCTGTTCAATTTATCTTATGATAAATTCCAAATGCTCTGGGTTTGTTTAAGTAAGGATTCTTTGACGAACGACATTCCCTACCAAATGCGACTATTATCAAATAGCGCGGAGGAGAATATCACAAGAAAATTGTATTCTGATTATTCAAATTTCCGTATCAACCTATTCTCGGATATTCAAGCGAAAAACGGATCTGTCGATAAACTATTAATATTTAGAAAAACCCAAAAATTACTGGATAGATTTCTATTTCTTTTCTTTGCCGAGGATAAAGGCTTGGTTTCACCAAACTGGACGCGGAAGATCTTAAATGATTGGACAGACTTAAAGGATAAATTTGATAACTATGTCCCCCTATATGACCGTTTTCGAAAGAATTTTGAGTACCTAAATTCGGGCTTTAAAAGCAAGGACATAGATATATTTGCTTATAATGGAGGATTATTTGCTCCAGACCCCTTATTAGATTCCTTAGTAATTGATGATCAAATCTTGTATAATGGCTCAATTAAATTGAGCAATTACGACTTTGATACTGAAGTTGATGTAAATATTCTTGGACACATCTTCGAACATTCATTAAATGAGCTAGAGCATATTCAAGACGAGGACACAAGCCTTCATCTTGAAAATATATCTAAACGTAAAAAAGATGGTGTCTTCTATACGCCTAAATACATTACAAAATATATCGTAGAAAATACTTTAGGTGCTATATGCAATACTGAAAAAGAAAGAATTGGTATATCCGATGAAGACTTTCAGTTCATTCCATCAAAAGCCAGTAAAACACTCACGAAAAAAAGAGAATTTCAGAACAATCAACTAAACCAATATAGAGAGTGGTTACTTAAGTTAAAAATACTTGATCCATCTTGCGGTTCAGGTGCGTTTTTGACGCAGGCGCTTGATTTCTTAACGTTTGAGCATCGTAAGATCGATGAATTAAGAGCATCGTTGTTAGGTGGTAGCATTGTTTTATCAGACATTGAGAACACAATATTAGAAAGGAATATTTACGGAGTTGATATTAATGATGAAGCCACTGAAATCGCTAGATTATCATTATGGATTAGAACGGCAAGAAGAGGGCGTAAGCTAAATAACCTTAATAACAATATCAAAACTGGAAATTCATTAATCAACGATCCATTAGTAGCGAATGAGAAAGCATTTATCTGGCAAGATGAATTTAAGGAGGTATTCGAACAAGGCGGCTTTGATTTTATTATTGGTAATCCTCCATACGGGGCTCAGGTACGTGAAATAGAAAAGAGATATTTTGACATTAACTACACGATTACTCAATACAATTATGATACATACAGTTTTTTCTTCGAGCTGTGTATGAAACATCTTCTTAAGTCAACCGGACTTTTAGGCTTTATTACACCCAATACTTTTATGGTACTTGAAAATGGCGAGAAATTAAGAAAATATCTATTTATGGAGAATAGGGCTATCACTTTAGTTGAAACGCTAGACGCCTTCAGCGACGCTGTTGTGGAAACAATGGTTAGCATTTTCTCTAAGTCACTACCTAATTTAGATGATCAGATAAATATCCTGACCAAATCTAAAGCAAATGGAGATCTTCCAATTGAAAGTTATAACCAGAACTTTCTCGCTTTAAAGGACATATTAAATGCAAATAAATTAATTACAAATTATAGAGCCTCCGCAAATAGCTTTTTATTAAGGAAGAAGATATTTGCGGACAGCGTCCCCTTAGTTTCTATAGCAAAAATCATAACTGGTGTTAAGCCGTATCAAGTCGGAAAAGGAACACCCAAGCAAACAAGGGACGTTGTTAATCAGAAATCCTTTACAGCATATGAGAAAAAAAGTGAAAAGTGGTTGCCTGTAATTAGAGGCACTCAAGTTTTGAGATATAAATTATTGAACAATAATGAATTTATATATTACGGCCCATGGCTAGCTGAACCGAGGACTATTGATATATTTAAAGGTGAAAAACTGTTTATTCGAAGGACAGACGACAAACTTCTGGTTGCATACGATGACCAAGATAGTATCAGTATCAATTCCGCGCACGTATTGAAAATTAGAAATACGGATGAACATGACTATAAAGCTCTTATGGCCTTGTTAAACTCCAAACTAATGAGGTGGGTTTTTCAATTTGAAAATTTCCATATGGTAAATAAGCCGTTGGCAGAAATCAAAGTAGTATTTCTTGAGAGGCTTCCAATAAGAACAACAAGCAATTCTGAGTTTCTTCACCAACTGGTATCTGATTTATCAAGATGGATGACTGAATTGGAGAAAACAGAAAATTCATTCCTGTCTATTCTAAGTAGTAAGTTTGAGGATTCTACCTGGCTTAAAAAGTTTAAGAATTGGACGAAATTGAGTGAGACAACTTTTCTAAAATATATTGAATCCCAAAAAGTTATTGTATCAAAGCAAGCAGAGTGGCTAGATTTTTTTCGGTCACAAAGGACAACGGCACTACTATTAGAAGAGCGGATTGCCTCAACAGAATCATAAATTGACGATGCGATTTATAAGCTTTATAATCTTAGTGAGGAGGATATTAAAATAATTGAATCCTAATGGTTAGCAGCATTCGTCTCACAAAACGAAGTTTTACATTTGGAGTTGGCCCTTGAAGTAGGTTGATTTGTAAATTTATTTGCAAACTGGAGCCGAATTTTGTTGTCTTAAGGATCGAATGATTTCATATCTTGAACTCTTTTATTTCTATAAAATCTACTCGCCACCTCATATATATTCACTCCTTCTGCACAATAACACCGAACCCGTATGATTAAACGCCTAACAGACACTGACCAATTAAAACTTAAAAATTTAAATCTTTTTAGGCTCGACAACAATTGGTTCATGGTACTATACCTCACTAGCATATTCCTCTTCATTTACAGTTTCTTTTATCCTTACTTCGGTTGGAAACACAAGCCATTGAATCCCCCGACAGAACTAAATGAATACTTAAGGCAGGTAAGTAGAATGATAACATTCTGCTCTCCAATGTATTTAATCGCTATCTGCAATTTCTTAATTAAGGCTGGAGAACTAAAAAAAGGGATAAAAATTATAAATGTAGCTGAAGTCAAAGTTAAAATGCGATTAATACTCAAACGAAGGTTTATACTATTTACGCCTTTCTTAGTGGTCGTATATAAACGACCTCTACAACATCAGGACTTAAAAAATGGGAGTAAGGTCAGAATGGAACTAACATATTTTGGCCGACTCCTAAATTATGAAGTTTTAACAAAAATTTAGACTTGATATCATTTGTGAATTTTGGCGGTTGACGTGGTTACAAAGAGTGTTGTTCGCTAAACTATGTTAGTGCAATTCAAATGAAGAACGCTCTAAATTTAGCACTTTTACCACCCATGAATCTAAATCTGAAGCTTGAAGACCAGATTTCCTTATATGTCTTAAATTGGGTGAACTTAGTTCTTTTTAAGAATCAGGGGCTAGCAAGGAATTATCTCAAAGAACGAAGCGTTGACGGCTTCGATTAAATTGGCCCCTTCAATCAATCCAGTATTATTACATCGGTCAGAACTTCATTTTTGAGTTGGCTTGTTTGTGGTTGTTGAATCTTACACTATTTTATAAATAGTATTATATTGCATACCTAGTTCTAAAATTAGGAGGAAGCATATGCTATCTACAATTATATTGCTCTCACAGCATTTATGATTCATTTGAGGTAGCAAATTACATCCCACAAAACAATGCTGCCTATTGGAATGCAGATTCTGACAGGTGTTTCATTGAATGGTCTTGCACACTTATTTATCATGCCGCAACAGAAAACTTTTTTATAAATATGGAAATCTATTACAAAGTCTGGGTTGATGCAATAAGAAAAGTGAAGTCAGCTCCATCAAATAAAGGAGTCTGGGGACTATATGCGATGATCTACATGTCCATTGTTATGTCAATGAATTTCATTTTTCTGGTTTTAATATTCGAAAGATCGATTGTGGGGTGCTCCCTTTATCTGCTTGATATTGATATCTTTCCTTCAGAGAATTTGAATATGTTTTTAAGTTTTTTCATACGATTTGTGTTGCCGTTTGTGCTTGTGAACTACTTTCTGATTTTCTTCAATAAGAGATACGAAAAGTTGCTTTCAAAATATGAATCGGAAAACGGTAAACTTTTTGCCAGATATTTTATAGGTTCTTTATCCATTCCGCTTGTCGTTCTATGGATAGGGATCTTGTTTAAATAGTTTAGGTCGCGTGCTTTATTAAAAGATTAGTTCTAACTAAATAGAAATCAAGACACCAGCACCATTTCGACATTAGAAAACTGTTTGTCTCAGAAAACGAAGGCTTCTCTCCTAACCGCCTATATCGCTGGTCTAACAAATAAATTGAGGCACTGAAAAGGGACCATGATCTGTGATCAAAGTCCCCGAAAATTCCTTCTTTTGCCTTTCTTAGTACGGGTTAGTAAACCAAGATTATTTCTTAGATCGATTTTCTCTCTAGTGTTTGAACCAATATAGTTCAGGTGCATTTAAGGCTGTCTTCGAAATTATCTGCTTAATAAAGATATTTCACCTCTACGTATGAACAACAAGAATGAGGACTATAAATCGAAAAACGTTGGTGGCACTGTGTACGATTTCTCCGGATAAATATCCCAATCCTGAAGTTCATCTTGCAATGTTTGTACCTCAGACGGTTCAACTTTAACCAAAGCCATTTTTGGCATTAAGCTACTATCAACCATATGGCCCCCATGGGCACTGATTGCCATTTCCACTTTTTCCGAGTCTGGATAGGTGTTGCCAATGTGTTTAAATATATAATTCATCAAATAACTAACATCCCTTTTCCTTCAAAGTTAGGACCAAATCCCATGGACCGTATATTTTTTGATAAAAATTTAGTCATTTCATCTGCCCTAACTTGATCTCTGGGCAATTCTAACAAATGCTGTTCATTTGAGAGCAACCTTGCAGCTACGCCAGTTGCTGCTGGACAAGACATGCTTGTGCCATCCATTACGGCGTAGAGGTCATTTGGGTAAGTAGATACAATCCCTACACCTGGGGCTATCAGGTCTGTTTCCATACCAATATTTGAAAAGTCGGCTAAATAGTTATTCTGATCAACTCCAAAAGGCGCCATTAAAGTAGATGATTGTGTACTGTCAGCCGGGAACGTATCTATTCTACCCATAGCTGAAATTGCAATGGAAAGGCTGTAAGAGGCAGGAAAACTGATTTGTTTTCTTCCATCATTTCCATTGGCAGCAAAACACAAAATACCATTTTTATAAGCCTCTTTGATATAAACAATTAATGCCTCATCCTCACTAGCTTCACCAAGGCTTAAATTGATAAGGTCGCACTCATCTTTTATCGCTTGATCCATAGCTTTCATAATGGCAAAATTAGAGGCAGAATCACCTTTAGAAAACACTCTATAACTCATAATTTCTACTCCCGCTGCAACCCCTGAAAGCTCGCCACTTGCAGCAATAATTCCTGCAACATGAGTACCATGTCCCTGTCCATTGTCAGTATACTCGCTTTCGTCCTCACCTACAACAAAATTTTTGCCTCCTTTAACGGGTAAATTCTTATGGGGTCCGACCCCGGTGTCGATTATACCCACTCTAACCTTTCTTGTAAGTACTGGTAAAGTAGAAGTATCATAAAAATGACGCAGCGAGTCTTTATCGCGCAATTCTATCGATTGAAGTTTAATTTTAAAACCATCTGTTAGCCTAACATTTTTTCGGTAATAACCCCAGTAGCTGTGTTTAGGATATACATAAAGACGTTGAATATCGTTTGCACCCAGACGCAGTTTCACAATTCCTTGATTATTGGTATTTCCTTGTGCGCCGGTTCTTGATTGAAAATCTGTAAATGCGATAACCTGTATATCTTTGATAGGCGTATTGCTATTGTCAGTGATCAAAACAGAAATGGCAGAGTCCACCTCTGTATGTGCAACTTTTGTTTTTATCATTTCATGAATAAATAACGCTGGGCGATAAAACCGCTCATGGATCATTCGTAGACCCGGATAGGAGAACCGAAAATCTGCAAGTTGTTCCGTATTTAGGCTTACTAATTTTGCCCCATTATCTTTGATAGAATCAAGGACTTTCAATTCAATTTCGGTAGTAGGTACACTTTCCATACTTCTGACGTTCAAATTTAAGGTTGACTGAATGTCAACTTTGTTATTCAGACTCTTGAGGAAACTGGCCACGTTAGGGCTCTCTGCCTCACTCATCTGGGTACTTGACGCTGGCATTAAAATGTAGTTTTCAATCGTATTTATGTGCCTTTTCATAATTAGAATGATTAATTGTCAATTAAACCAGAGAGAGTTAAATGTTCGTGGAGATGTTAATGTGGGGCGGTTTGCTGCTGCAGCTGGGCCTTGGGTAACGGGAGTACTTCCTATAGCCGCATTGGTGCCTGAGACTGTTCCATAAATCAAAAAGCCATTAAATAATGCTACAATATATTTAACGTGTTCTGCCTCCACTTGAGCCTGTACATTTGGGTCGAATTTTGCTAAATATGCACCTACGAGCGATACTAATATGGAGACTAGAAGCGCTAGAAATTTCGGATTGTAATTAAAACTAGCTTGGACTGCCCCACAAATCAAGTATACAATTGTAGTTGCTCCTGCCAAGGTGCCTAAGGTTTGAGTCGTAAAGAACTCACCTGGGAGTCCACTTAAGATAATTGGTAATTCTTTCATGATCATATTATTTATGGTAAAACTTTAATATTCATTTCCCTAAAAATTAAATTGAATTCCGATGTAAGGCTTCGGTGGCCAAGAGAATTCAGTTTTAAGATCTTTTTCAATGTCATCGGTTCCGGAAACCCGGTCACCTACTTTCAACTTATCTAAGACTCTTATCCAGCTCATTGCAACGCCTCCTGAGAGAGCAAGCCTTTTCAAGCCATTAATACTACTTCGTAGTCCAAAGCCAGTAAGTAGCGTTGGTACACCGGAATTAACGCCTGCTCCAATTTGGTAGAATGGATGAAGTATAGAATTTTCGATGAAATAATTTAAATTCAACATTGCTGCAATATTTAAATTTCGAAGCTTGTTTTCGGTGGGGGTTCCAACATATTGTTGGCCAGTAGAATCAGAGGTTGTTCCATAAGTATTGTATTTCAAGAAAGTAAACGCCGTACCAACGGAAACTTCAGGAACGAAACGCTGAAACTTTCTTATCCTAATGGTCTTACTTAGAATTTCCTCTGGCTCCCTGGAAACGATTTCCAGCTGATCATCCAAAACAAGTGGTCCTTGTTTAAATGTGATGGAGTATATTGAAATATTGCCTTCTTTAGCAACAACTTCGTCAAGCTGATTCCCCTTTGGATCGCCTAGTTTAGTGTAATTGTTTGCTTGGGATTCAATTAGATCCCTAGCAATCTTTAAATTTAAAAGTCGTTTTCTTCGCTCCTTATAAACGACTGTTACCTGATCCAATATTTGATTAAAAATATACTTTCCAACAAATGGGGAAGCAGTGTCTGGACAATTGAACCGCTTAATTTCCTCTCTTAGGTTATTAATATTAGCATTAATTGTTTCAAAGGTGGTCGCAATCTTTTCTATATCAACATTAATCTTTGAAAGGCTGTCTGTTGGTCTTTCGGAAGAAAAATCAAGTTTAGTAAGTCTGGTGAAAATGTTTGCAATTGGAATTTTCTGATCCACAGATAGACTTTGTCTGATAATGTTAAGCTTGCTATTAAGCTTATCAACAGAACAGTCGGAGTTGTTATTACTTGCTTTTTCCTGATTAATAAATGATTCAGCACCAGTCGACTGCTTAAATATCGAAAGGTCCGGTAAAGAACTAATAATTCCGGTCAAAGCAGAGAGGGCTGCCTCATTTATCGGATCAGCGAAAACCTTGCTTGAGGTCTTGACACTAATGTTTAAAGGATTATAAGGCCATAAAATCATATTGACCGCATTTTTCCGAGGCATGAGAATCGGCGAATCAGGCAAACTCGTAAAATCTAAATCGGTGATATATCGACTCAGGTCATACTTCAAAATGTTCTGGTTATTAAACTGGAGGTATATTTTTTCTCCCGATTTAATAGGCATTCCACCTTCAAGAACATCACTGGCTTTTTGGGCAAACGCTGCGAAAACACAAGTTACTGACAGCACTATGGTAATAAACATTTTCATAATAGCAATAATTTATCTGATGTTAACACGGCTGTAAAGATTTGATATTCAGCCGACACAGTCAAATTTCATTCGATAAGCATGAAATTTTTGGTATATTAATGCCTTTATTAATAGGGTGTTTTTACGGTTAGTAAAAGGGCGTTTTATAGTGTTCTGGATATTATAACGGTGTCGATATTTACATTAAAAAATTAAACAATCAGATCATGAAAGCAGAAGAAAAAAAGGACGTTGAGATAGCCTCAATACCATTCGAGCAGTTGGTAATTATGGTTAATGAATATGCAAATCATACCAAAGATGACTTAGATCGGGCCACAAACAAACAAGTAAAAAGTGTTTGGTTTCCTATAAGCCAGATCACAAGAATTTCTGAGCAGCTCGTGAGAGAAAAAGCTGACGGTTTGAGAATCTATTTAGGTAGATATCCAAAAGATGTAAGCAAATTTAAGGATCCAAAGCCTATTCCTGAGACCAATACAGTTATCTTTGTCTCTACTTATGCCGTTGACGGGTATCATCAAGATTATTATACTACTCTAAATCCAATCATTCCCGAGAACAGAGGCGAGCAATGTCAACCAAAATGTGATGGGACTTTAAATCCAAAACTATTAATTATTTAAGCGCAAATATCTTAATAGAGCTGATTAGTACTGTGATTGCTATACTTTGCTTAAGTAGCGATAACCGGTTTGCCTGGAGAAGTATGTTATCCTTCATGGTGGTAACTTGTATGACAGAGATAGCTGGCAGGGCTTTGGCAATTCAAAAACACGATAACAATTGGCTATACAATATTTACCTGATATTTGAAGCATCCGTCACGATGGTGATGTTCGATCACTTTCTAAACGAATATCAAAGAAGTAGTAGGCGGATAACTTTCAGTTTAGTCCCTTTACTGCTTTTATACGTGTTTGAAGTTGATCGTCATGGTCTATACCAATCCCATGCGATCACTATTAATGTAATGTCAATCCTATTCACTTTTTATGCCTTGTTTTATTATCATCTGCTGCTTAGAGACGATGCTTACTATGATTTACTTAAAGATCCTGCTTTCTGGTGGGTAGCAGGATCTTTATTTTATTATTTTGGAACTACAGCATGTAATATATACTTCTTAATCTTCATTGATGAAAAAAGTGGTTTATTGACAAGTAGAAATTCGATTTATACATCGATGAATATTATTTTATACAGCTTCAGGAGTTATTCATTTTTATGCAGATATCAGCAAAGGAAATTAACACCTTAATCACGCTTATAACCCTCGTCTTTATTCTTGTACCCGCATTCTTACTTCTGTATATTAGGGAGTACAACCGGAGAAAGAAAAAACATATAGACGAGTTAGAAATATTGCAACACACCTTCAAGGCTGAGTTACAAAAAACACAGATGGAAGTACAAGAGCAGACGATGCAAACTATAGGTGCCGACTTGCATGATAATGTTGGGCAGTTGTTAAGTTTAACTTCATTAACACTTAATTCGATCAATTTCGATGATTTAATTAGGAGCCAGGAAAAGATCAAAACCGCTGTTGACCTTGTCTTGAGGTCTATTAAAGAGATGCGATTGTTAGGTAAATTACTACAGGGAGATCAACTTTTGAGCTTGGGTTTAATACAAGCCATCACCTATGAGATCAATTGGATTGAAAAAACGGGTTCACTACGAGTAAACTTCACGGAAGCTGGCGATTTTGAAGGCGATAAAAACGTGGAAAAGGATTTGTTTATATTTAGAATCCTACAGGAGTGCCTCAACAATGTAGTTAAACATGCTTGTGCCAATACGATAAACATCACGTTAAGTTATCATAAAGAAACAATTAGTTTGGTAGTTTCAGACAATGGGATTGGGTTTGTTGGAGAAAAAACATCATTTATACAATCTGGAATGGGCCTAAAAAACATTCAAAAACGAGCAGACATACTCAAAGGAGAACTATCGATAGTGTCTAGTATTTCTAGAGGTACAACTATTAGCTTAACAATTCCATATCCATGAAAGAAGACCAAATTCTTATCGCCATAGTCGATGACCATACTTTGTTTAGAAATGGTGTGGCAGGACTTATGAGTGAATTTAATGATCTACTTGTCAGCTTTGAAGCGGAAAGCGTTTTGCAGATGCAACAAATGCTACTTCATAAACCAGAACCGCAAGTGATTCTTATGGATATAAATATGCCAGGTACCAATGGGTGTGAAGGCACAACTTGGTTAAGAGCCACGTATCCAAACATTAAAGTACTTGCATTAAGTATGTTCGAGGATGATTTAAGCGTTATCAATATGATTAAATGCGGTGCTTGTGGTTATGTTGTAAAAGAGTCCAAGCCAAGTGAATTGTGTGAAGCAATTAAAACAGTACACCTAAAAGGGGTATATATAAATGAAATGGTTTCGGGCAAGCTTTTCCGTTCAGTAAATCAGGACGACAGCGATAAAGGTTTGTCTAATAAGGAAGCGGAATTCCTTAAGCTTTGTTGCTCCGAACTTACATATAAAGAGATTGCCGAAAAGATGTTTGTGAGCCCTCGAACGGTTGACAATTACCGAGAATCTCTTTTTGCGAAGCTCCAGCTAAAATCGAGGACCGGTCTGGTAATCTATGCAATTCAACACCATATTTTTAAGATTTGATATCCAGGTCTGAGTACGTCCGATTCTTTTTGTCTAATTTTTCGCCTTGACCCGTCTCTAAGTTCAATATTGAAGGCTGAAGCAGATGGCAAACTGGGAAAGAAATGGACGTATGCTCCCAAGCAAGTGCAGACACTTTTGCTTTTATTTGCCAAGGACGGGATCTCAAAAACGATTGGAAAGGCTATTACTTTAAATCCGGTGACGACAGACACTTCATTTGAGCAACATTTAATAAGGTTGCTAGATTTTAATGTTAAGAGAGTTACAACCAATTAGTATAATTGATACTCAGGGTAATAATTTAGGGAGATATGGGATGCTGGCTGTTACCTACAAGCTTCAGAATTTCGGTCAGAAGTCGGTTCTAACTAACAGGGTTACCAATATTTCGGCCTTAAATAGGGATATAAGCAAAAGGGACTGCGATTAGTGATCATAGTCCCTCCCATTAAGTTAACGCTCTCAATTGCTAAAGCGTTTAAAAAGCTTAAATTATTGTGTACATCTATAAGTTTATTTTTTAGTAATCTAATCATCTGTCTCAAAAAACGAAGATTTCCCCCTCATGAGTGTAAATGCGAATATCTCATTAGTTAGCCGGTGAGCCCAGCTTTTCAGCCAGTATGGAACTGATGATTTCATTTTTGCTATATATCATTAAGTGACCGCCGTTTTCTACTTCAAGATCAGCTTTAATAAATGCGAACGGGAAAATGCGGTCAGCTGTACCATGAAGTTGGTAAATATCCGTCGGCCGTATTTTCTGATCCCAATTTGTAATCTTCGAAATTGCCCACTTCAGAAATCTCGCATCCGTGTCTTTTAGAATTTGTGTTAACAGCCGTTTTTCCTCATCGGTTTTTGTTCCAAAAAACCAAAATGTCAAAGCTGTTGGTGCTTTCAAAATCTTAACTGGGACTAGTGTATAAATTTTTAATCTACCTAATATTTTATAATACCAAGGGATTTGGGCATCTGTTGAAGCACTAGAGATAATAATCGTTTGTATTGGTTTCATAAACTTATTAAGCTCGACTGCAACCATACCTCCAAATGAAACCCCAACTAAACAGAACGGCTCCGCTTCATCTATTTGCCTGGACAGACGTCTAGCATAAGATGATAAATCTTCATTGGAAATAGGTGAGATCCATTCTATATGTTTTATCACATGACTATCTGAAAACACTAGTTTTGAAAACACTCGTTTGTTGGCTCCAAGTCCACTTATTAAATAGATATTCATTTTCAATCTTTTGGACATCCCAATAATAACATTAATAAGGCAAAGTGTTTAAGACATATCTCCAAGCTTAGCTAAATTACTCGTGTTTGTGGTAATATTGCTTCTGAAAGGAGGATTAGAATTAGTCGCAGAAAACGAAAATCTAAAAAGCAAAGTGCTTACTTCTAATTCCGATTTGATTGACCTCACCGACGTCATGTTTTCCTTTGAAGTATTGGAAATATCCAAGATGGTTAATAGCTTTCATCAAGGATTTTAGTTGAATTCCGAATAATACGTTGTAACAAACTGCTTTGCTCAGTTATTATCTCAGCGTCCGCTCGCATACCATCCTTTAACACTATTTTTCGAGTTTTATCCTTATTTTCAAAATGATCAAAACTAACTTTTGCAATGAACACGCTATCTCGGTATGCCGCATCTGATATGTAGGACAATCTTCCTCTTATCATTCCATATTGTTCAAATGGAAAACTCTTCAACTTCACCAATACCTCATTTTGTGTCTGAATTTTACCTATATTATTTTGAGGAATTTGCATTTCGCCAAAGAAATCATTGCTTCCCGGGTTGATAATAAATATCTCTTGGCCAGACTCAACGTTTTGATTTTCTTGAATAATTCCGGCGAAACTTAACTTTCCTCCGATTGCTGCTATTAATACATGCTGCAAGACCCAATCTTCAATTTCACTAATACATTGATTTAATGACTGGATAAATTTGACTTGTTCTTTAGATATAACATTTTTAAGATCAGATAGTTCCTTCTGTTTACTATTTAAACTATTCCGATTATTTAAAATTAAGCTTTCTGTTTGGTGCAGTGGATACTGCGAAGCAAGGAATTTATTCTCTACGGATATAAATTCACTGCGAGAAATCATTTTATTTGAATACAATTTTTTATATGATTGATACTCCTTTTCATTATTTTCATATTCAAGTTGCTGAACTATTTTCTGCTTGATAATTTGAACTTTTAACTCTGCTATATCTTTAAGATCACGATTTAAAAATGAGATCTGGGTCAGATAATAACCATTCTCTTGTGTAGACTTATACTCCAAATATTGATCATAGAACCTTTGATACTCTGCTTGTACTTCACCAAGGTTTAAGTTACTTGGTAACATGAGATTAGATTTATACCTACTATTTAAATCATTCTGAGTTTTTTTTAGCATTTTTAAAA
>Ga0308160_10003013_pt1 | contig 19500 bp, 15 predicted proteins | sample PhyFR1_FD_201036 | JGI IMG/M metagenome (GOLD analysis project Ga0308160, IMG submission 201036) | Phyllosphere microbial communities from UC Gill Tract Community Farm, Albany, California, United States - DLSLF.R1 | ecosystem: Host-associated > Plants > Phyllosphere > Unclassified | place: USA...
TCCGGGCGACCGCGATCACATCGCGGCGGAACTCGTCCGGATACGCCTTCACCATGGCGCACATCCTTCCAGCAGGAGCCAATGCCCCTACCTCTCAGGAGTCAACCGAACCTGCAGCAGTCCCTATTGGGCCAGCCGATTGACGCACGAGGGTAGGCGAAGGGACGGCGCCGGGGAGTCCAGAGCGGGTGGCAGAGCCGTTTCTAGCGTCGTACGGGCTGCTAAGGCATGGATGGTCGTTGTTCGATCGTCGCTGCGAAGAGCCTACGAGCACTTCGCGTTGCCGTCCGCTAGCCGATCCCTAAACGAGGTCGATGCGCGTCGCGTCGGGTTGCGGAGGGCATGACTCAGGCCCTGACGGCGAGCGAGCAAGAATCCATGGTGCGCTGCCAACGGGCCCGGAGATGTCGTGCCCAACTTGAACCACCTGCCGCTACCCGCGGATGCTAAGTGAACGCAGTGCACGCAGTTTTCACGGCACGCTGGCCTATTGCGCGATGAGTCAACGCGAGCTGCATCTCATGCCTTGCCGCTGCGACCGTTTAGAGTGTGGCGTTTGCTTTGACGGGGATACCGACCTTCATGCCGAGGCGCCGGAGGAGGTCGTTGCGCTTCCAAACGCTTGGGTCATGCGTGTCCGCGTGCCCGAAAACAGACCCTGGCACGACGATTCGGGTGACGTTGGGCGGGAGTATTCTCATGTGCTGAGGCTGGCAGCTGAGGAAAAGGATGAGGTCCCACTTGAGGCGGACGTCCCAGACCTTCCCGACATGGCCGATGCCGGAAAGCACACGCGGACTCAACGGCGCGCTGAGCATGACGAGTTCGTTAACCCGTCCGCCGAGCTCCGCTGCAACGGCGACCACCTCGGCGCCGTAACTATGCGCGAACACGGTTTGGAGTCGACGACCTCCCCAAGTGTTGAGGCGTCGTGCTGCGATAGCGCGCTGATTCGTGCTTAGTGCCCCGCTCCACGAGAAGAACCGATTGCCAGAGTACGGAGGGCGTGAACTCTCGGCCCGGAGAAACGCGTGAAACTCACCTCGATTTGGCTCCCACCAGTCGCCGTTCCAAGCGTTCGTACCGTGGACGATAGTGTTCTCGGAAGCCAATGGGGACGCTGGCGCGCCCCACGGTCCGCCCTCGTCCGTGTCAGTCATGGGCGCCGTCTCGAGCTCCAGGTCATCATCTGCGGAAGAGGCCCCCGCTGCGCTGAGGATCGTAGACAACACCGGGTCATCAGACCGTTCCGCCGCTGCCATGACCCGGCGGGCCGCTAATCGGCACCAGGCAAGGACCCGTTCGGGTGCGGAGGACCGCACTTCCGGCCATTCACTGATCAACGCCTGCTGCTCCACGGAGATCGGTTCAGTGTCCCGGGTTCCGCTTGTTATCGATAGACCCGCTTCGATGTTGTTCTCCAGCGAGACGGCGGCGGCGGCGGCCGGCCGTTCGCGACCGGCAAGCATGATGCACATGAGCACTGCCAGCCGGAGGTCTCGATCGCCAGACCGGAAACGTTGCCAGATCAAGTCCGGTTGATCGCGATCGAAGAAGCTGGCGAACGCTGTCATCCGAGTCGCGTCCTGCAACCAGGCGCCTGCAGGATCGTCCACATCTTGGGCCTGGCGCTTACTGCTCAGGTACTGGTCGGGGAGCCCCAGCTCGATCCCAAGTTCATATAGCCCGATGAGCGGCCGACGATTCTTCGACCTGAACAAGCCTACATACGCGGCCCTGAGGGCCCCCGTGGCATCATCGCCTGGTGTTTCGCTCGTCAAGGGTGCTTGGCTTCGGAGCTCCCCGCGTTCAGGTGGCAGATCACTCATCGGACCGCTCCCCCGGTCTACCAAGCGGTGTCAAGTGCTCGATCATGGTCATGTTCCCAATCGCAGTTGTGAAGTCGCACTAGTGAGACCGACCCTGGTCCGGTCTGCGGCGTGCCCGAAGAAGCGAGCCTGGGGGCTGAAGTGAATTACCGCGAGCCTAACCTGTCACCGTGGACCGACGGGGCCAGCTCCCAACCAAGCCGTTGGGGATTGATGAAAGGCTCATAGCCCCGACGCAGCCGCATGCCGGCGCGTGCGCCCTTCGAGTTCGTGACTTCATGTAGGCGACGGCGGCTCCATCTTTCACGATCTCTTAAGCAGTGCGTGCGGATTCTCGTGTCCACCAGCCGGTCGCCCAGCGGACACCAGAGGCGACGACGGTGATTGTCGCGAGCGGCTCGCTGACCATCTCACTGGCCGATCGGCGTCCGGACACGGGAATGACTTCGAGTGGTTTGAGCAGAGGGGTTCCGGAGCTCGCTCGTCATCCGCGTCCGGAAGCGGCTCGAGTGTTCGAGCGCGGCTCGATGAGTGGATCAACTCCCCTTCGTGAACCAGCGCCGAAGCGGCCCCAGAAGTGACCTCCCGGTTTCTTCATTCGATTTCGCTGAGGTTCTCGGTGCCAGGGACTGCCGTACACCGTGACCTGCCGCCAGCTGCCGACGCGCCTGATGCAACGCCTCGGCAGAGCCATAGTGCTCCAGGCACAATGCCGTGATCGCATCGTCCTGCAGCCCGCTCGCCTTGTGCCAGCGCGCGCGATCGACTCCCCCGACTCCCGGAGAGCCAGCAAGCACGACGCTCGTCTGAGCGAGCGCCAGCGCGGACAGCTCATCCCCGAGGTCTTCGAAAGGAACCCATGGTGGCAGCAGCTGCAGCAACGCCGGCGTCCACCCCGCCTTCCGCATCTGCTCGCTGGGCTGCACGAACCCTCTAGCGTCAACGTACGGCGCACCTACGTCCCAGTGCTGTCGCAGAGCGAAGGGCCGCGTCTCTTGCGCGCGAGTGAGCGAGATGTTCTTCTGCACGACTCGAACGATCGTGGCACTGCTCGCCATGAACACATCCGCGAAGCCCGCATAGTCGGGATCCAGCGACACCGGGCCGATCGGACGGACTTCGTACAGCTCACCACGTCCCAACGGTGTTCGCAGGGCATGCGCGAACGATCGGGCCAAGTCCTTATCCGTGGTGAAGTACACATGATCCGGCGAATGCTGACCCCCAGATCGTAGATCCCAGAAACCGGTTATCCCCTGTCGCGCCGCGGCGTTCTTCGACAGCAGGACCACGCCGACTCCCAAACCTGGTACACCGCCGTGGAAGTAGGTAGTGCTCCGCTTCGCTGGGTTCCCCGAGACCATGCAGTGATTATGGCTCACCGCATACGGGGGTGTTGAGACCGAGACCGACATTCGACAGTAACTCAACGACCGGTCGCACACCGGGTTGTATTACGCCGCTCCCCGCGGCGCCTCGTCGCGTTCCTGGGCCGAGTTGACACTCGGCCGCCTCGACCGTCCTAATAGCCGATCGGCTATCGGACATCAAGGAGCGCCACGCACGGGTGTCCACGAGTCTTTTCTTGACACATCCTTGGGTCGAGGGCAAGGGTGACGGTCGTGGGGACTGATCAAAGGGCGGACTCTGAGGAGCCGCCGGGGGAACGACTTGAGCGCGTCGTGGCCGATTCGCCTGGGTCGGTAGTTTCCGTGCCGGAGCGGACGAAGACGACGCCTCGGATCCTCGCTGCGGTGGCTCTGCTTGCGGGTATCGGCGGCGTCGTGGCCGTGGGGCGCATTGCCGTTTGGAACTTCGTGCTGTCAGCCGCTGTGCGAGCGGCCATGAGTCAATGGCCCGGTTGGTAAGGATCTGAGGAACGTGCACGGTGGCTGGGGCCACTGGAACGTTCGGTGGCCGATCGGCTAATGGGCACCGGAGCCAGTGCTCCTGCGACCGCCGACGACGCTATCCACTTCGCAGTCGACACTGTCCCGTAACCGACCACCACGACGTGAGAGCCGCCGGCTCTTGCGGGACATGGCTGCGAGACCGTCAACGCTGGGTCTGCGGTGGGGGAGTGGTTCGCGCCAGCGCCCCGCTGAGATTGACGGGGCGCTTCTCGCATTCTGTCGAGCATCCGGCTTCGTGAACGCACTAGCAGGAGCTCAGTCGTCGGCCTCCGGTCGCTGGGGTTGGACGAGTCAGTTCTGATCTTTGAGCTCAGGGAGCTCTTGTTGCCACTGCTGCCAGCTCGCGAGGGCACGTAGCAGGGGCTGCGTAAGCTTCTTCACGGTGCCGTTGGCTGTTTGCAGGTCCAGCGGTGTGGCGCTGCTGAAGCGCTCGTACTGGGGTTCGTCGAAGGCGACGTAGTCGTGTCGGAAACCGTGGGAGCGGTCGGCCATCATGGAGCGGGCGCCTACGAGGTTCGTGATACGGATGCCGATGTCCCACGTGCCGTCGTACCCAGTCGCTTCGGCCACGCCTGCCGTGATTCCGAGGAAGTGCCACACGCTGGTCAGGATCCCGCCGTCGAGGACTCGTTGTGTTGGCGGATCGTCGGCGCTCGCCTCAGTCGCACCAGTGATGGTGTACCCGACGGAGGCATCGGTCCCAATGCGGACATCACAGCCGTACGATTCCGCGTCAACGAGCTTCGCGGCCTCCAGGTTGAGGTTGGTCACCGATATCGCACTCGATCGCGGAACCTTCGAAATACCCCCGACGAGGTTGAGCCAACCCGCAAGCTTCTCCGGAACGCTTGATCCAGCGTTCGCCACGAGGTTCAGCGCGTCCGACGGCTGATCCCACACCAACGATTCCGCGAGGCCTGGAGTGGCGCGGCGCGGCTTCGCGACGAGATACAGGTGGCCGAGCCGAGCCTGCGGCGCTGCCGCGGCATCTGCGTCGGGCCGTGCGTTTGGGAACGGGTCTTTGCGTTGCAGGTCTGTCAGCGCGGAGCGAAGCTGATCATCGGCGTTCCGGCGCTGGCCATGCAGTCGAAGGACGTCTGCGTCGGAGAGTCTCCGGTTGGTTCGTTCTCCGCGCCCGTAGTACCGGCTGTCGACCATATGGGGTGCGTCGGGGCTTGCCGGTACGTCTACCCACACGTAGCCGAGGCCTTCTTTGTCGGAGGGAATCTCTCGCGGTCGGACGACGAGTGGCGGGTCGGCGCGGTTCCGAGCTATGTCCTCAATACGTTCGACGACGTCGTGCAGGTCGACAGGTTCGGGATGGAAGGTGCGTGCTTGCTTGTCCTCACGCACACCGATCAGTAGCGTGCCGCCGTCGATCGCGAAAGAAGCGAGGTCCTTCGCCGTTTCCTTGCGTGCGCCGCTGCTGTCGCCGACTTGAGCTTTGAAGTCGAGTCGAGATGACTCGGTGATGTTTCCTTCCGCGAGGGCAGTGACGATGTCGGCTTCGGTCAGGGGAGGCCACGTCATGACGGTCCTTTCGCCGGGATAGATGCGATGTCCTGACCATGCCTACAGCACGCCCACGACGTCCGGACTCCGTGCTCCTAGATCAGCGTGAGCAATCACAGGCTCCCGAAGTCGCCTGCACGGCGTGCGGTAGCGGATCGGCTATCAGACGCTCGCGGCGAGTTCCTTGCTGTACCAGCGGTCGGAGTACGGCTCGTCATTGAAGGGATCGACGCGCGCAAAACCGTTCCGCTCATACATGGCGCACGCCTCCGTGAGGGCAGCGCGAGTGTCGAGCCGGACCGTTCCGATTGACCGCTTTCGGCAGGCCTGCTCGACCTCGCGGAGCAGCTGCGAGCCGATACCCCGTCCTCGATATGACGGCAACGTGAAGACTTTGGTGAGTTCGGCCACGCTGCCGAGGAAGCGAATGCCGGCGCAGCCGAAGGGTCGCCCGCCCTCGACAGCGACGAGCAGCATGCCAGTAGCCCCTTGCAGATCGTCGTAGGGCTCATCTCGGAGCGCCTGGCTCAACTCATCCTCTGTTGCCGGCCGCCCGTACCACCGTGACGCGACGTCGGCCATGTACTCACGAACGATGTGAGCCGCCAAGGCGGCGTCGGCGGTAACGGCCGCGATCGTGAACACGACATGACGCTATCCATCCCGAAGAGCCTCCGGTACCCGATCGCCTACCGGACGTGCCCAGATTTGGTCAGCTGTGTCGATACTGGGTATACGCTTACGCGCTCAACCACGTCAGCTTGTGCGCTTGCATCACCGGAAGGACACAAATTGAGCTGGAACCCGCGCACTGAGGCCGACATCCGAGCGGCGCTTGAAGCGCGCGACGTGTCGGAGTCAAACGTCCTGGACATGAAGGCCGTCATCGGTGATAAGGACTCAGAGCGCAGGGAGACCGCAAAGGATCTTGCGTCCTTCGCGGTCGACGGTGGGGCGCTTCTGATCGGGGTCGTCGAGCACAAGGACACCCGAACATTTGAGGCTGTACCGATCGCGCTTCACGACGTCATCGAACGCATCGAGCAGATCGCAGCCAATCGAGTCGACCCGCCGTTGGTGGTCCGTCCCCGTGAGATCCCTTCCGACAAGGAGGGGCTCGGCTACGTCTGGGTCGACATTCCGGCGAGCCCCGATGCCCCGCACATGGTCGGTGGTCGGTACTACGGCCGAGGCGAGCGTACTAATCGAATGCTCTCTGACGCAGACGTGTTGCGTCTTCACCAGCAGCGGCGGAACGACCGCGAGCGGGTGGCCGAGGCTCTCGAGGACCTCCGGTCTCGCGATCCGTTCCCCGGAGCGCGCGCGAACGGCGACGCAGCTGAGCCTCCACGAGCTCAGTACGGCCATCTGTACCTCGCGGCAAGTCCCCGTCGGGCTCCGGCCAATATCGCGCGGCGTCTGGTGTGGGAAGGCGGACACGAGTTGCTGCAGCTTGGAAGTCAGGTGGAACGCGGTGTCCCGACCGTTCTCAGAGATGGGTTGTCCAAGCTCTCGCCATATGTGCAGCCGCTGCAACGGTCGTCCGCGGCTTCTCTGACCAACATCGGCGGCGATGATCTCATCAGGATTGCGGGCAGCGAGAAGTCGGGCTTCGACCTACGGATTCGCACTGACGGGTCGGTTGGCATCATCGTCACTCGCGTAAGCACGTCATCCGAACGCGGCGACAGCGCACGCGCGCTTGACTCGGTGCTTCTCGCGAGCGCCTGGCGTCTACTTGGCTGGGTCGACGCTGTGGCGCAAGAGACGGGCTACAGCGGGAGCTGGGACCTGGGACTTTACGCCACGAAACTTTTCGGACGACGGTCCATCGTGTTCGCGGACCAAGGGCGCTATGACGGCGACGAAGGACTCGCGTTCGACGAGGACGACTACCGAGCGACCACGAGCGCCACCCACGCCGAACTGGACGAGCCCGCAACGGCGGTCCGTGCACTCGCCGAGCCCTTCCTGCGCGGTTTGGGCACGTGGCAGCACTGGATCACTCGTATCCCAGCGCTTGGGGGAGCAACCTCGTAGGTCAGCGCACCGAACTGTCCCCCGGCTCGTCAGTGCTGGTGCTCTGCGTTGTTCTCATGGGGAGGGTAGGTATCTCAATAGGGGATCGGCTATCGAGGCGGCCTCGGAACGGTCGGGAGGACCGTTGAGCGTGGCCTTCCGTGCGTAGTTCAGATCACCCGGTCGTAGTCGCTGTTGGGTACCGAATGAAGCCGAGGGAGTCATACCGTCCTCGTGCAGGCGCGTGGAACTCGCCGCCGCCTGTCCCGGTGTGCACGACGGCCACTCCGAGCTGTTCGAGACTGGCGAGGACGAGTTCGGAGGGTGAGTGCGAAGATCGCGATATGGACGTCCTCGCTTTGGTCATCTCGGTGCTGTCACTGCTTGTCGCGCTTGTCGGGACCTACCTGACCAACAAGCGGTCAAAGGAAGCACTCGCAGCGTCACAGCGCGCCGCTGTCGACGGGCGATGGTCAGCAACGCAGGAAGCGGTTCAGCGGCTGATCGGATTCGACCCCTCGGCGGAACCTATCAAGGACCGTCTCGCGGATCTACGGATCGCGATGATCGCGCTGGTCGATGACCTTCCCGAGTGGACGGAGTTGGACCGTTGGCTCGAGGCCGAGCGTATTCTCGGCGCGACGTACGGGCGCGTGGTGATGGAGACTCAGGACGCGACGGACGACATCCAACAGCAGGTGCGGAACCTCGAACCGCTGATGACTTGGGCGCAAGCGCTCAGTTCAAACCTGCGGCACTTGAGATCCAATGGGCACGACGCTGCGGCGCTACGAGCCTTGGCCGCCAATGACTCTGCTTTGATCCGGCAACTCCACGAGAAGTACGGATGGGAGCAGCCCCCGACGTCGAACCCCCGGATTCACCCTCTCGGCGAATAAGGCGTGGCCTCTCGGGTGCACCGCGCAGACCGATGCGCTCATCGACTAGCACGTGCCGGTCAGCCATCGGACCGGTGCGCTTTGCGAATGTGGCGGAGGCCCGCGGAGAGCGCATCGTCTTCGGACCGCTTGCCACGCAGCACATCGCGGATAAGTTCCACGAGAGCCTGATCCCGAAGCTCCAGGTTGTTATCGAGACCCGAAGCGCCGACCGCCTGTCGGAACGCACGGTCGCACCGCATCGCACTGGAAGCCCCAGCTGTCGCGTCGAAGTGCGCGGTGTCGCCGCGGTCGACTGCTCCCTGCAGGTCGACACCCCAAGGCGCTGTCTCCACCTGGTAGCCGGGATCGGAAGGTGCATCGGGATCGACAAGGCAGGCATCGACGTCGGTCAGGACCGTTATGAACGCCACTGCCTCGTCACCGCTCATCCGTCCCTCGGTAACCCACCGGGCGAGCTCCCGTACGTACGGGTCCATGACCGCGATCCCCTCGGCGCCAAGGGCAGCGTCCGCCAGCGAAGCAGCTCGTGTTACCGACGGCTGGTCAGCGGTTTGAGGACGGTTGTACTCGAGGAATTCGGATGCGTAGTCCATCGCTTCGGAGGGCCGTAGTTCGCCTGACTGAATCGCCCGCAGCAGAGCTTTGAGGATCGGATCCGAGACGCGCACCGGCAAGTGCTGACCAACGTCATCACTCCCACAAACGCTGTGTCCCTCATGACCCGACGAGTTGTCGGCAGGCTGATCCGTCATCTTGGGCGCCTCTTCTCGTGGGAAGCCTCCCTAAGCCGCTCCTCGCGATGCTCGACGAGCCTCCTGTTGGGTTCGTCGATCGATGAAGTGCGTTCCGGTCTACCTGGCCCCCGCCTATTAGCCGCATCACCCGAGTCGGAACGAACCGGCAGCACGGGCGAGGCGCACCACGTCTTCCGTTCGGCCAAGCCGCAGCGCCACGGCGGGGTTGACGCCCTCAAGCTCCTCGGCCGGTGCGTTCAGCCATACCGCGTCACCCCATGGGTCGACCTGTCTCGGATCGAGCTCAGCGAGCACATCACGCAGCCGGGGCAGGGGCTGCGCGTCCTGCCCGAACTGGAAGGCAGGAAAGAGCGGGCAGCCGTCCGACGAGATAACCTCGAGCACGTCGCCGGTTTGTACCAGCGCATCAAGCGTGACACTGCTCACTTGGAGCCTTTCGAGTAGGGCAGCAGTGTCGTAAAACGGCCCCACCCGTCCGTCCAGGGTGTCCGCGCCGTCTCCTCGGCCTACATGAGCCTGGTCCATGTGCTCAAGGGCGCTCTGATCTGCATCTGGTGGGACCAGGGATCCGAAGGCGAGTTCCTGGTCCTCGAGCCGCACCGCCATGTCGCGGATCTTCTTCAGGCGCGCGAGGCGAGCTGCCTCGTTGTCACCCGGTTCAGTGCTCGCCACGGCTGTTCTCAGCATTGGCTGCGGTCCTTGTTGGGTTCAACGACGCCGTCCTTCGGTCTGGCTCAACGCGCGGTTGCACTCGAGCCCTCCGGCTCGGCATGGGCGGTTCGCTGACGGGGACTTGTCGGTTTCTCCTCGTATACGTGGAGAAGTGACAACATTGGGTGCACTCGACGGTGCAGCCCGTCGTTGACCGAAGGGTGCTGATTACGATGGCTAGTGAGCATGGCGAACAGCGGTCCACGTTGACCGCGCTGTGTGCGACTGCCAGGTCGCACACCATGCCTCTCAAGTTGACACCGTGTGATCGAGGTCCGAGCGAGATTCGCGTCGGATCCTTCCACGTGCCTCCGCGCCGTGCAAGAGCAGGTTCGACGCTCGCTCTCACAGTAGGAGTGCGGCGATGAACACGCCAGCCCCACGGCGCATGGGTCGACCAAAGAAGACCGTCACCGACCAGGCAAAAGCCGACGCCCTTGTCGACGCGATGCGCAGCGCAGAGAAGGTCCTCCGCGAGACCGGCGAGGAACGAGTACGCCTTGGTCTCCGTCCGGGACCGTACCGAGGACAGCGAAGATTTCGACCTTGTCTCCACGGGAGGCAACGGACGTGCCATCTGATGCTGCGGGGCGACTCACTCGCTTGCCTCGCCGAAGATGACTTCTTCTTCCGTCGGCAGCTGACCTCCAGCTCCCTCGTGAGAGTTGGTTGCGGCCGACGGCGAAGCGGGGGCCTTCGACCGGAATCGCCAGCAGCACCGGGCACTCGTCCGTCTTCCATAGCATCGACTCGTACTCGGCTCCTACCCTCGGCGCGCGCATCGCAAAGCGTCGGAATCGCGGTCGCTGACGACATGGCGGTGTAGTGGAGTGACCTATCCGGATCGGCTTGCGTTCAACTCGAGCGGGTATCGAGGAATCATCCACGGCGCACAGCGCCCGACACGATCGCGTAGGGGAAGCCGGCGGTCGGCATGTGCCGCCACATCATGGCGGTAGTCTCAACTTCGAGCAGAACTCAGTGGTGGCGGGCACCGCTAGGGCGGGAAGCAGGGGCGGATAACATGAGTGGCTTCTTCGGAGGACTTGAGACGCCTGATCTTGCCGAGACGACGACGGACCCCAAGCGACTCTTCCGAGCCCTCGCGAAGCCGGCGGGATCACCCTTCAAGTTCCCTCACGACATCCAGTCGGAGGTCTGGGACAAGTGGTTTTCCCGGCGAGACGAAGCCGACCTTGTCATCAAGATGAACACCGGCAGTGGCAAGACGGTCATAGGGCTGACCATCTTGAAGAGCTCGCTCAACGAGGGCTGCGGTCCCGCTGTGTATCTCGTCCCTGACACTCAGCTGGAGTCGCAGGTTCAAGAGACAGCGGACGGGCTCGGCATCGCGTGGACGGACGACCCGCGTGATGCCGATTTTCGTCGAGGACAGGCCGTTCTGATCGTGACCGCGCACACGGTATACAACGGTCTCAGCAAATTCGGACTACTGGGAGCGCCGGGTCGCGCTATAGACGTCGGGACGATCGTGGTCGACGACGCACATGCTTGCATCCCCATCATCCAGGACCAGTTCTCGCTGCTGATTGACCGCGCGGCGCACTCGGACGTCTGGGCTGCGCTATTCAGCCAATTCACAGACCAACTTAAAGAGCAATCTCTCGCTGGATGGAATGGCCTTGTTGAGGGAGCTGGCACACAGTCCGTGCCTCTGCCGTACTGGGCGTGGCAGGCGGGCATCGAAGCCGCATATCGGACGCTTGATGGGCTGCCAAACGATAGCGACGAGAAAAAGTTTGCATGGCCTTTGGTCCGGGATCAGCTACGGCTCTGCGATGTCGCCTTCACGCCGAGTGAGATTGAGGTCCGGCTTCCCTATCCTGACCTGGGAAAGGTGCCGTCGTTCACTTCCGCGCGTCGGCGGGTCTACATGACGGCGACTCTCGCTGACGACTCGGTGCTGGTGACACAAATGGGCGCGGCTGACCGCTGCGTGACAGACCCGATCGCCCCGGATTCAGCCAGCGACCTCGGCGATCGGCTCGTCTTAACGCCGATCGAGACAAGCCGCCGAGTCAGCGTGGACGACGTCAAAGCCTCCGCGAGCCGGTGGTCTCAGTCACGGAACGTTGTCGTCATCGTGCCCTCCCGCTGGCGCGCGCAACAGTGGGAGCACCTCACGGAGGAGGTCCACGACCGAAAAACGATCAAGGGAGTGGTCGCTCGGCTGAAGCGAGGAGAGCAGGTCGGTCTTGTCGTGCTTATCGCAAGGTACGACGGGGTCGATCTGCCGAATGATGCGTGTCGCGTACTCATCCTGGACGGGCTCCCGGAACGTTACTCGCCGGTACAGCTCATTGAGGCGGTCGCCCTCGGAGGCACCGAAGCGATGGACTCTCGCCAGACGCAGCGCATCGAGCAGGGCATGGGTCGCGGTGTGCGATCCACGGATGACTACTGCGCCGTCATCCTGCTGGATCCGCGCCTGGTTGAGCGCTTGTTTGCTGCGTCGGATCGACGCGCGCTATCGCCTGCTACGCGCGCCCAGTACGACCTCTCGATGCAATTTGCAAATCGTGGCCGCGGACAGGAGATGGCCTATTTTGAGGGCGCGGTCGAGGCGTTCCTAGCGCGAGACAGTGATTGGGTGCGCGCAAGCAAGCAGGCACTCGAAGATGTTGTGTACGAACGCGTGGATGAGGTCCCGCAAGAAGCGCGAGCGGAACGCGATGCGTTCGCACTTGCCTTGGCGGGGCGCGACGTTGAAGCTAAGGACAGACTCGTCGGCTCGCTCGGCGACCTTGATGCGCCGACGAGAGGCTGGCTCAAGCAGCGCGCAGCGACCTATTTGAATCTGGTAGACCCGGCCAATGCGCGAGAGTTGCAACGTTCTGCGCGAATTGACAACAACTACATCCTCAAGATTCCCTACGAAACGGCCCTCGCACGGATCACGGCAGTTGGTGACCAGGCGACAGCCGCAGTCGCGTACATGGGCACGGAGTTCGCTACGGCGAGAACTCTAGAGGTCGGCGCAGAGGCAATCCTGCTCGACCTCGTCCCAAGCACTGCGACCAACAGCCACAAGCTATTTGAGAGCGCTCTGCAACGATTAGGGCTTCTTCTCGGGTTTGCTTCCTCGCGGCCCGATCAGGAGACGGGCATCGGACCAGACAACCTTTGGGCGATCGGGAAGGACCGGTATTTCATTATCGAATGCAAAAGTGAAGCGACGGTCGAAGAAGTGTCGCGCGAGTATCTCGAGCAACTTAGCCACTCGGCAGATTGGTTTGACGCCGAGTACCCAGAGGGACGCCACGTCGGCATTCCGGTCATGATCCATCCTTCGAGGAAGCCCATGTGGGACGCGGTACCAAGGCAAGGCGCACGCGCGATGACCTTTGCCCGGCTCGAAGGATTGCGGACCGCAATCTCAGGCTTTGTCGGTGCCATTCAGATCGGTGATGGGTTCCGCGACGTCGCGGTCGTCAGTCGCAACCTGACGCACTTCGGCTTGAACTCCGGCTCGCTTCAGCAGCGTTGGACCGAGGAGTTTCTGCCACCCGCGACCCGTCGCTGATCGCACGGACACGATCGCGTCCTCGCCACATCCGCTCTCGCCTCAGCCTGCGCGAACTCAGCAACTGAACACTGCGATACCGGCGACACGGCTCCGAATGGCTTCCGGGACCTCTACGTCAGTGAGCACATCCAGCACGTAGTCGGGTGCCTCGCGGCGCAGGCCATCGAGAATTTCGGGGTAGTACTGACGATTGAAGTGGCCGTAGTCATCCGGGAGCTTTGCGAAGATTGGTTCAGTTCCTCGCTCGACTTTCGTGCCCGTCGGTCCGCTGAATTGGCCCCTGCGGACCTTCGTCACTTTCTCGAAGACTATTTGAGCGACGCGACGAGCGCCTACCTGTGGCTCGAACAGGAATTGTGCTAGATCCGGCTCAAGATCCTTTAGGTTCGAGTCCCATATTTGACGGATGATGACGTCTGGATCGGCGATTGACTCGAGGGGTAGCGACTCATCCATGGCGATGGAAACTTGAACATCATGCTCGACTGCGAAGTCAGTCACGATGGCCGGGACCAGCGAGACAGTGGAGCGCCTACACGATTCACAGGGGTTGGAATGCTCCTTCTGTCGGCAGAACGCCCCGCCCCGCCACTCCGAGGTCCCCTCGTAGATGGCGTACATCGGCGCCACCTTGAGGTTCCGCCCAGTCTCGATCAGAGCCCGACGCTGCGCTCCCTTGTTGAAGTCGAAGTCAACGTCCCATTTGCTCGGCTTGCGAAGCAAGCGCTTCGCCTGGACCAACATGCCGAACGCCTCGCCTGAGTCGTCGAGCCACCACCACAGCCAGTCGCTGCCCGTGGTTGCCTCTTCGTTCTGTGTGAAGGTTGCAAACTTCACTACGGGAAAGGCGCCGGCCAGGACGATCTGGGTGACTGGAACTTCGTACCATGTGTCGCCGGCCGCTTCGAAAGCGGCCATGTGGCCTTCTGCGGCGATACGTGCTGCCTGGAGGGCGTCGGCAACGGAGGCGTCGGAGGGAATCATGATGAAAGAGTTCCATACGGAGACAACGAGCGATAGCCCCTGGCGTCGCCCGTAGTGCGGCCATGGTGCCTTCGATTGACCATGCCGCTGTCGGATCAACAAGTCCCGCCTCGACAACGTGGCCTCTTGACAAGAATGTGTCACCGGGCCCCGCATGCTTGGCTCCAGTTGACTGTGCTGATTCGCAATGGGGTGCTGTACATGCAACTGTTGCTAAGTCGCGGCGTCGAAGGTGCCGTTTGCGATGTATGCCATCAACGGCGGCAATTCGAACGTATCAGCTTTGGCGGCACGTTCGAGTTCTATCAGCGCAGCATTCCCAGGGTCCAACTCGACAGCGACGGCGATCGCGGAACGCGCTTGCTGACGGTCGCCGTCGGTCCAATGCGCGTCCGCAACGACGAGCTGGATCGCAGAATCAAATCGTGCGGGAAGCTCGAGGGGAGTCTTCCTCTGTCGGAGCTGCTCGAGCCGACGGCCGGCCAACGCGAACAGGTCCGCGCGCGACCATGTGTGTGTCACGTTGAACAGGACGCTGAGCACAAGCGTCTCGATGTGAGGTCCCTCTAGGTCAGTGTGAAACTTGTCGAGGATCGCCTCATGGTTGAGCAGCTTCAAGTCTGGGACGACGAGACGATGCCAGAGCATGTACGCCGCAATCAGAGGGCGTCGCCGCTCGACCTTCGATTCGCCTGCGAGGAGGGCCTCTATTCGCCGCAGCGGGGTGCGCATGTCGACGACAGTCGGCTTTGGCGTGCCCGCGGATTCCGTGAACAACTCCACGACCGCGCTGAACAAGCGTGAGCCCGCGGCGGCATCGAATAAGTCATACCCGGGCAGCCACATGACCGGTGACAACGGCACGCGTACTACGCCGGGCAGCACCGATCGCCAGTTGAAGCTCCGGTCAACCCCGGGCGTGGCCCGACGGACGTAGTTGCGGATCACATGTCTGCACAAGCGGTTCAAGCCCTCCAAGGAGAGCACGTTGAGCTCTTCGATGCGCGCCGTGTCATCGGAGCCGGCGAGGAGCCACAGTTCTGGCGCCAAAGCACGCATCTCATGCAACGACTTGGATCGTGCCTGATATGCGAAGTTCAGCGCGTTCGGGAGGTCCACGCTTCGGATCGGACGTGTCGCTTCGACGGCTTCGTCGCGGTAGAAGCTCGCGTCGACGTGTTGCAGCACGAAGGTCTGGAACTTCCGCCGTAGCTGCAGTGCATCGGCCTGGAGAACAGCCGTCTGAATACGTTCCGCGTCGGAGTTGGAAAGCCCGGCGAGTGCTCGGTCGATGACGACGCGCTTCTTGGAGTCGTAATCGTTCCAGGTCGCGGGCGCGGCTTCGACGTCCACCGCCAGCGACTCCAGTGCAGCCACGAACAGGCTGTACGAGAGGGCGGCGTCAGAGTCGGCGAGGATCGCGGCGTCAACCACGCGTCGGATGGAGCGCATGGCTCTGTCGAACGCTGGACGCTGCATTGCGATCAGTTGCGTCATGAACGTCGAAATCTCTGCCCCGTCGTCTGCGGAGAGATACCGGAACGGTGTCTGCGTTCGACGCAGACGTGGACGCGAGCGAGCATTGCCGGGGTTCGTGGCGTCCCTGATCAGCCGTCGTGCCTGATCCGGATCTCGGACGACGATCGCGTCGGCCATGAACGCGACCACATCGGCGACGTCGTCCAGAAGCTCGATTCCGCCCGTTGCCACGTGCGGCGATACCTCGCCGTTCCCGTCGTATTTGGGGAGTCGATCGGTGGCGCTGATCATGACGGATCCGCCGTCGGTTGAGAACTGCAGCTCGCCAACGGGCAACGACAGATCGTCAGCGGTCCCCCGCATCAGATTGGTGAAGTACACAGCCCGATGCAGGGTCTCGTAGCAGTCCCCGTCGAAATACACGCCGGTCGAAATTTGCAGCAACGTTCCTCCTGAGGCCGATTCAACCGCATTTGCGGGCGCACTGCGACCGTCGACGGCACGCGTCCGCTGCTGCTGAGACTGTCCGCGCATAGAGCTGCCATGTCGCCCTATATCGCAGACCTTGAAGCGGTCGTCTCGCAACTCGAACACATCGTGCACGCGTTCGTGCAGGTGCTCCATTACGTCGCCGTGGTCGTCGGTGACATCGTCTCCGTCGTCGTCGCCATCCGGTCGACTGTCGGCTGGTTCCGCCGGACTGCAGGGAGCAGCACCAGTGGTCCCCGTCATCGTCGGTGACTGTGCTGCGCAGCTGCAATGCACGGGCCACCGTCCAGTCCGTTCACGAGCAGTGGGCGTCGACTCGGCGCTCAACGCGGGCTGCGGTCGACGTGAGCCCGGCAGCAGAAGTGAACAAGTTATTTGGCAGTGTGGCCGGACAGGTATGGGCAGAGGGCGAGCTGGATGACGGTGTGCGGGACTGCTTGTGTGGCAGCCGACAGGTGTTGTCGTCCGCCAGCTAACTTGTCCGACTGCCACGCAACGTGTCTGAAATACGGACGTGGACACGATGTTTGGCAGTACGGACGGGCCACGTTGACCTGGGGTCGGCTCAGTCTTCGTGCGTCGCGAGGCGTCCGTATGGCGTGCGGGAAGTGAGATAGTTCGCGGACCACCTATGTGAGACGGGTTCTCCCCGGAGCAGGGCCGTAGGAGTCCGGGGCAGCCCGCAAGCATCCGGGGGTCCAATGGAGGACCGGCTAACGGGCAGTAGACGTCGGCCGGCTTGCGGGACGCAGTATCAGGCGGTGAGGGCGATCTGGGTCGCGCGGGCGATCACGTCGAGCGGATCCGCTGCGCCAGTGACAAAGATCGTGATGACCGTGGACCAGTGGACGCCGCTGAGTACCGCTACTGCTCCTGCGGTCAATCCGTTCACGAGAACGGTCCCCGCGGTGGTCCATCCATCCGGCACCGATGGGCGGAAGGACCTGGCGGTCTCGCGGCTGGCTGTTATGCCAGGGATCCCGACTGTCAAGCGCGAAGATATACGAGTGACTTCCATCGAGGGCTTCAGCTTCAGCGGATACCGCAGCTTCCCAAGTGACCGGGCCGCCGAGCTCTACCCGCTCGGGAAAATCAATCTCATCGCGGGGCAGAACAACGTCGGCAAGTCCAACATCCTGCGGGTGATCGCCGCGACCTTCGCGCCCGAGAGCGGAGCGGCGTCGGCCTGGGACCGACCGATCGGTGACGCAGAGCACGACTACGCCAGAAGCGTGTTCTTCTCAGAACGAGATGTTCTTTCGTGGAACATCTCCAGAGGCTCGGTGAGCGAGGACCAGCTTCGTGAGTTCATCCGTCTGTTTCGCCCTACTGGCAGTACTCCGGCCGGAATCCACTGGCCCATCGGCGACGCTCGCAAGACCGACCGTGAACGCCTTGAGAGGCTTGCCGCGCGGATCGGATCACCGGAGATTGCACACGACCTCTCCCTTGAGCTCGCTCACGCCGCCGGGGGAAGCCCGGGCGACGACACGTATCGCGTACTCTCCTGGCTCGTTGGCGGCCGTCCGGACCTGCCGACTGCAGTCACCATCGCCGGCAGCCGGTTCATTTCCGACGATGACGACGCTGCTCCCGACCTCAACGGGCGCAGCATCAAGCGCCGGCTGCAGCAGCTGCGGAGCCCGACTACAGAACGTCTCGGGGATCGTCATATCTTCGAGCAATTCCAGCAGTTCGTCCGGACCGTACTCGATGACCCGACCCTGACGATAGACATTCCCCACGACCTCTCGACGATCCATGTCACCCAGCGCGGCCGGACACTCCCCGTTGAGAACATGGGTACCGGAGTCCACGAGGTCGTCATCATCGCCGCGGCGGCCACCGTTACGTCTGACTCCATCGTGTGCATCGAAGAGCCGGAGGTGCACCTGCATCCGATCTTGCAGCGCAAGCTCCTGCGCTACCTGTCGGAGGCCACCACGAACCAATACTTCGTCGCCACGCACTCGGCTCACATGCTCGATTCGCAGCTCGGATCGATCTTCCACGTCACACACGACGGCGCGTCCTCAACCGTCCGATACGCCGGATCGGCACAGGAGCGAGCGGCAATCTGCGCCGACCTTGGCTACCGCCCCTCCGACCTCGTCCAGACCAACGCCGTCATCTGGGTCGAGGGCCCCTCAGACCGCATCTACCTCCAGCGATGGATCGAACAGCTCGAGCCCGGACGGTTCGTCGAGGGAACGCACTACTCAATCATGTTCTACGGCGGCGCCCTGCTGAAAGACCTCTCCCCGCTTGACGCCGAGGAGGTCGATGAGTTCATCTCGCTTCGAGCTCTCAACCGTTACATGGTGGTCCTCATCGACTCAGACAAGAGGTCGGCCCGGGCTGTCCTTAACCCAAGCAAACGCCGCGTCATTGACGGCCTCGCGTCGGATCCCGATACCGGGCTCGCATGGGTCACCGCCGGGTACACGATCGAGAACTACGTCCCCGCGGAGGTCCTCACCGCTGCCATCCACGCTGCGCATCCAACGAGCAAGAAGGTGCAGATGCCGGATCAACACCGATATGAGAACCCCCTGGCCGGCGACCGCATCGGCATCAAAAGCCCAAGCAAGGTAGCAATTGCCAAGAACGTTGCCGCCGTTCGACCTGAGCAGTGGCCATTCCTCCTTGAGAAACAGGTGCGCGCCGTAATCGATCTCATCGACCGAGCAAACAGCCATCTTTGACCGCCATGAGCAGCAGGAGCTTGGATCGATCGCTAGTCGATCGTCTATCGAGACCCAAGTTCATCAGCAACAGGCGGGCCGGGCTCGTCCACGTCCGTCGAGGTACCGTCGAGGGGTGAAGTGGATCGTAGGACTCTCTACGATGCTTGTGTTGCCGTTTTTCGTTCTCGCCGGAATCGCAATTGCTTACATCGCTTCTGCCCACGGAGATGCGGGCCGCATCCTCGAGGGATGCCTCTTCGCGGCTGGCGCTGCGGCATGCGCCATCGTCATAGCCCTTGCGCAACGAGCAGGTCGCAACCGTCTCGCGGACGAAGCGATCGAGCGTCGAGCTCGGTGGGACGCCCAAGCAGGCGACACCGACTTCAGGCCGAGCGCGGACGAATCTCCTGACAACTGGCCCGCCTCCCCGCCTCGGTGAAGGATCGGCGAGTGAGACGTTGTGATGCCGCGGTGAGCGTCCTCCAGACTGGTCTGGTGGTGAGTATCCGGCGGGCACGTGTCGATGACGCCGAAAGGGTCGGACTATTCCAGACGCTGACGTGGGAGCAGACCTACCGTGGCATCGTCCCGGACTCCTTCCTGGACGCCCGGTCCCTCCGTCCAGCGACGGATCGCTGGGCAGAGCGCATCGGCACCGGCAGTCGACGCGTGT